>Ga0055584_100005954_pt1 | contig 11957 bp, 11 predicted proteins | sample OSDHelmetaG_FD_58716 | JGI IMG/M metagenome (GOLD analysis project Ga0055584, IMG submission 58716) | Pelagic marine sediment microbial communities from the LTER site Helgoland, North Sea, for post-phytoplankton bloom and carbon turnover... | ecosystem: Environmental > Aquatic > Marine >... | reverse complement strand
TTTCATTTAACAAATAACAAGCAATATTTGAGTAAACAACCTGCTCTCCTTCTGCTATATGATCTGTAGGTTGTAATTCGTTAAAATCATCAGTATCTTCATCATCAATAAATTTATTGAGACAACATTTAGCACAACCATCACATAGTGATTCCCATTCCCTTCGTGACATTTCGTCTAAAGTTTTACTTTGCCAAAATGGAATATCTTTTTGAATTGCAATCATAATTTATAATAACTTAATTAATTGCTGGGTATTTAATACGGTCAGATAAATGTCCAACCGAACTAACAAAGTAATATGATAAATTCCAATGCATTAAACTTTTATAATTATCGTAGGCTAAATAAGCACGGCCACTTTCATCATCAGGAAAAACAAGTGCTGCTTTAATATCTACATTAGGAAGTTTTGTACCATCTGTACGACGAACACCAACAGCTTGCCATTCCGCTAATGTTTTTTCTGTTTTAGCCCATGCTTTTAACCAATTTTTACGACTCCCTGTATTTTTAGGTATTGCCAATGATGTATCAAAATTTTCTGGTAATTTAACCTGACGACCCCACGTTAAATTATCATTCCAACCTTCTTTTTTTAAATAATTTGCCATTGATGCAAAAATATCAACTTGGTTCTGCCAAATATCTTTTTTACCATCACCATCGCCATCAACGGCATAACCCAAGAAAGATGTTGGCATAAATTGATTTTGTCCCATAGCTCCAGCCCATGAGCCTTTCATATCATCAATTTTAATATGTCCTTCTTTTAAAATAGTTAACGCTGCCCATAGCTGTTTTTGAAAAAAAGCTTCACGACGCCCTTCATAAGCTAAAGTGGATAAAGCAGAAACAACATTATAACCCCCAGTAAACTTACCAAAATTAGTTTCCAGGCCCCACAATGCAACAATAAAACGAGGCTGTACGCCGTATTCATTACTGATAGTGGTTAAAATTTCATTATGTTCTTTATACAATTCTCTTGCTTTATTGACTTTCCAAGTTGGTATGCGTTTAGGTAAATAAGTATCTAATGTTTCAACCTTTTCCGGTTGTTTTCTATCCGCCACTACCGCTCTTTTGTGAAATTTAACATTCGCAAAGCTTTCATCAATTAATGTTTGTTCAAAACCTTGTTCAATCGCACCTTGTTTAAGTTCTACAACATATTGCTTAAAGCCTTCTTCACTTAAGGTTTTTGCTTGTGATTTTTCACCTAGTATGAATACTAAGCTAACCGCTAACAAAGAGGTTATGATGTAATTAGATCTCATTCTTCTATTCCCATTTCGGTTTTATGTTGCTTTAATAAATCTTCTTTCGGCGGTGGAAGTTGCAAATAATAACCTTGCTCATTTAAATGAGTTTTTACTTTAGCCAAATCAGCAAAAGCAAGTTTTTCTTTCGTTGCTAAATTAATTAGGGTGACTAACATAGGCGTCCCAAATGTAAGCATTAATGCTTCTGGTACAGATGAAAAATCATCGCGTGTTTTAACAAAAAGGTAGGTTTGCTCTTTTTTAGCACTTTTATATATAGCACATAGCATAATGGAGACCTATGATAGTTAGAAAATGGATAGATAATATATCACGCGCTGACCTTAATATGCGATATAATGTCACAATAAATTACATTTAAATTCGCTTAAATAAGCCATTAAAATAAACGTTAGGTAAAAAAATGAAAACTCCTTTATACGATGAAATTCTCAATGTTTGTCAGAAAATAGCTGACGCCTCAGCAGAAAGTAACGATGAGGTTAGAAACAACGCTTGTAAAGATTTACAAAAACTATGTGCAACACACCAAGACACACCTAAAGATCATCCATTACAATGGGAAGCATTAGCTGATTTCACTGAAGACGGTGACTTAGCGATGGATATTTATGAGATTGCATTAAATACGGCTCAAAAATTAAAATTACCAACCTTCACTGCATCAGTATATTTAGCGATGGCACAAAGACAGCAAGAGTTTGAAGAATCATCTAAAGCTATTGAATATGCTAAAAAAGCTGAAACAGCTAGCGAAGACATTGATGATAAAGCGCTAAAAGAAGAAATTAAATCGTTTTTAGCAAACGTATAAGCTCATTTACAGCGATTTAAAATTATTTTCAGCGAACACTTTTAGCGATTCACCAAACAACTCATTACGCCAAACACTGAGAATATCAGGATAAACACCAGTATTCTCACTCTGCTTTTTAGCGCCATTCAAATCAAAATGCCAAGTCAAAAATTGATTAATTTGTTTTTTAGACGCACAATTTTCAATCGCTAAATTGTGCTTTTCGCTAACGCTTGTTATAAATGTTTTTACTTGTTTAAATGTTTGTTTATAACCAGGATATTCATCTAAACGTTGTATTTTTACGGGATAGCTTAACTTATCTACTTGAGAGGCTTGTTGTAAAATTGCTAGCATATCTTTACCTTTATGGCGTATATCCATCACTTCAGCACCATCAAGTCTATTCATTGCCGATAAACTACCAGGGTTATTTACCGCGATTGCCATTAACGTATTTTCTTTTACAACAAAACTCAGCGGTAAGTCACGTTTTTTTGCTTGTTGATAACGCCATTTAACTAAGTGTTTTAAATTATTTAACTGTTTGGCATTTAAACGCCACGCTAATTTCATTTGACTATATAACAGCTCTTCATCAACAACAGAAAATTTTCTCTCAATTAATAATTGTGTTTCTTGTTGGGCGTACTCTAGCCACCCAGCCTGTTCAAGTTGTGATACTAACTTCGGATAAATATGAAACAAATGCTCTACATCTGCACTTGCATAATCTAGTTGCTTTACTGTAAGTGGTCTTTTTATCCAGTCGGTACGTGATTCAGACTTATCAAGTTGAATATCGGTAAAGTGTTCAACCATAGCCGCATACCCCATCGATAAGCCGTGCCCTAAAAAGGACATCATTATTTGGCTGTCGAGTAAGTTAACAGGTTTACAATCACCATTCGTTAAAAATACTTCTAAATCTTCTGAGCAAGCATGAAGTACTTTTACTATTTTTTTATTCGTCAGTAATTGCCAAAAAGGTGACAAATCAGTAATCACAACAGGATCAATTAAAGCCAGCGTTTTACCATCAAATATTTGTAACAGCCCTAACTTAGGATAATAAGTACGAGTTCGAACAAATTCGGTGTCTATGGCTAAAACACTGGCTTCACTGTATTGCTGACAAAGTGTTTGTAAACTTATAAAATCTTCAATTAATTTATACTGCATAATTTTTTACGTTTTTTATCACCTTGCTTGATTTAAATTAATGTATTTAACTTAGTCTTTCACATTAATCACTGACTATTTAACAGGAGTTATTACTTTCTCATACGTCGAGTTGCTTGTTGGTGACGTTGTTGATGCTTTTTCACTGAACGGCGAATACGGCGGCTTTTAGCATTATCCATTGCTTTTTCGTCAACCTTCACTTTTGATTGTGTTTCTGGTTTTAGCTGTACTAATTTACGATAATAATTAACGTCCTGTAAACCTAACTCTGTCCAACCACCTAAAGGCAATTGACGTTTCATTTCCATATCACCATAACGAACACGAATTAAACGGCTTACTTGTACATCTTGGCTTTCCCATAAACGTCTAACTTCACGGTTACGACCTTCAGAAAGTACAACATGGAACCAGTGATTCCTTCCTTCACCACCACGATAAGTAATTTTTTGAAAACGAGCAGGACCATCTTCTAACTTCACACCAGTACGAAGCGTTTGTAACATAGCTTCATTGATTTCACCAAAAACTCGTACTGCGTATTCACGTTCAACTTTCTGTGATGGATGCATTAAGCGGTTCGCTAACTCACCATCAGTAGTAAATAATAGCATACCAGAAGTATTAATATCTAAACGGCCGACAGCAACCCAACGTCCTGACTCTAGTGGTGGTAAGCGATCAAAAACAGTCGCTCGTCCTTCAGGATCTTTGCGTGTACACATTTCACCTTCAGGTTTGTTGTACATTAACACACGACAAATATCATCTTCTTGTGTCGTTAATTTCACAAGATGTCCATCAATACGAATTTGTTCTCCACCCTCAATTCTATCACCTAAAAATGCCGTTTTTCCATCGACACTAACACGCCCTTGACCAATAATAGTTTCCATTTCACGACGTGATCCTTTCCCTGCTCTTGCTAATACTTTCTGTAATTTTTCAGAATCTTTTACCGTTGCTTTTTGAAAATTAACTTTTACTGGGGTGTCTTCAGTTTTTTTACCTTGCTCTTTTTTATTTACTACTATTTTACGTTGACCTTTCTTAGCAACTGTTTTACTACTTGTACCACGGCTACCATATTTATTACTGCTTGATTTAGCATCAGTTGAGGGGGGGATATTTTTAGCTGATCTTTTGTCTTGTGACATCTTTTTTTACTCGGTTACGTCAGTAGTCGTTCCCTAGAAACGTACTTCTGGCTCATTTATATGTTATTTATGTATTAATTACATAACAATACTAAACTAACGTTATTCAAAGGGAGAAGGGTCGCCTTCACCCACTCGAACAATTTCAATGTCATCATTAGAAAAATCAATAACCGTTGTCGGGCGTTCACCTAAATAACCACCGTTAATAATTAAGTCCACTTGATTTTCTAATAAGTCACGAATAAGTTCAGGATCAAATTCTGCCATGGTTTGCCCTGGCATGATCAAACTAGTAGACATTATAGGCTCTGCCAGTTCAGCCAACAAGGCTTGGCAAATATTATTATCAGGTATTCGAATACCAATGGTTTTCTTTTTTGGGTTTAATAAGCGTTTAGGAACTTCTTTACTCCCTTTAAATATAAAAGTATAAGCACCAGGTGTATTGCTTTTCAATAATCGGTAAGCTGTATTATCAATACGAGTATATTCCGACAGTTGTGATAAATCCTGACACACTAATGTAAAATTATGCTCTTTAGCAATATTTCTAATTTGACATATACGCTCTAGCGCTTTTTTATCACCTAAATGACAACCTAACGCATAACCAGAATCGGTTGGGTAAACAATAACACCACCATCTTTAATGATAGCCACTGCTTGTTTCATTAAACGTCCTTGGGGATTATCTGCGTGTACATAAAAAAACTGACTCATAAGGTTTTCCTCTTAGATGTTAATGCTGAAATGTAAAGTGTAAAGATTTTATTAATGTGATGACTTAAAATCCAAAATTATTATGTCCAAAGTGCCCAAATAGGTATAGCACCATCAGGTAAAATCAAATTACGTCCTAAATCAGACCACTTATTAGGATGATGGAAATCAGAGCCCGTAGACGCATGCAAATTATATTCTAAACAATAGTTTAGCATTATTTGTCGCTGTTGTGGATTCATTTGCGGTAATACCACCTCTAAACCATCCCCTTTACTTTCTTTAAAATGAACAATTAAGCGTCTTAACCACTTTGCCGACAAATCATAACGAATAGGATGTGCCATAACAGCGGTTCCTCCCGCAGTATGTATACACTCTACGGCTTCTTCTATAGAACACCAAACAGGCTTAACATATGCTTTTTGTGTATTACGTCCTTTTTTTCCTAAATATTGATCAAACGCTTTTTGCATTGTACTAACATGACCTTGCTGAAATAATACTTTTGCGAAGTGTGCACGAGTAATTATCCCTTTGCCTGCTAATTTTTTAGCATCATGATAAGCGTCAGGAAAACCACAATTAACCAGTTTTTCACCTATAGTAATTGCTCTCAGCTCTCGAGCGTGTTGCTGAGAGGTAATTAATTTTTTAAGTTCTTCATTATTTGAGTCAAAATTTAAACCGACGATATGAATTTCAAAACCTTGCCATGCGGTCGATATTTCAATACCCGTGATTAATTTTAATGGAATATTTTTTTCCATTATATAATCTTGCGCTATATTAAATCCTTCAACGGTATCATGGTCGGTAATCGCTAACGTCGTAATTTGATAGTTCACCGCCCTATCTATCAAGGTTTGCGGAGATAAACTACCGTCAGAACAATGAGTATGACAATGTAAATCTATACGAGCATGAGAAAAACCGTCATTTTTTTCAATAAGTAAAGGGAAATCAGTGGTTGACAGTAACGTCATAATAAGGTCTTCTATAAGGGCTTTCTTAGGAGTAGCATTAAAAGCGACTCAATTTGATAACAAGTTTACTGATAAGTACTAAATAATGATACAAACAACGCAATTTAATTTACTCGATAACCAACAGTGTTGGTGGTGGCATAACTCTACATAGGTGGGTTGTGATAATTGCGTGTATCTTACGATAAGCTAATAAAATAAAGCTGAAGTAGATCAAAAAACAAATTTCAAAACCCGCTAAAATAGCGGGTTTTTTGCTTTCTTAAGCCCGTAATTTTACTTACAATCATTTTAACAATAAAAATTCGAGATTATATTATGAATAAAACAAGAACATGGTTTCTTTGGTGGCTACAACCCATTTATGCAGGATGACACTCAAAAAAGATAACCAAATAAGAAGAAGATAAAAAATGACAACAAATAATCAAAGTACACAAAGCCAGAGTAACGATAACGAAACGACCGCTAGCGTTTGTACATTAAACGATAGCGCCAACTATCAAAGCGACCCATTAAGTGTTTATCAATTACTCTGCCATGATAAAGAAAATAATTTATTATTAGAGTCAGCAGAAATAGATAAAAAACACCTATTGAAAAGTATATTACTTGTTGATGCCGCATTAAAAATTGTATGTAATGGTAATACAGTTACCTTTAGCGCATTAACCTATAATGGACAAGCAGCACTAGCATTTGCATCAGCACAATTACAACCACATGCTAACCTCGCACTAAGTGATGACGCTAAAACCTTAACCGCTGTTTTTTCCGACATTCCAACTAATCTTGATGAAAAGTCTCGGTTAATGGCCATTAACCCCTTTGAAAGCTTACGTTTATTCAAACGTATAGAAAATAAAAACAATCATCATTTTGGTGTTTTTCTTGGCGGTGCATTTGCTTTCGATATGATTAGTATGAGTGAAGTATTACCAAAAGTGCCAGATGGCGAGAACACTTGTCCTGATTTTGTTTATTATTTAGCTGAAACCGTTATTATTATTGATCACGAAACAAAAAAAACAGACATTATTGCTAATGTATTTTCGACGTCAAGCTCGCCTGCAAAAACAGGCGAACAAAAGGTGATTTCAGCGAAACGTATTGCACAAATAAAACAATTATTAACAACTGATATAACCGCTGAATATATTCGTCCTTTAATTCAACCTAAAATAGAAAAAATCAATAATTCACATGTCGTTTCTGTCGATGTGAGTGATGAACAATTTTGTCAAAATGTTGAACTGTTAAAAGAAAATATTCGTGCGGGTGATATTTTTCAAGTTGTACCATCTCGCACATTTTCAATTCCGTGTATGGATAGCATTGCAGCGTACCAAGCATTAAAGCTGAGTAATCCAAGCCCCTATATGTTTTATATAAAAGACAGTGATTTTTGCATGTTCGGCGCTTCTCCTGAATCAGCAATAAAATATCAACAAAATTCTCCTGAAGGAAAAAGGCTCGTCGAAATATACCCTATTGCAGGAACTCGTCCTCGTGGTCTCAATCCAGACGGAAGTCTCTCACTTGATCTTGACTCGCGAATAGAGCTAGCGCTTCGACAAGATAAAAAAGAGTCTGCTGAGCACATAATGTTAGTAGATTTAGCACGTAATGATGTTGCTAGAGTATGTAAAGCCGGTACTCGCTATGTTGCTGATTTATTAAAAGTCGATCGCTACTCGCATGTTATGCATCTTGTTTCACGCGTATGTGGCACCTTGCTTGAAGAGTTAGATGCTTTACATGCTTATCAAGCTTGTATGAATATGGGCACGTTATCAGGCGCACCAAAAGTAAAAGCAACATCACTCATAAGAGAAATAGAGGGTAAACGCCGTGGCAGTTATGGCGGCGCTGTAGGCTACTTTACCGGTGAAGGAGAAATGGATACCTGTATTGTTATCCGTTCCGCCTTTGTTAAAAATAATATTGCTCATGTACAAGCTGGCGCAGGCGTTGTTTATGACTCAATTCCTCAAGCAGAAGCTGATGAAACTAAGCAAAAAGCACAAGCAGTGATTAATGCCGTATTAACAGCAAACAACGCTTTACTAGAAAATTCGTCTCGCGCACAAGGAGTGAACTAATGACTATTACTCAAAGTACAGCCAATAGTAAAACAAAGCTATTTATGCTCGATAACTTAGACTCTTTCACTTACAATTTAGTCGATGAGTTTCAATGTTTAGGTTTTGAACCAACCGTTTATCGTAATACTATAAGTAGTGACTTTATTTTTAATAAAATAATTGAACATACGCAAAAAACCGGTGAGAACGTAATTTTAGTGTTATCACCTGGTCCTGGCGATCCAAAAAGTGCGGGTTGTTTAATGGCTTTAATAAAGCAATGTGCTGGTAAAGTCCCGATGCTAGGTATTTGTTTAGGACATCAAGCATTAATTGAACATTATGGTGGTGAAGTTGGACGTGCTGAAGAAATAGTACACGGAAAGTCATCGCCGATTACTCATAGCGCAAACGGCCCGTTTACCAATATACAAAACCCATTGCCTGTTGCTCGCTATCATTCTTTAGTGGGCATAAAAGTACCAGAATCACTTACTGTTATTGCACAATATAACAAGATGCCAATGGCTATTTGCCAAGAGCGTGATGCAATATTGGCTTATCAATTTCATCCTGAATCAATTTTAACTACTTTTGGCTCAACATTGTTAGCCCAAAGTTTCGATTATTTACTGACCTTGAGTAAAAAACTTAACACTCAAGCGATAGGAGAATAGCATGACAAATATATTAGCAACATTAGTTGACGGTCATGATCTTGACCAACAAACTGTTAGAGCCTTTTTTGAAGAGATGCTCCGAGGCGACACTGACCCTATTTTACTGGCGAGCGTTCTTACTGCATTAAAAATTAAAGGCGAAACTCCTGATGAAATTTCTGGTGCAGCTATCGCAATAAAAAATGCGGCTACGGATTTTCCACCACAAAAAAATAGCGTGGCCGACTGCGTTGGTACAGGTGGTGATGGTGCAAATACTATCAATATTTCAACCACGGCGGCGATCTTAGCTGCTGCATGTGGTTTAAAAATGGCGAAACATGGTAACCGCAGTGTTTCCAGTATGTCTGGGTCTGCCGATTTACTAGAAGCATTCGGTGTAAACTTAAATATGTCTCCTGCGACAGCCAGTAATTGCTTAGATAAAGCTAACTTATGCTTTTTATATGCACCGGCTTATCATACTGGCTTTAAATATGCCGTAACGGTACGTAAAACGATGGGGGTTCGTACATTATTCAATATTCTAGGACCGCTAGCTAATCCTGCTAATCCTAACATTATGCTGCTTGGTGTTTACACACCTGACTTACTACTTCCAATGGCAGAGGCTTTGTTGTTAACCGGCGTTGAACGTGCTTTTGTTGTTTATGGTAGTGGTTTAGATGAAATAGCCCTGCATGGAGATACAGACGTTATTGAAATTAAAGCCGGTAAGTTAATCAAGCGGGTTATTTCTCCAAAGGATTTTGGTTTAAAAAGCTACACTCTTGACGAAATTAAAGGGGGTACACCGCAAGAAAACGCTGACATCATTAAGGCAATATTATCTGGTACAGGTCAAGAAGCGCATAACGCCGCGGTAATTATTAATTGTGCTGCTTTGCTTTATTTACATGGTAAAACTGATGATTTAGAAACAGCGGCTCAACTTGCAGCCGATGTATTAAAAAGCGGTAAAGGTCTAGAAACGCTAGAGCAGTTAGTGGTTCTTTCTAATGAGGAATGTAAATAGAAATGGCTAATATATTAGAAAAAATAGTCGCTGATAAACGTATTGAAATAGATGCACTTAAAATATCAAAACCCTTATCAAGCTTCATTGATGAGCTTACGCCAACAAAAAAAGATATGTATGCCGCATTAAGGCGTACACAAGACAAACCTGAAGCAGGCTTTATTTTAGAATGTAAGAAAGCTTCTCCTTCAAAAGGGTTAATTCGTCCTGATTTTGACGTAAAAAGTATTTGCCAAATTTATGACAAATACGCAGCGGCTATATCGGTATTAACCGATGAAAAATATTTTCAAGGTAACTTCGATTACTTAAAACTGGTAACAGAAACGGTAAAATGCCCTGTTCTTAATAAAGATTTTTTTATAGATACTTACCAAGTTTATTTAGCAAGATATTACGGTGCAGATGCTGTTTTATTAATGCTAAGTGTTTTATCTGATGAAGAATATCTTGAGTTATCAGCCGTTGCAGAGCAATATAATTTAGCGATATTAACCGAAATATCAACCGCTGAAGAACGTGATCGCGCAATAAAACTAAATGCCAAGATGATTGGTATAAACAACCGTGATTTACGTGATTTAAGCACCGATATTTCTCGTACCTTTGATTTTGCGCCAACACTGCCAGACGATAGAATTATTATATCAGAATCAGGTATTTACAATAACGCTCAAGTGCGTGAATTAGCACCTGCTGTTGATGGTTTCCTTGTAGGTAGCTCATTGATGGCAATGGACAACAATGCTTATAACGATATTGATTTAGCGTGCCGTAAACTCATTTATGGTAATCATAAAGTCTGTGGGTTAACAGCGCCTGAACACGCAGTTTCAGCAGCTAAATCAGGTGCGCGATTTGGCGGTTTAATCTTTGTCGAAAAATCGCCTCGAGGTATCACTAAAGAACTCGCCTTGAATATCATTAACAGCCAACCACAATTAGATTATGTTGGTGTTTTTGTTAATCATAAGTCAGCTGAAGTGGTTGATTTGGCTAAAGACTTAAAGTTAACTGCCGTACAATTACATGGCAATGAAGATAAAACCTATATTGAAGATCTTAAAAAACAGTTAGTTGCTGCCAACTGTGATAAATGTCTCGTTTGGAAAGCTCATGCGGTACAAGATGAAGTGCCTGAATTAAATAGCGACGTGGCACATCATATTCTTGATGGTAAGTCACCTGGCTCTGGACAAACTTTTGATTGGCAAACGTTAATGACTAGCAAACAAGATTTATCCACCAGTTTATTAGCTGGAGGATTAAACACCGAAAATATTAACTCTGCGCTTACACAGTTAACTGATTTAGATTTATTTGGCTTAGATCTCAACTCCGGCGTTGAAACAAGCCCAGGTATAAAATCTAGCGAAAAACTTAACCAAGTTTTTTCGCAAATAAGGAATTATTAAAATGACAAATATGAAAAATAACAAAATAAAAGAAACATTACCCGCCTATTTCGGCGAATTTGGCGGCATGTACGTTGGTGAATTACTTGTTCCAGCATTAGAGCAATTAGAACAAGCATTTATTGAATCTCAAACTGATGAAGCATTTCTTACTGAATTTAATAATTTATTGACAAAGTATGCTGGTCGTCCAACGCCACTTACTTGTTGTCGAAATATTGTTAAAAACCCATTAGCTAAAATATACTTAAAACGAGAAGATTTATTACACGGTGGCGCCCATAAAACCAACCAAGTATTAGGCCAAGCTTTGCTTGCTAAGCGTATGGGGAAAACTGAAATTATTGCTGAAACAGGTGCTGGTCAACATGGTGTTGCAACGGCAATTGCTTGTTCGTTATTAGGTTTAAAATGTAAAGTATACATGGGCGCAGTAGATTGTCAGCGTCAACAACCTAATGTTTTTAGAATGGAATTAATGGGTGCAGAAGTGATACCAGTTACGGCTGGTTCTGGTACGTTAAAAGATGCAGTTAACGAAGCATTACGCGACTGGTCTGCCAATTATGAAAATGCCCATTATTTATTAGGCACCGCAGCTGGTCCACACCCTTTCCCAACCATTGT
>Ga0055584_100005952_pt1 | contig 11957 bp, 5 predicted proteins | sample OSDHelmetaG_FD_58716 | JGI IMG/M metagenome (GOLD analysis project Ga0055584, IMG submission 58716) | Pelagic marine sediment microbial communities from the LTER site Helgoland, North Sea, for post-phytoplankton bloom and carbon turnover... | ecosystem: Environmental > Aquatic > Marine >... | reverse complement strand
TGCCGGCCTTCTTCTGAGTCGGCGGATGCAGTCGCTAAAGCGGCGAGCCGATTCTCCTGTCGTGTGGCCTGCCCAACTTCGTTGATCGGGACATACAACCCGCCCGAGCGATTCAGGAAATCGCGACGAACATTCACGATTCGGCCTGGCAGGTTCCCCTCGACGACATCGATCTTCTGTTTGGTTTTGAGTTGCCGGAGGAAATCCTGAGAGAGCCGTCGCAATTCAGCGAGCTTCTCTTCAGATTCTGTGGCATCCTGCAAACGGAGGCGTTGCGAGTCCGTCCAAGTGACCAGATTTCGCATTTGATCTCTAAGTGACTGCGGCAAACGATCGCGCTGACGTCCAATGACGCGATCGAGCAATTGGAGTTGGTTGATGACGAGCGATTCCTGTCGCAACAGGCGATTCCAAGTTTGGGTCGGGCTGTCGACCACTTGCTGCTGTTGTTGCAGCAGTGCGTCCAGATCGGCGGCAATTCCGGCCAGGAAATTGTGCGACATCAGCACCTGATAGTGCTTCACCGTCGTACTGGCATCATCGGCGATGCGTTTGAAGACGCTTCCCAGACGGGCGAGATCCTCTTTGCGGCCCTTCTCGTCGACATGCTGCATCGCCTTCAGGAGAAACGCGGCCATGTGCGAATGCTCGCGTTCGATGCGGGCGATGACTCGCCCGGTCAAGTCGAGATCATAGGCGTCTGCACCGGCGGGCATTGCCTGTTCAACTTCCTTGATCTGCTCGACCAGAATCGTCGCTCGTTCGCGCTGTGTGTTTGCCAGTTCAAGAATTATTGTTCGATCGTCTGAGTCTTTCTCTTCAGTGCGGTCCGGCTGTTGAATTCGTTCAATCGCTGCCAGCGCCAGCGTCTTTTGCTCTTCCATCAGGTCGGCAAAGCTCTTGAGTTCATCGTACAGCTTCGCTTTGACTTCCATCACGGTGTGACGCTCGGGATCGAAATCGGGGGCAGCGACGACGACTCGCAGCGGGATCGATTCGCCGATATTCCCTTTGCGATCGGTCGCCACCAGCTTCGTCAACACCTGATCGCCGGTTTTGAGTTTGTAGCCGAGCAGGTCCCAATCCCATGCAGCCGCCACGCGACGGCCTCCGGTTTCCTCCGACGGCTGTGCATCGAGCGATACCGACTGCCACTCGCGACCATTCACTGAGATCTTCTGTTCGAGGCTGACCACCGGCAGGTCATCTTCCGCCATCCCTTGCAGAGCGAGAATGTCGTTCGGTGGGAGCAGCAGAGTTGGTTCCTGCTGATTCACGAAACCGGCCTTCGGGATCAGGTCGGGAAGCGGTCTGATTTCGTACTTCGGACTGAAAATGTTTTCGAACCCGGTCTCCTTCGAGACTAGATGCACCTTGTAGATACCTGCAGCCGACACCGGCACCTTCGCCATCCACTGCACAGCGCCGGCTGAACTCTTCTGAGCTGACTTCTTCTGATCAGTGACACGCGCGAGCGGTACAACCTGCACCTCTTCGGAATCGGAGGGAGCGATGCGCAGCTCAGCGGATGAGACCTCTTGATCCAGCTCAAGAATCAATTCGCTTTCGGTCCCTTCGAGCACCAGCAGGTCGCCATGTGGCTCGGTGACGGTCTCGTCGTCGAGCTGGGCGTACTCGGGAAATCGGTACGTCTTATGAAAGGCCAAAACGTGCGGGCGGGCGCGGGATTCAATACGGAACCGCTGCGTAATCGCATCCCCCGCGAGAATGCGATACTCGACCGATTCCTCGCCGACCAGAATGTTGGCGGCGAATTCGGACGCTGTCACGCCGCGCATCGTGTGCCGGACGGTGCCTTGTGTCGGCGTTTCTGTTTCGAGCGTCACCTCATCGAAGTTGCCGCCGGTCACGTCGACCACAACCGCCACGGTTTCATCTTCGGCGAGAATGAGCGAATGCGGAGTCGGTTCGAGGACTTTTACGTGAATGCGGGAAACCCGTGCGATGTTGGCACCGGGCAATACCGCGCGGACGGCCAGTTGCTGAAGTCGCTGGTCTCCCGAAGTCAGTAACCATCCGACCACGCCAACAACAACCAGCGCGGCGAGGACCCACGAACCAACCAGTCGAAACGGCAACAGATTGGGAACGCGGACCCGCGTCATCTGCTCGGCGACTTTCCCTTGGACCAGGTTACGGAAGACCGGACTGTCGTGAATGGCTGACGGATCGTCCGTCGCGAGTTCAACGGCGGAAAGCAGATTCTCTCGCAACTCGGGTTCGGTCAGTTCCATCTGCTCGGCGATTTCTTCGCGAGCCGGACGGCGAAGCAGACCGCGTAATCCTGTCAGCCAGACGGCGAGCACCGCTCCGACATAGACGGCGATGCTCATGTACCAGCGAGTGCTGTCGGCCAGCAGCCAGTACCAGTCAATCAACGCCACTGCGGCCATGCCAAGGACAAAAGTAAGCAACCCCGCACTCAGCCCCCGCGCGAAAATCAGTCGCCGTCGACGGCCCTGAAACTGTTGCAGCTTCCGGGAAACCAGTGGATCAAGATGATGGCTCATCGTGGCCTCGGTAAAGAATGCAAATGTTGAATCTAGTTTGAGACGTCGTGTTGATATTGCGATGTTGTTTCGAACGCGTTTCTCACAACAAACCTGCTCGCTTTCGAAGTATCCATTCAACTGCCAGTAACAAGATCATCGCGGCAAACCACCAATAGCTTTGCCAGATGACCATGCTGGACTCGACCACGCGACCGCTGCTGAGGGGGTCGAGTAGTTCGGGAAGCTTACCGATCTGTTCTTCTCTCAGATAGACGCCTCCTGATGCGTTGGCCATTTGCTCAAGCAGCTCGACGTTGGCTGCGGTCTGTGCCAGTTCCCCCGATTCTGGTGGCGATACCACAAACTCGCTGCGAGCTTTGAGCGCTGCCGTGCTGTAACCAGCCGCCTGGACGGAGACTTCGTAGTCACCTTCGGGGAGACTCGCCGAGCGTCCGTGATAGAGGCCTGGAACATCGGGATCAGTAGTCAATCCGACTGTGCCGACGACTTCCTCACCTTTCCAGACGAGCGCATCGGCTGTCGCACTGTTGCTCGGTTTTCCATCAAGACCGAGGAGCTGCACTCGGATGTCGACACTGTCGCCGGCTGCGTAGCTGATGGCTCCCGTGTCGATTGACACGAATTCATCACTCACCGCGAACGGCCTGGGCATGACAAATTTCGCCAACTGATTCCAGATGCGTTGATGCCACGTGTCGGCGGCCTTGTATCGCCAACGCCAGGTTTCATCGAACGAAAGATACAACACCTTACCTGCACCGAATCGGTGCCACACGATTGCCGGATGAGGTTGGCCGTTAACGTCGGCTTCGACCAGCACCTCCGATCCAGGTAATGCCTCGACGGCAATCAGCGAGTGCGGTGCAGGGAGTTTTGTCCAGAAACGTCGATTCGGGGCATCGTCGGCAACCAGTCGTAACGCCGATGTGGCTGCCCCTGTTTCGGTGAGTTGCAACGACGACGGTCGGGCAGCAATCGGAGCGATACTCCATTCGACAGGGAGCAGGCTGCCGAGATTCTCGTCACTCAATTGCTTCAGTGTTCCTCGCTGTCCATCAACGAAAATCAGTCCGCCGCCCCGGATTTCGACAAAGTCACGCAGCCATTGCAATTCGTGTGAAGCAAACAGGTCGGGGGCGATCTCGCCAAAGATCACCAGGTCGTATTCAAACAAAGCCTCACGGTCGGCCGGGAACTGTCCGTCATGCTCGCCGCGTGGCAACGTTGCCTCGTCCGTGCCGGAACCGGCGACGATCGTGTTGACCTTCCAGCGATCATCCCGTTCAAAAGCGTTCCGTAGATAGCGAGTTTCCCAACGCGAACGCCCGTCAAGAATCAGCACGCTGTCACTCTGAAGAATGGCGGCCAGACGCATGCTGCGCGCGTTGTTGGCGGTCTCCGACTCTTCCGCCAGCGGCGAGACGGCCGCCGTCAACTGAAGCGGCAACAAATGCAGTTTCACGTCGGAATCCAACTGCGCCCCGAGCTTGTCGACCAACTCCTCGATCCCGAATTCAAACTCGACCCGACGCTCGGCCACATTCTGCGTCACCAACTGCTGCTGCCATAAGACTTCGTCGCCGTAGCGGATTTCCGCGACAAATGGCTTGCCCGGCTGAACCGAGTCACGCAGAGTCATAACGCCCCGAATGCGATCTTTGGCGAAAGCCAGCTCCGGATGCTCAAGGCCGATTAAGGCGAGATCAGCAGCGGCTTCTTTGGCTCCAGTACTGACGCAATAGAACGCGACGCCCTGCCCGCCGAGCAACCTCGCGGTTTGCAGTGGCGACGGACCAGAATTGTGCTGCCCGTCAGTGATCAGCACGACAGCCGTCTGCGGCTGCGTCGTCGAGACCACGGATGAGTCGTCCGTTTCTCCACCGAGAGATGCGGCCACTCCCTGCTGGTTGGCGACGATTCCGGAACTCAAATCTGTCGATCCGGAAAAGCTCGTCCGCTCGATCTGTGATACATCGACATCACCATCGGCGGATGCCGGATTCAATACGGTCGCTCGCTCTCCGTCTAACTGCATCAGCGTGACGTCGTGCCGCTCTCGCAGCCGTTCCACAACTCGCGCTGTCGTTTCGCCCAGCGCTAACTCTGCCCGTCGCCAGCGGGGCGTTTCATCGAAGAGGGTCAGGGCAGCTTCAATCGAACGGTCTCCCGTCCGCAGCCGAGCCTGCAGCGACTCTTCAAAACTGTTTCGCACTTCGTCTTCGAGGACGCGGCACGACGCTGCCGCAGATGTCAGTTTGCTGAGCGCTGTTGTCTCGTCGCCTCCTCCCTCGCCGTCGCCGACTTTAGTCTCCAGTGGCGCGAGCACTTCCTGACGAAGTCGATCAGCGATAATCGGTGTCAGTTTCGGCAGTACACTCGTCAGGTCTTTGGTGAACTCCTCTGCCGCCGCGTCGACGAACTCAGGACTCGACTCTCCATCAATCTTGAGGTGGTCATCCAGTTCAAGCCGTGCGTGGGCGAGCTCATCGGCGGCATCGATGAGTGTCGTGTCGATACTGCCGGGAGCGATCCAACCAAGTGACTCAGCGATGCGTAGTTTTCGCCCAAGAGGCATGTGCCGATCGTGCAGTGTCATGCTGCTTGATGCGTCGACATAAATCTGCACGCGTCCCAGTTCGCCGATCGTTTTCCGATGCTGCAACACCGGCCCGGTCAGCAGCATGATCCCTAAGAAGAACGCGAGCGACCGCAGGAAGGGAAGAAACCATCTCAGCCGTCGCGGCAATTCAAAACTCTCGCGGTTGTAATATCGCCACGACAACGATCCCACGACCAGAGCCAATAGAAGCCCCAGCCAGACGGGAAGGTCGCCTGTGAATTGGAGGGTCGTCATATGCGAACCCTCGAAAATCGTTGTTGCAGGACGAGTTCCAAAACCATCAAGCTGAGAAAGCCGATCAGGACGTACCGCCAGATTTCCTGGCCGTGTCGTCGGAGCTGATCCTGTTGAAGATACTCGTCCGACGTCTTGACCATCGTCGAACCGAGCGATTCTGAAAGCGACTTCAACGAGGTTTCGTTGAGCGTGGCCGGATCCGATTCGCTCCGTGATGTTTCGGCCACGAAATGAATCGTCTCCGTCGATGGCAATGACATCGCATAGATGCCGGGCCGTTGCGTCCGGTCGAAGCGGGCGAGTTCGGCATTCCCCTCTGTCACCGTTTGCAGAGTTCGGCGTGAACCGTCCGGCGTGAGCATCGACAGCGTTGAGCCCGGTTCCGTCCCACTCAGAATAACCACGGCCTGGTCACCGGTCGCGATATTTCGTGGCGGCATCAACCCCGAAGCCATCGTCGTCACGAGTTGCTGCATCAGTGGAACGTAGAAGGGGCGTAATGGCAGATCGTTCCAGTCGGCATCGCACGTGGTTGCCAGTTGAATCACGTCCCCTTGTCCAAAGCGTCGCTCCAGCAACAGCGGGTCGCCGGTATCGAGCCGTGCCAGCACCGAAGGTGCCGCGCCGTTCTTCGCGACCGATTCGTCGATCAGCTCCAGCTTCATCCAACGACGAATCTCCGCTTTCGAAAGATCGCCGTTGGCCGGTGTGTTGAAGAATTCCAAGGCGGGATGATCGAATCGTTCCGCCACGATGCGAGCCGCTGCTCCCTTGTCGTCGACCTGCCCCAGCATCGCTCCAAACGGAGCGGGGAGCAGGCCGGTACCATCGGCAAACAGCCGTTCGCGATACCAGTTCAAATCGAGCCGATCGCCTGCGGTGACCAGTAGCGCTCCTCCCTGCTCGACATACGCCGTCAGTGCGGTGAGTTGTGCATCATCGAGTTTCGCAACATTCGCGAGGACCACGATCCGGCACGATTGAAGCAACTCTTCGTTGACCGCGGTCGGTTTGACCGTTTGTGTTTCGACAAGGTCGACCAGTCGAACACGGCCAAAGGTGAACGGTGTCAGTGCGATCGACAGAAAATCCGTTTCGCTCTTCAATGGCTGCCCGCTCGGGTCACCATCAACGAGCAGCACGGTGATCTTGTCCCAGATGTTGACGGCCGCTGCCATGCGGTTGTCGGTGGCCAGCGGATCATCGGCGGATACCGAGATCTCAATCGTGTGCGAGCCAGCCGTCTCGAAGGCACAGGGAAATAGCACTTGCGTGCTGCTGTTCGCACCGAGTGTCATCTGTGAAACGTCGGCTTCCTCGCCATCGACCCGGAGCACGACGCGAACCTTCTCGACCGGGGCTGACCCCTGATTGCGAACCGTTCCGCGGACGTCGATTCGCTGCCCGACACCGAGTGCCCGCTGAGGAAACTCGATGGCATCGACGGTCACGTTTCCGCTGACCGGGCTACCGACAGGCAGTAGTGTTAATACGGGCGAAATGCTGATCGCCTCAAGCTGCTGACGAATTGACGACTCGTCACCGATCTGGCTCCAGTCGGCCGGTTGAAAGTCGCTGATGATGACCAGTTCTCGTCGTGCCTGCGTCATCCCGGCCATGGTCGCCAACGCTTCATCGATGGCACCCTGCATGTCGCTCGCACCGAGTCCGGCCTGCTGCTGTTTGAGCCGTCGCACGACGGCTGCCGAATCGAAAAGCGGTTGATCAAACAGCGGCGTCGGCTTACCTCCGGTCATGATGACGCTAATTTCAGAGCCGCGACCCGTCGACTCGATGATGTCACACGCCGCCGCGACGGCATGTTCGAAACGAGTCCCGTTGGTATCGATCGTGTCCATCGAGTAGCTGGTGTCGAGCACGATCACGAGCGAGACCGGGGCATCTCCCTCGAGCGCGTTCGCTCCGGTCAGCACCGGACGCGCCAAACAGAACGCCAGCAGAATTGGAATGGCACAACGGATGAGCAGCAACAGGAATTGCTCGATCTGAAAGCGTCGATGATTCACCTTGATCACCGATTCGAGCAGATGCATGGCTCCCCATTCAACCGTCTTGAATCGGCTTCGATTCAAAATGTGAATGACCAGCGGGATCAGGAATGCCGCTGCACCAAACGCCAGAATTTGATTGAGGAACGTCACTTCGACTTCCTCCGCAAAGCGAGGTACGCAGCCAGCGCGTCGGCGTAGGGTTGATCGGTCGTCATTGGGACGAGACTGATTCGGTGTCGGCTACATCCCTTCGCCAGTTGCTCCCGGAAGATCGCCAGCTTTTCGAGGTACGCTCGCCGAAGTTGTGCGGGGTCGACCAGATGCCGATTCGCCGCCGCTTCCAGGGAAGCAAACTGCGTCCATTGTCGAAACGGGAAATCAAGTTCATCAGGGTCCCAAATCTGGAAGATGATGATCTCGTGATTCGCGTGCCGAAAATGAGCGAGCGACTTCATCAACTGGTCGACGTCGCTAAACAGGTCCGAGATGATGATCAGCAAACCACGCCGCTGAATCTTCGCGACCATCTGCTGGAAGACGTCTCCCAGCTCAGTCTCGCGTTCGGGCTTCTGCTGCTGGAGCTCGCTGATAATCGTTCGCAGATGCCGTGGTCGGGCACGTGGTGGAATGTATTTCTGCACGGCGTCGTTAAACGTCACCAGGCCAACGCTGTCCTGCTGGTTCAGCATCAGATAGGCCAGAGCCGCTGCCGTGTGAACGGCGTAATCGTGCTTCGAGACGCCATTGCTGCGCGAGCCGGTGTACGACATCGAGCCGCTGGAATCGAGCAGAATCGTGCAGCGAAGGTTGGTCTCTTCTTCGTACTCGCGGATGTAGAGTCGGTCAGTCTTGCCAAACAGTTTCCAGTCGATCGTACGAATGTCGTCGCCCGTGACGTACGACCGATGCTCCTTGAACTCAACGCTGAACCCTTTGTGCGGAGACCGATGCAGCCCGGTAGACAGTCCCTCCACCACCTGCCGTGCTAACACCTGCAGGTTCGCGAATTTCCCGATGTCTTGTGACGTAAGGACGTCAGAAACGTGGGCCATGAGGGATGAAAGCCTGAAAACTTAAAGGGGATAAACAGCGTCCGAGGAAGTAACTGTCATGCTGTGGGGCAGGATTGCATCCTGCCGAGGAAGGTTAAAAATCTGCCCCACGACAGTTGTTCCCGAAGCAAGTCCAAAAGCTACAACAGTTGCTTCGACGTTTTCGGAGCTTCGCTCAGCAGTCGTCTGACGAGGTCGTCAACGCTCACACCTTCAGCTTCGGCGTTGAAGGTCGGGACAATACGATGACGCAGCACCGGAAGGGCCAGGGCTTCGACATCGTCGCGCGTGACGTGATGACGACCCTGTAACAGTGCCCGAGCCTTGGCGCCCAACACCAGTTGCTGACAGGCGCGCGGACCCGGTCCCCAGTCGATCAACTCGCGAACCCACGGAGCGACATCCGGATCCTTCGGTCGAGCCGCACGGACCAGATCGAGGACGAACTGCTTGACATGATCGGGCAGCGGCACCAGCCGGACTGTCTGCTGACACTCGATGATCTCATCACCCGTCACTACCGCTTCGATATCGGCTGACATGGTCGACGTCGTCCGATCGATGATCTCTGCTTCGTGATCACGGCTGGGGTAGTCAACCACGACGTTGAACAGGAAGCGGTCCCGCTGAGCTTCCGGCAGCGGATACGTCCCTTCCTGCTCAATCGGGTTCTGCGTTGCCAGCACGAAGAACGGCTCTTCAAGCCGGTACGTCGTCCCACCAACGGTCACCTCATGCTCCTGCATCGCTTCGAGCAATGCCGCCTGAGTCTTTGGCGGCGTCCGGTTGATTTCGTCCGCCAGAAGCATCTGCGTGAAGATTGGTCCCTTTTCAAACACGAGATCGCGATGACCGGTTTCGCGGTTCTCCTGAATGATGTCGGTCCCGGTGATGTCAGCCGGCATCAGGTCCGGAGTGAACTGAATTCGATGAAACGTAAGGCTCATCGACTCCGCCAGCGACCGCACCATCAACGTCTTCGCCAGTCCGGGTACGCCTTCCAGCAAACAGTGCCCCCGAGCCAGGATCGCAATGAGCAACTGCTCAATCACGTCATCCTGCCCGACAACAACTCGGCCAACCTGCTCACGAATTCGACCACAGATCTCAACCAACCGAGCGGCACGCTGCTGATCATCAACGGGAATCTCGTCACTAACGTCTGTCATGAAAGCACTTCACAAGGCAGGAAACTCGAGGCCGTCTCTGGCGAGACGATATAGGAGGGCAAGCCAGTCTAAGCATCGTCAATCGCCGATGTCACGCGTCCTGAGATCGCAAAACCCGGTTCGAATTCAAAACGACAGCTCTTCGAGGGAGTAATGCCAAATGTCGTAAACCGATTGTGAGATATCGCAATGCTTGATAGTTCGACCGTGGAGGCAGCGATATGGTCGCCGAGAGCTCTGACGGCTCCCTGAATTTGGTCGTAGCCCCACGTGGGATTCTCTGTGGAAAATCGAAGAACCGCGTCCTCGATTTCCTGACGGATTCGAGGCCGCCCTGGCCATGCTTCTCACTGGAGTCGAACTTCTTCGTCACCAGTTCACGGTGCCAGCGAACGATCGTGTCGGGTGTGACGATGGTGGTCAGTTTAAGTAATCCTCACGCTCAGAACTCGAGCTGGTCGTACAGGGGCAGGTGGCGGTAGTAGACTTCCAGCATCAGCAGTTTGATGGACGTGGCGTAGACTCGGCCGCCGGATTTTTCCCAGTTGTCTTTCGCGTCCCAGGTGCCGGCGTTGCCGCCTGATTTGTGCTGCGTTTTGACCAGCAGCTCGCGAGTCTTTTCGTTCCACGTATCCCAGTACTCACCCTGCATGTGGTACATAACCTGCGTCGCGTAATACCAGTAGTAGGACGTGTTTCTCTGGTTTTGTTCGGGCAGACTCTTGAGGACGTAGTCGGCTCCGAATCGCATTCTGGGACTGTTGCGACTTTCGCCCATGAACTGCAGACAGAGTAGTCCTTCAGCCGTCATGGCCGGCGACGCTCCGCGGTTGACGTAACCGAATGTGCCGCCGGGGGCTGCCTGGCCTTCGACCGATTTCAGCCACTTGCGGACCAGCTGGTAGCTTTCTGTTGGAACGGTCAGACCGGCCATCTCTCCACTTTTGAGAGCCATCATCTGCCAGCCGACGACGGACGTGTCCGCCTTCTCGTTGGGGTTATACCGCCAGCCGCCGGACGGCTTGTGCTGAGCGCTGACGATAAAGTTGAGCGCCCTTTGAGCGGGTTCTTTCAGCTCCTGGTCCTGCGACATCGCGAACGCTTCGCACAGAGCGATGGCGGCGATTCCGTGGCTGTACATCCTCTGAGCATCGCCAACGGCCGTCAGTTCGCCGGTGTCTTTCTGATGCTCGACCAGCTGCTTCACCGCGCGGGTGACCGTTTCCTGATACTTCCCCGCCTGGTTATGCGTGTATCCGGCCGCGAGGAACGGCAGCACACCCAGACCGGTTCCGGCCGTGAATGATCGCGTCGCCCCCTGATGCTTCTGCAGATCCCAGCTTCCATTTTCTTCCTGACTCTTCGCCAGCCAGTCGAGTCCCAGATTCACGGCCTTTTCCGACTCGTCCGATCCGCCAAGCAGTTTGATGTGCTGCTTCCGTGTGTCGCCCTCACGCAGCGTGAACAGCGCCTGCAAACCCACATTGTCGACGGCCAGAGCAACCTTCATCGCGCGAGCCCGCTTGCGATTCAGGCGCGACGCAATCGGACTGAAGCTCGGCGGCACGTCGTTCGAGATTTCGCTGAGTTCTCCGACGATGATTCGATTTTCGACACTCGACGGACCCGTCAATTCCTTCTGAGTCGGAACGTCCGTCGAAACCCGCTTTTCAGCCGCGCGACTGACGGCCGCATCTGTTCTCGCGACAGCCTCAGCTTTGGCAACGCTGCCTTCAACCAGTGAATCCGGTGTGTCCAGCACATCTTCCACAGCGGGATCAACAGCCTCGCGAGGCGTGCGTGAGCGCCGTCTGCGCAGTGGGTCGGTCGGCAGCGAGGCCATCGCCACCAGCGTTTCGTCCGTCGTGCTTCGAACGGCTTCCGTTGGCTTCAGACCGGCCGCGCGCAGCGTGGGCAACTCGCCGGCCAGGGTGACTGATTCGGGCTGGGCCTCGTCGTCGTTCATCGGTCCGTCGATATTCTTCTGCAGCAACGCGGCCACAGAATTGACCGACGCGGCGTCCGGAACAGCATCTCCGTCGTTGATGCCGGTCGCGGCCAGGTCCACTTCGGCGACGAGAACCGGATCCGTCCGACGTCCCGGGCGGCGGCGGGAGAGCGGGTTATCGTCCAGTGCGGCGACCAGCATCACGACGTCGTTCTTACTGACAGACTCGGTCGGTTTGAGACTCGCAGGTCGAGCGGCGATCGCCACCGGCGTTTTGCTTGCTGCGAGTGCCGGCGCAGCGGCTGCAACAGGTGTCGTCGTCGCTGAAGATCGAGCCGGCTCGGGACGTGTGCCATCAACGGTCTGCTCGGCGGGAATTTCAGTC
>Ga0055584_100005951_pt1 | contig 11958 bp, 9 predicted proteins | sample OSDHelmetaG_FD_58716 | JGI IMG/M metagenome (GOLD analysis project Ga0055584, IMG submission 58716) | Pelagic marine sediment microbial communities from the LTER site Helgoland, North Sea, for post-phytoplankton bloom and carbon turnover... | ecosystem: Environmental > Aquatic > Marine >... | reverse complement strand
CGGACCCCTTAGGAAACACATGGCGTGGCGCGAGGCGACCACATTGTGTCCCCCCTTGGCCAGAGCCACCAGGAACTCCCGCTTACCCAGCCCGGCGACGCGCTCGTCTAAGCCTTCTCCAGGCACACCGGCCAGGACACGCTTGCGGTCTTGCTCGGTGCGCAGGCGGCCCACGGCCCACAGCCCCGCGTTGGAGAGAGCCTTGTAGTCCAAGTCCACTGGGTTCTGGGTGGCCAAGACCACTCCCAAGCCCATGGCACGGGCCTGCTTCATCATTGTCAGGATGGGACCCTTGGTCGGCGGATTGGCCGGATGCGGGGGCAGGTAGCCGGCGGCCTCGTCAAAGAAGAGCACGGCGCGCAGGCGCTCGGTACCCGGCTGAGTCCGAGTCCACGCCAGCAGGCGTCCCAAGAGCAGGCTGGTAAAAAACTGGCGTTCAGGCTCGGAGAGGTGGGCCATCGCAAAGATGCTGACCGGAGTCGGCCCCCCCATCTTGAGCAGCTCGTTCATGTCCAGGTCACGGCCTTGGGTCCAGGTTGCGAAGCTGGGCGAGGCGATGACTCCGTTAAAAGCCATGGCAAGCTTCATGCGAGCATCGGGCTTGAAGAAGGAGTCCAGCGGAAACACGCCCACCTTGGAGAAAGGGGGGTCCACAAGCTGGAGAATCAGACCCTCTAAGTCGACGTCTTGGCCCTTGAGCCAAGCGCCTTCGATGAGCTTGGAGAGCACGATATGCTCCGGATCCCGAACCGGGTCAGAGCGGACACCAACCAGTCCTAAGAGCCCAGCGACGATGCCAGCAATCAAGGCACGTCTGGCCTCGGCATCGCCAAGCGTCTGGGGATCTGGGCGCTTGAGCGCCCCCAACACATTGACGCTCAGCCCAGCCGAACTGCCTGGCGTGAAGAGAGACAGCGCCATCTGATCTTTGAGCTGGGCAACGGCGGGCGCCCCCAGTCCCCACTCGGCCAAGCCGCCCGTCCAGCGCTCCGAGAGTTCCTGTGGGTCCTTGCCATCAGCCCACGGCGCAAAGCTCTGCGCGTTGAGTTCGGGGAAGAGAAGCGCCAAATTTCCAAGGTCACCCTTGGGATCCATGGCGATAATTGGGATTCCTTCGCGCACCAGTTCCTCGAGAAGCACCATGCACAAGCCGGTCTTGCCCGACCCTGTCATGCCCAGCACCACACCGTGCGTGCGGAGGTCCTTTGTGCGCAGCTTGAAAGCAGACTGATCGTCGACGTCCTGACCCAAGAATATTCCGCTCACTGTGCCTCCAAGGGCGGGCCTTATCCCGTCGAAAACCGTGTGCCGTGACAACAGGGTCATGTCAAAGCCATGGCAACGCAGCCCCCAGGCGCTACCCTCTTGCAACACACCCCCGACACGGACCCCACATGGATTTCATCGCACAGCTGACTGAAACCCTCGGACTCGAAGAACAGCAGGCTCAAGCATCGGCCGGAACGTTGAGCAGCAACATGCAAAACGCCGTGGCAGAGACGGTTCCTAAAGAGGGTGCTCCAATCGGCAACGCCACCCACGTCAGCGGCTTTTTCGGTACACCAAGCGGCATGGTCAGTTGATGCTCTGGCTCCTACTCGCATGCGTAGAACCGGCCCCCCCGGTGGACTCCGACACCGCTATGGAACAAGACAGCTTCTGCACCGATGCTCCGGTTGTCCGCTGGGCCAACTTTGGCCAGGGCTTTATCAAAGGCAGCTGTCAAGGCTGCCACTCAAGCACCAGCGCCGATCGGCACAACGCGCCCGAGGGAGTGACCTTCGACACCCTGGAACAAGTCTGGGCCCAGAAGGACATGATCCTATTGACCAGCACCCAGGAGCCCCCTTCCATGCCGCCGAACGGCGGGGTGCACGAAGACGACCGCATGCGCCTGGCGTGGTGGCTGCGCTGCGCGCCCAACGGCACCTAAGGGCAGACCCCTCAGACGGCGACTGGGTTAGCCCCACCGGATGAATCCAACTCTGCGACGCTGGCTCCCTGCCCTGGCCTTGGCCATCGGCTTGTTGCTGCACGCTGTTGCTCTGCAGAACACTTGGAAAGGGGTCCAAACTGCAGGTCACGCCAGAGACTTTGCCAGCTACTACTACGGCGTTCAGGTGGCCTCGTTGGGAGAGAATCCCTACGAGAAGCAGGAGCTCAACGAACGGGCTCGCGTCGAAGGAACCCGTCGCTCGGTGCACCCCTTCTTCTACCCGCCCCCCTTCCTGCTCGCGATGCAGTGGACGCGGGGCTTGGACCTGCATGGAGCCTACAAGCTCTGGTTCTGGGTGGACGCCATGGCCTGTCTGTTGGCGGGGCTCGCTCTGTGGCGGATGGTACCCAAAGAAAGCACCTGGTTGATGGGCGCCGCGGTGCTCGCATGGGCGTCCAGCATCCCCAACAACCACCTGATGGGCCAAGCCAACCTGCCCGTGCTCGCCATCACCTTGTGGGGCTTGGTGCTCAGCGAGTCGGAGAACACCAAGCCGTGGAAGCCCTGGGCCGGAGGCGCCCTGGTGGGTCTGGCGGCGATGCTGAAGCTGTCTCCCGGGCTACTTGTGTTCTGGTGGCTGGTCCAAGGGCGTTGGCAGGAGGTACTGGCGGCCTGTGGCACTGCTCTCCTGCTCTCTCTGTTCAGCCTCCCTGTTTTAGGCGTTGAGCAGCAGTTCTTCTTCTTCACCCAAGTTCTTCCTGATTTTTCTGACGGTGGGTACGGCGGCCTGAGCGTGCCCATCGAGCTCTTTGGCAACCACAGCATCGCCAACCTGTGGGCACAAGTCTGGCCCGGCGACGGCGCCCTGAGTTCCCAAGCCAAGACCGCCACCTCGGCCACGGTCGGCCTGCTCACGCTCGCCCTGATCGCTCTGACGTGGCGCACTCCCAAAGGGCTTCACCGCTGGGCCGCTTTAGCCGCCCTGATGGTTCTCATGGTGCTGACTCCCGTCTACGCCTACGAGCACCACGTGGTCTTTGCCATTCCGGCTTGGTTTGTGCTCGCCGCGGCACTGCAGGAGCGCAAGCTCCACTGGGCTTGGCTCCTGATCCTGGTCCCCGCCTTTGTGGTCTCGGCTTGGCCCATCCTGCACTGGAAGCGCATGGCCTTGGCCCAATCCCCCGCCTTAGCGGGGATGATTCAGGAGGGAAAGACCCTGACTCTGTTCATTCAGCTTTCGTCCTGCGCCTTCTTGGCCGCTCGCGGCTCCTGGACCGCGCGCCGCCGTCCAGGTCTAACTCGAGCCGACTGATCGGCTGCGGTATCAAAGAGTTCACCGGCCACCGCAGACAGCCCCTCTGACAGACGCTTGGCACCGCGACTAAAGGCCTGGCGCTCGCCATCCACCAACAGCTTGCCCACTCTGGCCGCCGACTCCGCCAGGAGCTCGTCTACTTCATCGCGCACATTCCCGCGCTTTTTCTGGCTCATGCGGTCCACCCGGCCTGGGTGTCTTGGGCCTGTCCACGTTCCTTTAGCCAATGCAAATGACAACGAACCTGGCGCGCAGCTAAGGGGTACACAAACTTGGGGATGGTGTCCCCGTACACCTGGGCCACCAGCTCCAGCGCACTCTGCGACTTGGCGCTCAGCGCCGCATGAATCTGGGCGCTTCGGGCATGGCGGTGAGCGATGTACCGACCAAAGACCTCGACGTGCAGCTTGGGTCCATGGGCTGGGTACACCACTTCGGGCTCCAGCGCAGCCAAGCGCTCCAGGCTGACCAGATAGTCGGCCAGATCTCCTTCGGGAGGCTCCAAGACGATGGTGCCCTGCCCGGCGACCATATCCCCCGCGATGAGCTCGCCGGATACCGGGCGCCAGAGGCACAGATGCCCGGTGGCATGGCCTGGGGTGTGCAAGAGCGTCCAGTCAGCGAGCGTGTCGCCCTCCTGAACCAAGCGGTCCACGGCAAAGTCCACCCGCTCCGCGGTAAAGGGGTGTGCCAGGACGGGGGCACCGGCGCGGGCGACCAAGTCCTGGACGCCGCCAACGTGATCGAGGTGGTGGTGGGTGAGCAGGATCGCTGCGATACGGCCCATCCCTTGGAGCTGTGCCCAGAGGGCTTCTTGCTCCTCTTTCCATGGAGAGGCCGGGTCAACGACGACCAGCGCCTCTGGAGGACCCAAGACGTAGCAGTTGGTGTGTGTGGCTGGCGGCAAGGTGGGCGTGCGCACGGGAAGGCAGCGCACTGGGTGGGAGTGCAGACCCATCACAACATCATCCGAATCAGCATCAAGACGACCGCCACCGTCAGGCTCGCCAGGGCTACCATGGATGCCAGCTCCGTTCGAGAGCGCGCGCGAATGGGCTCCGATTCGATCCCAGTTGAGGCCCGCAAGTCTGGTTTCATTTCGGCCAGCTGAACCGGGTCCAAAGGGAGAAGTTCATCTTCCAGAGGCGGCTCGAACACCTTCCAGTCTTTGGCCAAGTCGGCTGGCACCGGCAGCTCTGCTGCTAAGGGGGTCAGGCGTACACCCGGAGCCATTCGTGCTTTCTCGACCCACTCGCGCGCTTGTACGCCAAGTGTGCTGTCCCGCTTGGCAGACGCCGCAGGGTTGGGCGACGTAGCACGGGCACGGGCTGCGCGCGCAGCGCGCAGCTTTGCGACCAGCTCTCTGCGCTCGCTGACCCCGCCCCCGTCCCGCAGTAGACCGTGCAAAGCCCGAATCCACTCTCGGTCTAGCGTGTAGCGGTCCTCTGGGCGCTGAGCCAGCGCCCGATGCAGGGTACGGGCCAAGGCGGGATAAGCTGTGTCCAGCTTGCTGAGGCGCTCCGAGACATCCGGCCGATGGCCCTCCTGAAACAGCGGCTCCAAGGTGACCATCTCAAAGAGCATGGCAGCCTGCTGCCACTGGTCCCCGGCAACACTACCTGGGCCCCCGACCCTGGCTTCTGGTGGAAGGCAGGGGGCCGGTGTCTCGAGGCGCGCTCCAAAACCGAGCACCTGAACCTCGCCGTCCAGCGTCAACCAAACGCGCTCTGAAGTCAGGTGACCGTGGGAGATGCGCTGCCCCCCTTCGAGCAGAATAGCGTGCATGGCCCGCACGGCGTGAGCGATCTCCAGGGCCAAGTCCAAAGCGCTGGCCGGCGACATGGGGAGAAGTTCGTCCCTAAGGGCCAACAGGAGTACCTTTAGAGAGATGCCGGGCCTTTGAGCCAGGGCCAGCGCCCCCTGGCCAGCAAAGAATCCAAGGGGCTTGGGCACTCGCGGATCGTCTACCAAACGCAGCAGATCGTACTCCGCCCGCAGGTCGGCCACGACCTGTTTGTCGCCCAGGTCCTCAATGATTCTCAAGGTTGCAAGACGTGGTTTGCGCTGAGTGCCGTCATCCCGGCGTCCAGCCCAAAGAGAAACCCCGGCGCCTGCCTCAAGCTCTTGCAACAGCCTAAAAGGGCCAATTCGTTGTTCCGCTTGTGGCAAGGGCCAGCCTGTTCTTGACCCCATTGTGGCGCTAAAGGCTTCTCCTATGCAAGGCCATCTCAGAATGGGCCAAGACAGCACACACACACTCGCGAACCGCGAATCTCGTCGACCCCATCGGTGCTCAAAACGCATCCTAATGAAGGGTCTCTGCACACCTTCCCCTGCACCCGACCGCCAGTGGCATGGACCTGATCCGGCGGCGATTCCCTGACGACTCAGGTCCAGTCTGCCTTATTGGCGATCATGATCCACATCCCGAACCCGAGCATGTTCGGCATCCATCCCTGAGCAGTGCATAAGTCAGCGGAACTTCCCTGAGCCCGAAAAGCGGCATCCAATAGGTGGAAAGACCTTGAGAAACCTTGCAGTCCCGACTCAGAGCGCTCATCCTTGGGGTAAAGAAAGCCCAACGATTCGGAGATCCCATGCATCTGCTCCTGCTTTTGTCCTTTGCTTGTACCAAAGACGACTTGGTCACCCAGGACACGTCTCCGATGATCTTGGACCAGGATGGCGATGGCTTTGACGCACTGGATGACTGCGATGACAATGACCCCAACGTTAACCCTGACCAGGTCGAGATTCCCTACGACGGCGTGGACCAGGACTGCAGCGACTTTACCCCCGACGACGACTTGGACGCGGACGGCTTCAGCATCGCCAACGACTGCGACGACGGCGACTTCTACGTCAACTTCACGCGGGATGAGATTGCCTACAACGGCAAAGACGACGACTGCGATCCCAGCACCCTAGACGACGACTTGGACCAGGACGGATTTGGACGCGATCTCGATTGTGCAGACCAAGACCCCACCCGCCACCCAGACGCTGAAGATATCTGCGATGGGATCGACAACGACTGCGACGGGCAGCTGGACAATGGCAGCGTGGACCTACAGTCCTTCTACAAGGACGCGGACCAAGACGGCTACGGCTACCAGGGCAACAGCATAGAAGCATGCTTGCCCCCCGAGGGCTACGTCTCCGACCCCGGGGACTGCAACGACAGCTACCCAGAAATACACCCGGGTGCAGACGAAGTCTGTGACCTGGTCGACAACGACTGTGACGGCACCGTGGATGGCGCATCCGCCATAGACCGACAGGATTGGTACGCGGACGACGACATGGATGGTTTCGGCGACCCCACCACCGGTATTCAAGCCTGCGACGCCCCCTCCGGCTACGTCATGGACAACCAGGACTGCAACGACAACGACGGCAGCCTTAATCCAGATACCATCTGGACTATCGACTACGACGGCGACGGCTTTGGGGACTCCGGCTACATCGACTACTCCTGCGAGCAGCCTGTGGGCTACGTGCTCGATGACACGGACTGCAAGGACTACGACGCCAATGTCTTTCCTGGCGCTCCCGAGACCTGCGATGATCAGGACAACGACTGCGATAGCACCACATCAGAGGACGGCACGGTCGCCTTCTTGGGAAGCACCTCGGGCGTCCTGACCGATCTGACCCCGACCTGGGCAACCGGGTTGGACAAAGCTCCGGTGGACTTCCAAGCCAGTGAGTCGGGAACTCTTCGAGTCTGCGGATCCAGCTACTACGCCACCATCACCACCGCCTACGACTTGGATCTCATCGGTGACGGCTCAGAGACCAGCGTGCTCGATGCCGGCCGTCGCGGCTCCAACCTACGCCTAAACGGCGCTGGCACAGTCCACATCGAGGGTCTGACCCTACAGCGCGGAAAGGCCCGGAAGGGCGGTATCCTTCGCTGTGAGGCAGCTGCGTCGGTCACCGGCAGCGACGTGGTGTTGAGCGATGGAATCGGCACCAAGCAGGGCGGGCTGATCTACATGAGCGATGGCTGCCAAGTCACCCTGGACAGCTTCCAGATGGAGGACGGCTGGGCCTGGGAAGATGGCGGCGGGGTCTACCTGACCGATGGCACTCTGACGCTGTCCAACGGCACGGTCGAGTACTGCGAGGCCGAAGAAGACGGCGGCGCATTCGAGCTTATCGGATTCTCCGACACCTACGGCGTGGCCGACAGCCGGGTCCTGGACCTGGAAGATGTGCTCGTACAAAACAACACCGCCAACCGCGGTGGCGGTCTGTTCTTCAACGGCGGAAGCACCATCACCTGCGTGGCGACCTCGACGGGTATCAGCGCCGGGTTCCTGGGCAACGACGCTGAACAGCGCGGCGGCGGTCTTCGGATCTCCACCACAGGGAGCAACCAGAGCTTCACCTCCGACCTGTGCGACTTTGGCGCTGCAGGCACCAGCAGCGACAACGACCCCAGCGACATTGAGATCGAAACGACCGCATACAACTATGGCGACGATGTGCAGTTCAGCTGCGACAACCAGGGCTGCGAGTAGCCGCAGGCGCTTCCAGCTCGTGGGGTCCACTGTGGATCCCACACCGCGTCAGCACTGGGTCCGCGTTGCGTGACCGCAGGCGGGCTCACTCACCCAGAAGCTACATGTTGCGGCGGTACTGCCCGCCCACTTGGTAGAGCGCCCCGGAGATCTGCCCCAGCGTACACACCTTGGTGGCTTGCATCAGCGCATCAAAGGTGTTTCCGCCACTCAGGGCAGCCTGCTGAAGCATCGCAAGGGCATCCTGGCAGGCCTGCCGGTTGCGGTCTTGGAACGCATCGCGGCTGGTGATTGCGAAGTCCTTCTCCTCCGAGGTGGCCCGAATGACCTCGTCGGGCGTGATGGTCGGTGAGCCGTGCTCGTCCAAGAAGGTGTTCACGCCCACGACCGGCAGCTCTCCAGAGTGCTTGAGTCCTTCGTAGTACAGACTCTCTTCCTGAATCTTGGAGCGTTGATACATGCGCTCCATCGCTCCGAGCACGCCACCGCGGTCGCTGATGCGTCGGAACTCTTCCAGCACCGCGTTCTCCACCGTCTGGGTCAGCCATTCAATGGCAAAGCTACCCTGGATGGGGTTCTCGTTCTTGGACAGTCCCAGCTCTTTGTTGATGATGAGCTGGATGGCCAGGGCACGCCGCACCGACTCTTCGGTGGGGGTGGTGATCGCTTCATCGTATGCGTTGGTGTGCAGGCTGTTGCAGTTGTCGTTCAGGGCGTAGAGAGCCTGCAGAGTCGTACGGATGTCATTGAAGGCGATCTCCTGCGCATGAAGAGACCGGCCACTGGTCTGGATATGATACTTTAACTTCTGAGAACGGCTGTTTGCTCCGTACTTCTCGCGCATGGCCATGGCCCAAATCCGTCGGGCGACGCGGCCTAAGACGGCGTACTCCGGGTCCATACCGTTGGAAAAGAAAAAGCTGAGGTTGGGCGCGAAGTCGTCCACCTTCATGCCGCGGCTCAGGTAGTACTCCACAAAGGTAAAGCCGTTGGCCAAGGTAAAGGCCAGCTGCGTGATGGGGTTCGCGCCAGCTTCGGCGATGTGGTAGCCGCTGATGCTCACCGAATAGAAGTTCCGCACCCCGTGATCGATGAACCAAGCTTGAATATCGCCCATCATTCGCAGAGCGAACTCCGTGGAGAAGATGCAGGTGTTTTGAGCCTGGTCTTCCTTGAGGATGTCGGCCTGGACGGTTCCGCGAACGGCTGTCAGGGTCTTGGCCCGCAGCTCGTCGTACACGTTTTGGGGAAGCACCTGGTCCCCCGTGACCCCCAAGAGCATTAGCCCCAAGCCGTCGTTGCCTGGAGGAAGCTCACCCTGGTAGCTCGGCCTGGGCCGCTCTCCGTAGAGGGCCTGAATCTTCGCCTCGGTCTGCGCCTCCAGGCCGTGCTCCCGGATGTACTTCTCGCAGGCCTGGTCGATGGCCGCATTCAAGAAGAAGCCCAGCACCATCGGAGCCGGCCCGTTGATGGTCATGGACACCGAGGTGCTCGGGCTGGCCAAGTCAAAGCCAGAGTAGAGCTTCTTGGCGTCGTCCAGGTTGGCCACCGACACCCCCGAGTTGCCCACTTTGCCGTAGATATCTGGCCGGTTGTCGGGATCCTCGCCGTACAGGGTCACGCTGTCAAAAGCCGTGCTCAGGCGCTTGGCCGGCAACCCCTTGGATACGTAGTGGAAGCGCCGGTTGGTGCGCTCGGGGCCGCCCTCTCCAGCAAACATGCGCGCGGGATCCTCTCCTGCACGCTTTAGGGGAAAGACCCCAGCGGTGTAGGGGAAGCTGCCAGGCAGGTTCTCCTCCATGCGCCAGTGCAGGATGTCCCCCCAGTCCTTGTAGGTGGGCAGAATCACCTTGGGGAGGTCCGTCCCGCTCAAGCTCCGGGACGTCAGCGGCAGGCGTATCTCCCGCGTACGAACCTGAAAGACAAACTCATCCTGGGCATAGCGGTGCAGCACGCTGGGCCACTCCACCAGGCTCTCCCTACACGCGTGGTGCATACGGCCGCGCAGACCCATGTAGTGCTCTATCAAGCTGTCTACTGCCGGAGCCCCGGAAGCGGAAAGCACCGGTAGAACCAGATCTCCTCGCTCTTGCCCCAAGAGATGCTGGATGCTGCCATGCAAGGCGTAACAGGTCCGCGCTAGGCCAACCTGCTCCGCCATCTGGCGCCGGTAGCCGTCGATGCGCTCGCAGATCTCAGCCAGATAGCGGGTGCGTTCTGGGGGAATGACATAGCGCTTGGCGGAGTCCGTCTCACCCAAAACCAGCCCCGACTGCAAGGGCGCACCAGATGTCTCAGCAAGCTTGCGCATCAACTTCACGTACAGGCGGTCCACACCTGGGTCATTGAACTGGCTGGCGATGGTCCCGTAGACCGGCAGATCGTCATCGGCTGTGTCCCAGAGCTGCCGGTTCCGACGCACCTGCTTGCGCACATCCCGCAGTGCATCCATGCTGCCGCGCTTGTCGAACTTGTTGATGGCGACCAAGTCGGCAAAGTCCAACATGTCGATCTTCTCGAGCTGGGTGGCTGCCCCGTACTCGCTGGTCATCACGTACAGCGTGGTGTTCGCGTGGTCGATGATCTGGGTGTCGGACTGGCCAATGCCGCTGGTCTCCACGATGATCAGATCAAAGCCCGCAGCCTTGCAGATCTCGATGCTGTCCCGCACATGCTCAGAGATGGAGAGGTTGGCTTGGCGGGTGGCCAAGCTGCGCATGTAGATGCGCGGGGAGTTCACGGCGTTCATACGGATGCGGTCGCCCAACAGGGCACCGCCAGATCGGCGCTTGCTCGGGTCGATGCTCAGCACCGCCAAGCGCTTCTCCGGGAAATCCAGTAAAAAGCGGCGTAGCAACTCGTCTACCAGACTGCTCTTGCCAGCCCCCCCCGTACCGGTGATGCCCAAAACCGGCACCACCGTGTCGCCAATCAAAGCTTTGAGTTCCGCGCGCAGTGCTTCCCGCGCCTGCGGCAGGTTCTCGGCCACCGTAATCAGGGCCCCAATGGCAGCCGGGCTGTGCTCATCCACCATCGGCAGCGCCTGAGCCACATCCTCGACGCTGCGGGTCGCAAAGTCACACTGGCTAAGTAAGTCGCTGATCATGCCTTGCAGACCCATGCTGCGACCATCATCCGGGCTGTAGATCCGGGCTACGCCGTGGGCGTGCAGCGCTTCGATCTCGCTGGGCAGGATGGTGCCGCCACCGCCGCCGAAGACCTTGATATTGGCACCACGCTCGGCCAGTAGGTCCACCATGTACTTGAAATACTCAACGTGTCCCCCCTGATAGGAGGTGATGGCGATGCCCTGCACGTCTTCTTGGATCGCGCAGTCCACGATCTCCTGAACCGAGCGGTTGTGACCCAGGTGGATGACCTCGGCACCGCTGGCCTGGAGGATGCGCCGCATGATGTTGATGGCCGCGTCGTGCCCATCGAACAGTGAGGCAGAGGTCACCAAGCGAATAGGGTGCGTGGGCACGTAGGGCGCAGTCGGGGACATTGGAGCACTCGCTTTAGAAAGTTCCCCTATCCCAACCAGCTACTCCGGGGCCAAGCCCAAGCGCATCAGGCGGCGCACCAAGTCTGTGACACCGTCCGACATGGTCTTGTTTAGCACCCGACTACGGTGAACCTCGGCCGTGCGAGGCGAGATCCCCAGAGCCATGCCGATGTCCTTGTTGGTCAGGCCCTTAAAGAGCAGAACCATGACCTCGCTCTCGCGAGGGGTCAAATCGGCCAAGCAGCCTTGCATCTCCACACGCTCGCCCCGGAGCGCGAATTCCCGCTCTTCCTTCTCCATCAAAGGCTTGAGCCGGGAGAAGAGCTGATCTCGGTTCACTGGCTTTTCCAGCATGTCATCGGCACCTGCCCGCATCGCGGCAACCGCCACATCCACATTCCCGTGGCCGGTAAGCACCACAATGGGCATCCATACAGGGTCGGGCGCACAGTCCTGAAGCAGAGCGAGTCCGGACATACCGCTGGGCATGTGCAAGTCGAGCAACACCACGCCCCGTGCACCCTCCCGAGCCGCTGACAGCAGTGACTCTGCGCTGTCGTGAATCTGAACTTCGTAGTTCTGGGAAAGCAGAAGCTTCTCCAACAGAACACGCAGCGTCAAGTCATCGTCCACAACGTGAACCATTGCCATCTATCGCCTCACCAGTGTCACCTAA
>Ga0055584_100005950_pt1 | contig 11959 bp, 8 predicted proteins | sample OSDHelmetaG_FD_58716 | JGI IMG/M metagenome (GOLD analysis project Ga0055584, IMG submission 58716) | Pelagic marine sediment microbial communities from the LTER site Helgoland, North Sea, for post-phytoplankton bloom and carbon turnover... | ecosystem: Environmental > Aquatic > Marine >... | reverse complement strand
ATTTGAACGCAAGAGCAAATGGATACTAATTGTTCTGTTAGGCTTGCTCTTCATAGAAGGGCATAAACTTTTGTATATTTATTTACCTCAGCGCTACTTGTACGTGTTTTTTGGGTTGGTGATGTTGTTTCATGTATATGGGGTTCACCTGCTTTTGAAACAGGCAAAGCTTAAATCATGGCTTCCTATACTGGTAGGGATTCTTTTTATTCTAATTCCTTTATTTAGTTATTGTCAGCTATTGAATCAACGTAGTTTTGATATGATTTCTGCAAGGGAATCCATAAAGTTGAATGTATCCCCTGATATGCATTTAATAGGTCCTTGGGGGCCAAGTTTAAGCTTTGGTCTTACTAACCCAAGTCATACAGCATGGAAAGAATTTTTTGAGAACAGAGCGTATTGGCAAGCAAATTCAAAGCATGTTATTGTTTCAGAACTGGACTTTAATGATAACCAGAAGTTATTTAGTAAAACTATACAAGGTGGGAGCTATTGCAAAATAGATAGTTTCCAAATCATCAAATGGGAATTGGGTGTTTTTACCCCTTAAGCTTAAACGCTTTTTTTACTTTATTGACGTAGTCTAATTTTTCCCACGTAAAGAGTTCAACTTGAAGTTTAACCTTCTTGCCTTCTGGGCTTTCAAATTCTTTGGTTACCGTTTCGTTTACACGTCCCATATGGCCATAAGCCGCAGTTTCAGAGTACATTGGAGTTCTTAACTTTAAGCGTTTTTCAATAAAGTACGGACGCATATCAAATAATTCCTTAACCTTTTTCCCAATTTCACCGTCGGTCATATCCACATTTGCTGTGCCGTACGTATCTACATTTATACTGGTAGGTTCAGCAACACCAATTGCATAACTCACCTGAACCAATACTTCTTTGCACAAACCAGCTGCGACTAAGTTTTTTGCTATATGGCGTGTGGCATATGCTGCGCTTCGATCGACTTTACTAGGGTCTTTCCCACTAAAGGCACCACCACCATGCGCTCCTTTACCTCCGTATGTGTCTACAATGATCTTTCTTCCAGTAAGTCCAGTATCTCCATGCGGTCCACCAATTACAAATTTGCCGGTAGGGTTAATGTGGTATTTTATATCCGCATTGAATAAATTTTGGATACGTTTTGGCAATTGTTTCTTAACCCGAGGGATAAGAATTTCAACCATGTCCTTCTTGATTTTGGCCAACATTTTTGGCTCAGTATCAAAATCATCATGTTGAGTTGAAATAACAATTGCATCAATTCGAATTGGATTATTGTCATCGTCATATTCTAGCGTTACCTGACTTTTCGCATCAGGTCTTAGGTATTTAATTTTCTTGCCTTCTCTGCGCAGAACAGCAAGTTCTTTTAGCAGTCTATGGGAGAGATCAAGCGCCAAAGGCATAAAATTTTCCGTCTCATTGGTAGCATAACCAAACATCATACCTTGGTCTCCGGCACCTTGCTCTTCTTTTTTCTTCTTGTCAACGCCTTGATTAATATCGGGACTTTGCTCATGGATAGCAGAAAGAACCCCACAAGAATTTCCTTCAAACATGTACTCAGATTTAGTATAACCAATTCGATTGATTACTTCTCTGGCAATATTTTGAACATCTAAATACGCTTTAGACTTTACTTCACCAGCTAGTACAACTTGACCGGTAGTCACTAACGTTTCGCAGGCTACCTTGCTTTCTTTATCAAAAGCGAGAAAATGATCAATCAGTGCATCACTTATTTGATCTGAAACTTTATCTGGGTGCCCTTCTGAAACAGACTCGGATGTAAATAGGTATGACATAGGTGGGCAAAAATACGTAATCAAATGCAAAAATGAATGTGATTTTTTGCAAGCTTTAATTCTATTTAATAATTCAAATTATATGCACCCAATAACAATAGATTGCAGCCACAAATATTGCTTGAAAAAGGCGATTTTTAAGAAATCTTTTTATAGGTAGTTTTTAATGTACCATTTCGATTGATGGGCTTTTCGTGCCGTTTTTTAGTAAGTTTATTTCTGTAAAAAATATAAACCGCAATAAGTCCTATTATAGCAGTAAACAAAACAGCAATCTGACTTGTTTTAGGAATATTTCTGAAAAACAGAACAGTAGTAAGGCCAATTAATAGTTGAACCAAAGCATAAAGTGAGCTCACATGCAAATGCTTCATTTTAGCGATATGCACCAATTTCTTAAAGAGAAAATCACGATGGGGAACGAATATATTCTCTCTCAAAATAATCTTATAAAATACAGTAACTCCTGCATCAATGCCGAATACAATGAATAGAAGTAGATAAGAATAATTCTGTGTCGTTACAATCAATTGATACACTAAGCTAAGGACAATAAATCCGATGCATATGGCACCAACGTCACCTGCAAAGGACTTTGCCTTCTTACGAAAATTATAAAATAAAAACACCACATTTGCGGCAATAACACTAAAAAGAATGCGGGAATCAATGAAATGCAATCCATCTTCTCCATTGGCCGGTAGCACATCGTTAATTATAAAAAGACAGATTAAAGTGGCTAGGAGATTCAACCCGAGCATTCCATTGATGCCATCCATAAAGTTGTATGCATTGATAACCCCAATGCCAAATACTATAGTAGCCGCATAAATTGGAATCAAACTTACCAAGTTGTCGCCCATGGGCAATTCAATGATCATGAGGATGAGCGCAAAAATCTGAAAAACAAACCGAACAGAATGCTTAACAAATAAGACGTCATCAATAAAAGAAATGATCCCTAAGGCAAATAATCCAATGAGAAAAAATGGGCCAATGGGGGGGGTGGTTTTTACGATTAAACTTGCAAATAATACGCATAAAGGAAATATAATACCCAGACCGGTTATCGTACTTGCCGTGTGGCTACTGCGGCCAATAGGTTGATCAGTAATATTGAGCCAGCGCGCTATTCTGATATAAATCAACGAACTAGCTATTGCAAATAATGCAATGTATATGTAATTAATATAGGCTATCACAAGCTACCGCAAAGGTAAGCCCATTGTTTTTTTTAACAAACATATGTAATACCTTATTCTAGTTAGTGTTAACTATACATGCCCTCAATAAAATCCCCATACTTAGCTTCAATATTTTTTCTTTTGGGTTTTAGGGTAGGAGTAATCTCATTTTCTTCAACGGAGAATGGTATACGCTTAATTACAAAATCTTTAATACGTTCAAATTTCGCTAATTTCAGACCGTATTTTTTTACATCTTCATTCATCCATTTGCGCACATTTTCATCATCAACCATAAGCGCTTCTTCCTTAAAAAAGGATTTGCTTACCTCTAAATCAGTTATAAGCTGATCTTCATTGGGAACGATAATGGCAGTAATGTATTCGCGTTTATCACCAATTAGAAATAATTGTTCAATACGGTCGCTTTTCAAATATGTATTTTCAACTGGAGTGGGGTAAATGTTTTTACCCAAAGAATTCACGAACATGTTTTTTATACGGTCTGTAATGTGCAGATATCCTCTGTGGAATTTACCTACATCACCGGTATGGAACCAATCATCTTCGTCAAAAACCTCTGCGGTGGCCTCAGGCTTGTTATAGTACCCAATCATAATGTTCGGGCCTTTAACCAATATTTCACCTTCTTCTGAGCTAAAATTGGGGTCATAGCTTTGATAGGTTTGTTGCGTTATAAACTCTTTGGTATCTGCGTTTTGAATTGCTACGGTTTGTCTTGGTCCCACTCTTCCAGCAGAACCATATATTTGATGGTGATATTCATTTACTGTCACGAATGGACTGGTTTCGGTAAGTCCATATCCTTCCTGAACCCGCAAACCAATATTGCCATAAAACTCTCCAACATGCTTTGGTAATGCAGCTCCACCACTTACAAATAGTCTCATTTTTCCACCTAAGCTTTCATGTATTTTACTAAAAACCAATTTATGGGCAATGCTATGCTGCAATTTTAACAATGGTCCGATGTTCTTTTGTGCCGATTTTTTGATACGGTATTTTTCACCCACTTTAAATGCCCAGTTGAATATTTTCGCTTTGATTGGTGAACCACCCGCTGCGGTTTTTCTTACTTTTTCTTCTATTCGTTCAAGTAATCGGGGTACACAAGCTAAAATGGTGGGTTGCATTTCTTTTACATTTTGGGCTACTTTTTCAATGCTTTCGGCAAAGGCAACCTCGCCTCCAATATAGGTTCCCAAATAGTATGTGGCCATTCGCTCGTATACATGACTCAAGGGTAAAAAGGATAAAAAACGATCCGATGAATTAATGGCTGGACACAATTCCAATGCATCAAAACAGTTGCTTCCAAAATTCCAATGGGTGAGCATAACCCCCTTAGGAACGCCAGTGGTTCCTGAAGTATAAATCAAAGTTGCTAGATCATCCGGGCCCACTTTGGCAAATCGTTCTTCGATGGTTGCCATGTGCTTATCCAACAAAGCTTCACCTTCTTTAATAGCATTTTGAATATTAATACAATTGGGTTCATTATCCTGATAATCAAAGCGTAAAATCACCTGTTCAATTCCTTTGCATTGCTCTTGAATCTTTTTAAATTTCTTAAAAAGGAATGGACTTCCCAGTAGAATTATTTTACTGGCTGAGTCATTAATAATATAGGCAGTTTCATCGGGCGATAGGGTTGGATAAATGGAAGCATTTGCACAGCCTATTTTAATTAAAGCTTGATCTGCCATAATGTATTCAGGGCAGTTCTCTAAGCATATAGCAACTTTGTCTCCGTGTTGTAATCCTTTTTCAATAAACCAGGCGGCTAAACAGTTAATGGATTGTAAAACTTCACCATAGCTAATTGATTGGTATTTCCCATCGACCTTCCGCCACATATAGGCTTTCTCTGGATTATGGATTTGTGTTGCAGCATTAATAAAAAAATGGTGCAAACTTTTAAAGTCCCGTTCTACGGGATACGGGTTTTTACGCATAGACAATAATAAGAAAAAATTAGTAAGTAAGTTTTTTTAGATTCTTGATGAATAGTTCCAAATCGATACCTGGAGTATAATCTTTGGCATATAAAAAATTAACGCGATTAATGGTTGCACTATTTGAACTAGCATTTACTTTACTTGCAGGGAAGAGAAGGCCTTGTTTCAGTGGGGGTAGTTTCTTAATGTCTGGTGCGGGCACATATGAAATTAAGGTTTTGCTCCCCCAGATTAATGCAAATGCATTGGCTATTTTAGTACCTATTTTTTTAGGTTTAATCAAGCTCAAAGGCAAAAGAATCAATAATAATAAGCCAAATAAAAAATCTAGAAGTCGTTTCTTAAGGCGATTTTCCTCTTTCCCTATCAGCATTTGAATATCAATTGAAAACAATTCGCCCTGAGCGTTCTTGGAATGACTTCCTACGATGAATTCACTTTCTGCAGGAACTATTTTATACTTAATGTCTTCATTGGAAAGATCACTCATCCACTTGATGATTTTTTCGGAGGGTAAATCTTTGGCACAAAAAATTAATTCATTAATACGATAGATTGAAATGATGTCCTTGAGCTGCTCAGCACTTCCTAATAAGTCGCCTTCTTTATTATGATCGGGTGAAATATTTCCAATCACCTTGCCCTCTTTGCCTACTTTTTCAAATAACTGCACCACACGATTGTATTCGCTTTCCTGGGCCATTATCGCAATCCGCTGATTTTTCTCTGGGTTAAATTCCCAAGCACCTGTTTTGAAATAATTAATCAGATAACGCGATATCGAAATGCCAATTAAACTCCATAGTGAGCCTAGTAATACAATGGCACGGCTAAATTGCATATCCTTTGGAAGTAGTCCATAAATGGCTATTAGTATTAATGATCCAAGAATGATTCCTCTTTGAGAGCGATAAAGTTTATACGGGAAACTGTAACCTCCGCTCAATTTTACTATGATTAGAAGTAGAATAACATATAAGGGTAAATGTCCAAAGTAGTACTCATCTGAATAATACTGCACAAACCGATTGTAGACTTCCCAATATTTTGCCAGAAAGTAGAACCCACTATAGAGCACAACAATGTCAAGCAAGGGAGCCCAAACCTTTTCTAATAAACGTTGTATTAAGGCAACACCTGCACGTGCCCATATGGCAAATTGCAAGAAATAAACCATCCATTTTTGATTGGTCCCGGTATAATGGGTTTGCGCAAAAATGATCATAGCGTTATAAAAAGTGCGCACATAATTGACCGTTTTTCTTTTAGTGCTTTCTCCCTTATAATGAATGATCGTACTTTTTGGGAAGTAGATATTGTTGTACCCTGCTTTGGTTATGCGGTAAGACAAATCAATATCTTCTCCATACATAAAATAGGTTTCATCAAAGAACCCAATTTTGTCCAAAACTGCTGTACGGATAAACATAAAAGCTCCAGACAAGACATCAACTTCATTGATTTCGTCTTCAGCAAGGTAGCCCGCATGGTATCGACCAAATGTTTGTGACTTAGGAAATAATTTATTAAGTAAAGCCATTTTGTAGAATGCAACTGCGGGGGTTGGCAACCCGCGTTTAGATTCTGGTAAAAATGTGCCATTCCCATCAATCATGCGCACACCCAAGGCCCCTGCAGTTGGGTTTTGCTCCATATATTCAAAGCATAATGGCAAAGTGTTTTGCTCTAGAACGGTATCTGGGTTTAGTATGAGTTGATACTTGCCTAAAGCAATTCCCATGGCTTGGTTATTTGCTTTTGAGAAGCCCACATTTTCAGTGTTTGCAATGCATTTAACTTGCGGAAATTTTGATTTTATCAATTGAACTGAACCATCCACTGAGTTATTATCAACCACAATAACTTCGAGTTTTAAATCGGTTTTTTTTGCATAGATGGAACCCAAACATTGCTCTAAAAAGTACTTAACATTGTAGTTTACAATTATGATCGATATGTCAATGGACGGAGTCAATATCTATTTACTAAAAAGGGTCCGGTTAACTATACTATTGGCTAAAGTGGCCTCATCTGCATATTCAAGTTCTGTGCCTAGGCTAACACCTCTGCTAATTTGACTGAAAACAACATGTTCTGCATCCAACATTTTTCTTCGGATATAGAAAGCGCTTGTATCTCCTTCCATCGTTGCACTTAATGCAAAAATAATTTCTCGTATGGGTTCAATTTTCATGCGATCAAAAAGGCTTTGTACATTCAATTCTTCTGCCGTAATGCCGTCCATAGGTGAGATTAGTCCTCCTAGAACGTGGTATAGTCCTTTGTATTGTCCTGTAGATTCTATGGCTAATATATCCGTGAAGTTTTCAACCACACAGAGCAAGGTATCATCTCTGCTTGGGTTAAGACAAATTTCACAAAGCTTGGCCTCTGCGATATTGTGGCATTTCTGGCACATTGTAATTTCCTCTTTCAAACGGTTTAATGCGTTGCCAATGGCAAAAACGTTTTCATTGGGTTGTTGAAGTAAGTGAATAACCATGCGCAATGCCGACCGTTTACCGATACCTGGGAAAATGGATAGTTTTTCAACAGCATCTTCCAGTATTTTGGAGGGTAGTTTCACTCTTTCAAATCAACGGATTTTTTTTCGTTTTATGGCTCGATTAACAAGAGAACTTAAAAAAACGATAGTTTTGAATAATGGTAAAGAAACTATTGGTCTTTCTTTTGGGAATTTTTATAGCGCAAAGCGCAGGAGCAACTTTCTTAAAAGAAGCACATACCAAAGAAAAAAGCACCAGTTTGGATTTAGCCTTTGCGAGCTCATTCCAGAATGCAGGAGCGGTAGCCCTTTCATGGCAGAAACTAGTTCAGGTTCAGTTTATCAAATCCGAACATTTTTTTGTGGGGTATGGTTTTCGTTTTACATCAAACGGTTCGCAGAACAAACCATACGTTACGGCCCCAGCGAAAGTATCTGAGGGCAATTTTTTCAAGAAACAGAATGAAGATAAATTAGATACCTTATTCTTAACTAACAGCAATACCAATTCAATCAATTTGGCAATTTATCTGGGTTATCAAATTAGTCATAAATTTATGCTTGAGTTTAATATTGATGCAGTTGGTTTTACTTTCGGTGGAGCGCAATCGGGAAGTTTTAATGCGTTAAGTCAAGGGCAACCCATAACAACTAAAACGGCCAAAGTAACGCCACTTAATTTGTTGCTAACAGGGGATTATGATTGGGGCAGTTTAAATTCAGAGTTTACATTAAACTATCAAATAAATAACCGGTGGAGTTTGCGACCTGGTGTGTCATTTATTTTTTCAGAGTATACCACTGATCGTAGATTGTCCTTTAATAATAATCGATTTAGAAATAAGGCATTATACCCGGTTCTGGGGGTCAGGTATCAGTTGTAAGAAGGTTATTTTTCTTCGTGATATTCTTGCTCGGTATTGATATCCCAAATATCCGCTTTGCTTCCTTTGCCGGTTGTAATATGCTCTACCGCTGCCATAGCAGTTAACATACTGTGATCCTGATTATTGTATTTGTGCATCCCGTTACGACCCACAGGATAAAGATTCTTGATTTCTTTCAGATAGCTTTCAACCGTATCAAATTGTTCATACACCCCAAAGTAAGCGGGATAGGTTTTTGGCATTTTAATGACCACTGAATCCAACGCATCTTCAGGGTCTATTAAATTCATTTTTACCAACTCATCAATCGCAAAGTGTTTCATCTGCTCTTCAGTCATCTCCCAAATTTCGTCTCCCTCAAAACAAAAATATTCCATGCCAATCCATGTTTTACTAGGATCTTTTACTAAAAACGGACTCCAGTTATTGAAAATTTGCAATCGGCCTACTTTTACATCCGGTTCTTGCACATAAATCCAATTATCATCTAAAGGACCCGTTTTAAGTTTTTTCAATAAAACACCCACAGTAATGAAGTCGCGATACATTAACTCAGCGCTTACCGCCTCAACCGTTTCAGGAGCAGGAATTTGTAAATCAGAAATCAAATCTTTAATGGGCATTGTGGAGATTAAATAATCCACACTTATTTCTACTAGTTTACCCTCACTGGTTTTATACTTGATGTGCTCAATTTGATTTTCTGGATTGTTGTGGATATGGACCACTTCAGACTGCATAAGAATTTTACCACCTTGCGCTTGGATTTTTCTACCTACCACTTCCCACATTTGCCCCGGACCAAACTTGGGATACAAGAAGTATTCAATCAATGAGGTTTCTGTTCCTTTCTGACTGATATCCTGTTTTGATTTCCCGAAGGTTTTTTTGATAAAGTGAACGATGGATTTAGTGATTGAAAGCCCTTTGATACGCTGTGCACCCCAGTCTGCACTGATATCGGTGCATTTAACTCCCCAAACTTTCTCAGTATATGATTTAAAGAAGGTTTTATACAACACCTTACCAAAGCGATTGATAAAAAACTGCTCTAGATTTTCTTCCTTTTTAATGGGGAATAAACTAATCCATACATAAGAAATTCCTATTTTCATGGTATGAAATAGACCAAGTTTCTTAATCGTATCCAACGATAGGGTGATGGGATAATCGAAAAAACTACGCTTAAAATATATACGTGATTTGCGTTTGCGAACCAGCATTACTTCGTCTGGGTTTTCAATAGCGCCACCCGTTGTTATCTTTCGCGATTTATTTTGATACGAGATGTTTATTTCATTTGCTTCTGTTTTTTCAACAGGCAGAATATCCAGCCACCAGTTCATTACCCGATCCGATTTAGAAAAAAAACGGTGTCCTCCAATATCAATTCGATTTCCCTTGTATTGCACTGTGCGTGATATTCCACCTAGATAATCGCTTTTCTCAATAATTATAGGGTGAAAATCAGTATGTTTTAATAACTCATACGCTGCAGTTAACCCTGCGGGTCCGCCACCAATTATCGCTACCGTTTTTTTATTGCTCAATTTGTTTGGTTTTCGGGTTAGCTATTAAAAGTATGGTTATCATAATTACCAAGGGATACAAAGGAAGGTGTAAACGATCACTATACCAAAAAACAAGGCTGCTTCCTAAACTGATGTATGTGCAAATGAATAGTGAAATTGCCAGCCAAATGCGCAAGGGCCAAGACATTTGGTTGCGTATAATTCTGATAACAAATAGGAAAGAACTAAACACCAGGGAAATGAAAACGAGTAAATGCTGCCATTTGGTAACCGTGTAAACCCAAAGATTTGCCTGTCGGTGATTGCTATAACCTGTCCAGATCTCATCCTTAAAATTCACATACATGGTTTTGAGTGTAGCGTACTTGGATGTTGTAAATATTGCTTTGTTCCTTCTGGAATAGATGCTATCTCGATAGGAATAAAAGAATTTTTGCTCACCAATTGAGTCATCCAACTGAGCACTCAAGTCAAAAAATTCATGTACATATGAGCTGGCATTCATATTTGGATAGTGGCTCACTTTCATATTGAGATAGTGATACAATGCATGGTTTTTGCTCATGCAAATTTGGGTGGTGTTATGATGTTTTTTCATCATGAACAGATGGCTTCCTAGTAAAATAAGTGCTAAGCCGAAATATGGGATTAATTTGAAATTACCTCGATATAAACCGATAGCCAAAATGATAATGGATGCATAAAAGAAGTTTAACCCAAGCGGTCGAATCAATGCAGAAACTACTAATGTGATGAAAATCCAGCCTGCATATTTGTAGTTTTTATCCTTGAGCCAATGGGATAACAAATACAAACTGAGCAACATCAGGAAATTGTAACCGGTTTCCGTGAGCAGGTGATTGGTGGTTAGTAGTGCACTAATAGAAGTTCCGAAAAGAAACGATCCCAAAAGAGATAAATGATTGCCCGCTCCCCAGTTTTTCAGAGTATTATAAATTAAACGGATACTCAATAGCCATAAGATCGTTTGAAATAAGGTAAATAAGCCGATTACTGCATTCTCACTGAGAAAAGATAGGAAAGGGGCCAAGAGCATAGGATATCCCACTGCTCGAAACCAAGGGTATCCACCATTCAATATAGCATAGGCACTTTCGGTGTATGAAAACGCATCTGCGGTTTTACAGGCAGGGTTAAAGCTGCATAATAAATTTCCGCTGATGAGTTGAATGAATACCCAAATCAGCAAGAAGAACCCATAAAATGCGAATTTATTATTGCCTAATTTTTGAAGCATCTAGAATAATTATCCCACAAACTTAATCTTACCAGCGGCAAAAGAGCACATTCTTAGCAATAAAAGTCCATGTCTAAATCGCGAGATGTTTGTGTCTCCATAGGTTCTTTCACGGTAACGTATGGGTAAGTCTAAGATTTTTAAATTGAGTTTGTATGCTCCAAAAAGCAAATCGTAATCACCAAAAGGATCAAACTCGCCAAAGAAATGGCGATTGGCCGCTAAGCGATTATAATCTTCTCTAAACATTACCTTGGTTCCACATAGGGTATCTTTAATACGCTGCTCTAGTAACCAGCTAAATACTTTCGAAAAGAAGTGATTCCCTATCATATTCAAAAAGCGCATGGCTTTTTTATCCATGGGGTAAACCAAACGTGTTCCATTGATAAATTCAGCTTTACCACTGGCAATGGCATCGTAAAATTTAGGAATATCTTCAGGTGGAACGGTAAGGTCTGCGTCCAAAATCATCAATATGTCTCCAGTTGCAATACCATATCCTTTGCGCACCGCATCCCCTTTACCCTTGCCAGGTTGCTGGCAAACTTTTATGTCGTGTGTGTCTTTATACTTTGCTTGAATCTCCTGTATTTTATCCCAAGTATCATCGGTGCTATTCCCTTCTACAAAGATGATTTCTACATGTTTCCCAAATTTAGGTAAACGCAGAATGGCATCTTCTATGTTGCCACTTTCATTCCGTGCTGGAATAACTACAGTGGTAGAATATTTTTGACTCACATCTTCGTTTACATTTTGAACCACACGTGCATTTACAAAATCATTAATGCAGAAGTGATTGATAAGG
>Ga0055584_100005948_pt1 | contig 11962 bp, 11 predicted proteins | sample OSDHelmetaG_FD_58716 | JGI IMG/M metagenome (GOLD analysis project Ga0055584, IMG submission 58716) | Pelagic marine sediment microbial communities from the LTER site Helgoland, North Sea, for post-phytoplankton bloom and carbon turnover... | ecosystem: Environmental > Aquatic > Marine >... | reverse complement strand
GTGATAAACCGCGCCTCCTTCATCTAAGCCCAACTTAGCGCCGCCGCTGGACGGATCTGCGATCCGCCGGCTCTCATAGTAATCGCGGATCAAATCGAGCCGGGCCTGAATGGCATCGTCAGCTTGATGATCAAGGGAAACTGTTGCCTTAGGCACATAGGCAAACAGCGTGTCCAAACCTGCGTGAAACAAGGGCAACCAATGCTCCATACCCGGATAGGTCTGGCCATTGGAAACCGCTTCATACAATGGGTCTGTGCCCGATACAGCGGCAAACAGTTCCCGATAGCGTGTTCTGAAGCGCTCAATCGCATCTTTCGACAACACGACTTCGCTCATGGGTTTAAGGCGTAGCGCTTTAACTTTCCCCGTCGTCCGCTGGTCTACCGGATCAAAGGAGCGCAGCGTATCGACTTCATCGCCAAAGAGATCGATGCGGACTGGGTCGTCATGGCCAGGCGGGAACAGGTCAATAAGGCCGCCACGAATGGCAAATTCACCAGGTTCCATGACCTGTTCAGCCCGATGATACCCCGTGCGCCCCAGTTCAGCCGCCAAGGCATCCGTATCTAGTCTCGTACCTGGCTTAATCTCGCGCACCATACCGCGGAACGCAGAGACCGGCGGGACTCTCTGAAGCATGGCCGCTGCAGTCACAATAATGATATGCGGGCCATCTTCTGCGTCCTCACCGACAGCAGCCAATCGGAGCAATACGTCCATGCGCCGAGCGACAACTTCCGCATGAGGCGACACCCTGTCGTAGGGCACACAATCCCAGGCTGGAAAATCAAGAACTGCCACGTCTGGCGCAAAGAATTGCAAGCTATCCTTCAGGCTCGAAAGGCGCACATCATCCATAACGATATGCAAATGGCCGTGTTCGGCTGTGCGTGCCTTATCAGCAAGGACCAGGGCATCAACGCCCTCTGGTGCACCCGCAATGACCTGGCGTCTGGCTTGAATCATTTCATTCATGAATTCAATCCGTTAACAGGTTTTTTTGATAGGTTTGTACAAGCTCTAGGATTTCCAAATTCGTCCCATCGGGCAACGGTGGAGCCCCGCGCAGCCAGTCCGAAATATCAGGATCAGAGCAGTCCAGAAAAACCTCAAGGGCGTCGAGCTGATCGTCGCTCAAGTCTTGGATATTAGCAGTAACGAACCCGCCAATAATCGCATCCGCCTCTTTGGTACCGCGATGCGTGGCGCGGTATTTTATCCGCTTACGTTGTATCTCTCGGTCCATACCAGAATGCACAATCCAGAATCCAAAACTCCGGCTCACGCCAAAAAGGAACTTCTTTCCCAAGGCTGCCGGTCTAAAGCAGGGTATAAAGGTGTCAGAGCCGCTTCGCAATTGACCCATTCTGAGATATTTATATTCCTGCCATGGCCCTTCGTCCCACCATCCTCAATCCGCTTTTTACAGCCGCAGATACCCTTTCTGGGATCGGGACACGTATTGCTAAACTTCTTGAAAAACTGACCGGAAACCGGCTGATAGACCTGATTTGGCACCTGCCAAACGGTGTCATAGATCGCAGGTTCGCGCCAAAGGTCGGAGACGCTCCAGCAGGACGGGTCTGCACCCTCACTGTTGAAGTTCTTGCTCACAGCCCACCGCCAAATCGCGCGTCCCGCCTACCCTACAAAGTGACCTGTGGCGATGATACGGGCCGTATAACGCTGACCTTCTTTCACGCGCAAAAGGACTACCTCAATCAGGTCCTTCCCGTCGGCGAAACACGGGTCATTAGCGGTAAAATCGAAGTCTACGATGGCCAAAGGCAAATGGCGCATCCAGACCACATCGTGACAGAGGGGCAAAAAGAGGCCATCCAGCGTGTCGAGCCGATATACCCCCTCACAGCAGGCCTTTCTCCCAAAACGTTGGTGAAAGGCATTGCTGGCGCATTGGATAAGCTGCCTGACCTTCCAGAATGGCTCGATGAAGCGCAGATCAAGCGTGATACCTGGCCAGGATGGAAAGACGCTCTTCTATCTGCTCATCACCCGGACTCCCTCTTGGATTTAGATCTATCCAGCCCAATTCGGCATCGATTGGCCTATGACGAATTGCTTTCCAATCAACTGGCCCTCGCCATGGTCCGCATGAAGGCAAAACGACTGTCTGGTCGATCCATCAAAGGCACAGGCGGTTTACGGTCCAAGGTCCTCGCGGCCTTACCGTTTGAACTCACCGGTGCCCAAAACAGAACCCTGGGAGAAATCGATCAAGACCTGGCAGACCACACCCGCATGCTCAGGCTTCTTCAAGGCGACGTTGGCAGTGGTAAAACCGTGGTCGCGCTCATGACCATGCTCTCTGCCGTGGAAACAGGTGGCCAAGCCGCGCTCATGGTTCCAACCGAGTTACTGGCCCAGCAACACCTCGCAACCCTAAAACCCCTGTGTGAAGCCTGTGGCGTGTCGATTGCCTTTTTGAGCGGTCGGATTAAGGGGAAAGCCCGCGATGCAATCCTCGAGGAGGTCAGAAACGGCCAAACATCGATCTTGGTCGGCACCCACGCTCTATTCCAAAAAGACGTCGCGTTTCACGATTTGATGGTTGCCGTCGTCGATGAACAACACCGCTTCGGCGTCCATCAACGCCTTGAGTTGGCTAACAAGGGCCGTGGTGTCGATATGCTGGTGATGACAGCAACACCTATTCCCCGGACGCTGACGCTGACCGCATACGGCGATATGGACGTCTCTCGCCTTGATGAGAAACCACCTGGCCGGAAACCGATCGATACCCGCTTGGTCAATCTCGAGCGACTGGTCGAGACAATTTCAGCAGTCCAACGCGCCATAAAGTCGGGCTCAAAGGTCTATTGGGTATGCCCTTTGGTCGAAGAATCGGAAACCTCAGACCTAGCTGCCGCGGAAGACAGACACCGCCACCTCTCCCAAATTATCGGCGAAAACGCCGTGACACTTGTCCACGGGCGTATGAAAGGACCAGAGAAAGACGCCGCTATGGCGGCCTTCGCGGATAAAGAAAGCCCCAACGGTCCAAAAGTGCTGGTGGCGACGACCGTCATCGAAGTTGGCGTCGACGTGCCTGAGGCGACCGTAATGATCGTCGAACATGCGGAACGTTTTGGTTTAGCCCAACTCCATCAGCTCCGCGGCCGCATTGGCCGTGGCGACAAAGCCTCAACATGCCTTCTGCTCTATCATGCACCGCTCACAGAAACAGCCACGGCTAGACTGAACATCTTGCGAGATACTGAAGATGGTTTCGTGATTGCAGAAGAAGATCTCAAACTGCGTGGCGGTGGTGAAGTCTTAGGAACACGCCAAAGTGGATTACCAGAGTTTCGGCTAGCCGATCTGTCAGTCCATGCAGATTTACTCATCATGGCGCGAGACGACACCAAACTGATTCTCGACCGCGATCCTGACCTCAAGTCCGATCGCGGAGAAGCACTGCGCACCCTCCTCTATTTGTTCGAGCAGGATGCAGCCATTCAAACCCTACGGTCAGGCTGACACAGATGGCCCTAGACAACCCTCCGATCGAGACGCTGCCCCAAGTCGGCGTTGGTGTTGTCGTCATAAACGACGAGCATGAGGTCTTACTCATTCGGCGCGGACAGGAACCCAATAAGGGTTTGTGGACCATCCCTGGCGGCCGTCAGGAGCCCGGAGAAACCTTGTTAGAAACCGCGCATCGAGAAATCATGGAAGAAACTGGCGTGACTATTTCGCAGCCTATTCTCGTCGACGTCGTAGACCTGATCCGCCACGACGACAGCGGCGCACTCAAGCGCCACTATACACTTGTGGACTATGTTGCCCGTTACAGCACCGGCACGCCCACAGCAGGCGGAGATGCCGATCTCATCAAATGGGTCCCTGTAGATACGATCGCAGAACACGTCGATTGGTCGGAAACGGTCAGAATTGTTCGCGAAGGTGACACCAAGCTAGTGTCTAGAGCTTGAGTTCCCGCCAAGATCTGCCTAAATAGCGCCCATGTTTGAGGTTGATTACATTCCGTCTGAGAAGCCCCTGTTCAATATTCGTTTGTGCACGAACAAGCGGCTCAATAAAGACAAGCTGCCGTCCTGCGGGGGTCGCGGCAGTCGTGACCTTGCGGACACCATCGAGAAAACCCTACTCGAGCAATCCATACCGGCAAAATTGATTCGTAGCCCTTGTATGAACAACTGCAAAATCGGGCCTAATCTGAAGATTCAGGGTGCGGCGCTTTACAATGAGATCACTGCAGAAACTCTGCCTGACATCATTACGGCGATCAAAGCCGAGGTAGACCGCCGAAAGGCGGAAGCTGGAGAGAACGCATGACTCAGTGGCAGGTGTTTATTGCACTTGCCATTGGTGTCCCCTTTCTTCTGTTTGCGTTGGCGGCCCTGCTTCCATGCGAAGGGTGCAGACTCAGACGCGAGCGCATTGCTCGTGCAATGGCAGCCATAAAACACAAAAACAAGCAGACAGATTAAAACAGCCCGGTAACGGATGCGACGGCGCTATCCAAATAGCCCATCATCGTGCCGGTAAAGAACCCGCTGATTCTATCCCACTGGGCATATGGCCAGATAAAGGCGCGAACCATTGCATCGCCCATCGGAACTTTTGCGAATAGATCTTGGATAAAGAAGCCAATTCCGCTTAGGCAGTAAAACGCTTGAATCGTCCAAAAATTAATCATGGCTCACCCCCCTGGTGCTCGTGTACCCCACAACGCATAAAAGCGAAGCGGACGATGACCAATCATACATTGCCTTCGCAGAGCACAATAGGCCCTACAATACGCAGTACCGTTTAAGCGCCTTCTTCTGGTTCACGCACCATGTCCGTCATCCGCTTCTTGATAGCCGCAACTTCATACCCAGGGAGCTGATACACCCAGCCCGCAGTCGCTTTGTTAACGTCTGCAATCATTTCAGACCATGCTCCTGCGTCAGTGCCAGAGTCATCAGCCGGGGCTACTCCCTTAAATCGAAGCCAGTTCTCGTCTCCATCTTCGATGAGCTCAACCGTAACTATGAACCCGTCAAACCCTTCGAATGTCGCTTTGATGGTTTTTTCCGAAGCGAACTCAACTGCGTCGGCTTTCTTCACATCATCCAACAGCAAGTTTGAAAGAACGCGCCCCATGTCATCGGCAATGCTATCGCGACGAAGCTCCATACCCGATGGGATGTTCTCTAACGTGTAATTCGATTGCTCAGGCGTTTCTTTGCTCGCGGCGAGCACTTCACCGTCAGGATGAACGACCTCAACCCGGCGAATATCATCCGCTTTAATGTTCGTAATTTCTCGCACGAGCCAATCCCGCGCCCGTGCGCCGGGATTCAACTCTCCGGTAACCAGCCAAGCCTGAGGGTCATCAGGCAACAATACGTACGTTCCCCCCTCTGACGTGCCCAATGTGAACTTTCGTTTTCCAACCAACAGGCGCGCCATTTCGTCACCATCAGCGGCTGTTAGTGTGACTTCCTTCGCCCGGGTGTCCTCTTTATCGTTTGGATCAACGAGGTCTAGCCTATCGTATCGATCTTGCAATTTCGTTTTAGGTTCCACTTTAGTCAGCCGTGTTAGCTTGACGACGAGTTCCCCTATCTTGTCCCTTTGGACAGGATAGTTATCGCGCTCAACAAAAACCCAACCAGACTCTGTCGACTTAAGTGTCGCAACACCATCTTTGGTCCGAACCGTGACCGTATCCAAAGAGTTGACGTCATCGAGCAAGCTCGGAAACAGCACTGTACCGTCATAATCTGAGGACTCTGTTGCCGGTCGGCTCGCGACTACCCAGCTTGCCACTAAGACGGAGATAACAGTAACACCACACAAAGCAGCGAAGTTCTTCGTATTCATCTCTTCACTCCCTTTCAAACTGCGACTTTGGTTGGGGTACGGCGGCGACGCCAAACCCCAACACAAATCATGAGTCCACCAAAAACAATTGGCACACCCGCGATGTTGATAAACTTCAGCAGGCCTTCGAGTTGATCAATGTTCTCTCGCAAGCTGCGTTGGACTTCTCTCAACTCTTTCCGGGTTGATAGCAACTCGGATCGATAGTTCGTTATCGCGCGTTGGTCATCGTCACCAATGAGACCTTCGCCCTGCCCCGCTTGGTTGACCTGGATCGCACTGATTTCGCCCTGAAGTGTTTCCAAACGCCCTAGCAGCTCTGTCTCTTTGGCTCGAAATTGTTGCTCGGCATCGCGTCTAAGGTCTTCAACCACGGTAAAGGGTCGGCTGACCTGACCACGTCCACGCAAAGCAGACAGAGCCGGCGTGCCCGTTAAATTCTCTAGCGCATTGATGAGAAACGCCGCGTTGTCAGCGGTCGGAACGACCATTCGCTGTCCAAAGAAATTGCTCTCCTGAACCCAGAAGCGGTCAGCGAGCATGTCAGCATCAGAGACAACGATAACCTGAATGGGTGCCGTAGCCTCTTCCAAATGGACGCGGTCCTCGCCTGCTTCCGCTGTAACCCCTTGAGGCGCTCCATTCGGAAACGCCGTCTTAGCCAATCCTGAAACTCTGGCGCCGAGCAGTATGCGCTCACCGGATGGCTCGAATTCGCGGAACAGGGCGACGACATCGGGGAGTCCAATCACCTTTTCAGACGCGATTCTCATGGAATCCGTACTCGTTTGAATCAACGGCCGAATATCAAGCGTCGCGCCCTCAACCTTGGTAAGCACACCTGCTGTCGCCAGCGTCAGGTTTTTCAGGTCACCCGTTATCGCATCATCTTGATTGAGCGCCGCTGCTTGAAGATTCATCCATGCTGGATAGTCAGAGATGACCGGCCGGCCTCCTGCTGCCGTATTCACCCGAACGGCAGCCTGGATATCTCCCGCAATAACGTCGTCCTCCAAGGTCAAACCCCAAGCATTGAGAAGAGTCTTAGTGTTCCCAAGGTCACTTGGTGCAGGCATGCCACCCTGTGGGGGTGCACCAGATTCGAGATTCGGATCAGCAAAAACAATGGCTTTGCCCCCTGACAGAATCCATTGATCAATGGTGTAAGCCGCAACCTCAGTCAGACCATCAGGCTGAGCCAAAACCAAGACATCAATGTCTTCGTCAATCTCTTCCATGGCCATATCCAAGCGTTCAACTTCGAAGAAGTCCCGCATTTGATCCATTATCTGCCACGGCGGTGTTGGATTGCCCCCCATACCACCCATGCCAGGAGTCATGCCGCCATCAACGGGCAGTGACGTCACCAAACCAATCTTGGGCTGTTGCGGATTAGACAGCGTGTAAACCAACTTCGTCAGGTCGTATTCAATGAAGGCTTCCCGCTCTAGGTTAAAAAACGAAATGACTTCCTGATCGTCCGTAGAGTTCGTGGCGGCCAAGCCGAAGTATCCAACCTCGCCAATGTCGCCAAGCGGAACAGCTTGAAGACCGAAACCAACGGCACGATCTTCAACATCGGAAAACGGCTCAGGGTCAAAATACTGAACCTGCAGCATGCCGCCAGAAAGCGCCGAGTACTGACTCAACAAATCCCTGACACGTTGGAAGTACACGCCATGCCGCGGACTTGCTTCAGACAAAGCCTGCGAAAAATAAATCCGTACAACAATGGGTTCCTGAATATCTTGGAAAACTGGGATCGTTTCTTCTGTAAGTGTGAAAACCTGCCCCTCGGTTACGTCGACGCGTACCGCGCTAAACAGAGTTTGCGAAATCGTATTCACAGCAAGAAACAAAATTGCGGCAACCACGACACCGAGTGCAGCAAGGCGAGCTTTATCAATATTTTTCATTTTCAATCCCCCTACGCCGCTTTCTTCGCGTCGACGGTAACCGTCGTCGCGAATAACCAGAAGGCCATCATTGATAAGAAAAAGATGATGTCTCGGAATTCCATGACGCCACGCGTAACCGACTCAAAGCGTACCAGAAAACTCGAAGCTGCAATAACGTCGACTAGGAAGGTCGGCGCCCATCCCCTGAAGAAATTAAGCACCAAATCCAATCCGCTCATCGTAAAGACAAAGCAAACAGCCGCAGCCGCAATAAACGCGATGATCTGGTTGCGCGTTAGCGCCGACATACAAGCCCCAATAGAGAGAAATGCACCAGCCATAAGAAAACTGCCAACGTAACTCAATCCGATGACGCCGTGGTCTGGGTCTCCGAGATACGTAAGGGTAATCCAAATGGGAAAAGTTGAAATGAGAGCGATGCCACAAAACAGCCAAGCGGCTGCAAACTTACCTAAAACCGCATCCGCCGTCGTGATCGGCAAGGTCAACAACTGCTCAATCGTCCCGCTTTTCCGTTCTTCAGACCAAAGCCGCATGGCAACAGCCGGTACAAGAAGAAGGTATAGCCAAGGATGAAAGCTAAAAAAGGTTTCTAAGCTTGCCTGTCCGCGATCAAAGAAGCGGCCGATGTAAAACGTAAACGCGCCCGTTAACGCCACAAAGATCGCGATGAAGATGAAAGCCATTGGCGTCGTAAAGTATCCGTATAACTCACGCTTGGCGATGATCCAGATATTACGCATGAGTGGACCCTCCCCCGGTAATTTGTCTGAAGACAGCGTCGAGATCACCGCGATGTTTGTAAACCTCGGAAGTGGTAATCGCACCCTCACGCAATGCACTGTTTATTCCGTCGATGATCTGAGCGCCCTCACTCGGCATACATTCGATCTGTACCGCGCCGTCTGCTCTTTGCGTATGAGTCACGTGGCCGACGCCGTTTACAGCTTGCAGTTTGCTCTTCGCAGCATCAACGGCTTCAGGTTTAACGACGACATAAATTGCATCGTGCTCAGGCAGCGTCGCAAGAAGGTCTTCTGAGGTACCATCCGCCAGCAGTTTACCGTTCCCGATAACAACCGCGCGGGTGCAAACGGCTTCAACTTCTTCGAGAATATGCGTGGAAACGATAATCGCTTTTTCAGCGGCCATCTCTTCAATCAACGTCCGTACGTGATGCTTCTGATTGGGGTCTAGCCCGTCGGTTGGCTCATCAAGAATAAGAACAGGCGGATCATGGATAATGGCTTGGGCCATCCCTACCCTTCGCTTGTACCCCTTGGACAGAACTTCAATAGAGCGATCAATTACCGCTTCCAATTTGATCTTAGCGACAGCCTCTTCAATGCGAATAGCGGCAGCCTGACCGGACAACCCGCGCACCTCAGCTATAAACTTCAAAAAGGCGCGGACCGTCATGTCTTCATAGGCCGGAGACCCCTCCGCCATATAGCCGATCAAAGATTTGACCAGAACAGGTTCCGCTTCAACGTCATGCCCACAAACTTTGGCCGTTCCGCTTGTCGGAGTCAGAAATCCAGCGACCATACGCATGGTCGTTGATTTGCCTGCGCCGTTCGGTCCCAGAAAGCCGAGAACCTCTCCTTTGCCAACCTTCAAGCTAATGCCATCAACCGCGACGAATGGCCCGAAGTGTTTCGATAATTGATCGAGCTCTACCATGGTCTCCATGGGGTTTGTCTCCTTAACCCTGCATTAAAATGCGGTTCCACTCATGTGGCGCATGCAGAAAATTGGCAACAATTCAGACAATTTTCAAGAGGCATAAGCCACTAGAAAGTGAATCATTTCAAGACTGTAAGGAATGATAGGCCGGTATGGGCAAAACTAAGTGCTGACTGTAAATTGTCGCTAATGGCCACGGATCGCGCCTTAGTTAAAACCCCCACCCGTAATAAGATGCGCACCCTTGGATACTATATGGCCTAGCAGGGCTTAATCATGCCCGATCAAGCACCTCAAATGCCGCCCGTTCACCAGATTCCATTGCAGATTCCATGCCGTAATCTAATCGACGTGTGTGCTCTCCTGCGAAGTGTAGTCGGCCATGAGGCACTATCATTTCGTTTGCGAAGGCCGTGATCTGGCCAGGGGCAAACATAGGACTACATCCCCGTTGCAATGGCTGACGCTCCCATGTGTGGTATTTCAATATCTCAATTTGCCCACGGGAGGCTGGGCGAATGCGTTCCATTTCGTCAATTAGGTATTGAGCGGCGGCGTCCGGCGAGCGGGCTGAAACCCGGCTCCCCACCAGATTGGTCAGAACGAACATCCCACGATGCTCTCCCTCGCCCGATCCGTTATCAATCGCCCAGAAGATTCCAGCGCCGCCGTCTGCGACAAGAGACCCTCCCTTACCGTCTTCCTGCCAGAACGGCTCCTTAATACGGCAGAATGCGCGCGTCGTTTCTGAGTATCTGAGATTCCGAATGGCGTTAAATTGTGCTTCGGGCGGACGTGGCCAAATATGGACGTACTTAAGAACTGAGAACGGAACAGACGATATGACAAATCGCGCCCTGTACCGGTTGCCATCTAGCGTACGCACTTCCACCCCATCATCTTCAAGCTCGATCGTCGTAACTTGCTGATTAACACGCACCTCTTGATCCAACTGCTCCGCCATCGCTGTCGGCAAGGCAATTGTGCCGCCAACCAGGTTCTTCGGCCAATGCTCGATTGGTTTGCCGTCTTTATCCAAAGGACCCAAAAACTCCGCCTCTAAGGCGCCTCGTGTCACTTCCTGAAGCATGCGCAGAGCGGAAACACCATGGAGATCATTGACCCCCGCCGCACTCGCAAGCCGTATGCCGGCATCAGAGACACCGTTACGCTTGAACAGGTCATAAAGTGAGATATCGAAGCTCGAAAACTTTGGATTAAACCAGTCATCTAGCTCGGTAAGTGGGTTCAACCTGGACAGTAGGTTCGAACTGAAACGCTCCGGAAGAATTTCACGTTCTTCTCCGACGGTTTGATTTAAGGGAGAGTCAGGCCACTCAGATGCAGAAACATGCTGCCCCCCGATGTGATACGAAAATGGCAGCAATTTCCGGTCTTCATTAATTGTCGGAAGCTGCAAACGATCTATCGCATCCCTAACGCGCGCGTAGGACGGCCCCACCTGAGACGCGCCTAATTCAATCGGGACGACGCCTGCGTTGGTTTCCCACTTTTCTTCTGCAGACCACACCCGGCCTCCAACACGAGAACTGCCCTCTAGAACCAATGTGCTCAGTCCGGCGTCGCTCATGGTCCACGCCGCATTTAAGCCAGACAGACCAGCCCCAATGACGATAACATCAACCGTTTCTTGGGCGCGTGCTCGCTTGCTATGGACGAACGGTGCTGCAGCGGCAAGAGAGGCAGCAGAGGCTGCCTTGTTGAATGTGCGTCGACTTACTGGGCGTGAGATGTCTCAGGACCTCAAAGATAGTTTTATGACGATTATTGAGTCGTTCATTTGGGCGAAAGGGATCAGATTTCGAACGGCGCAGGCTTATCGAATTCAGTCCAGCGCGGCGCTAAGAGCTCAGGGTATTCCCGCTCCATACGCTCAAGCATCTCTCTGGGCAGTTCAGCGGGAGAGTTCAGCTTCTTACCATCCCAGAAACCGGCAAGATGGCCGTGCTCATACTCCTTCGGCATCTTCAGCCAAGCCGGATATTCGAAAGCGTAATGACCACAGAAATGCGTCGGCAACGACGTTATGGTTTCATTAGCGAACAAATCCTTCTCAACCCAACTGCAGGAATTTTCTATGTGTGTTGCTGGCCAATCGGGTGGAGCACTGCGCACAGTGTCTTTCTTGATCAAATTATCTTCAACGCGAAACTGCCGATACACCTTCTGATAACTGCCGTCCCCACTGAGATTACGAAAGCCTATTGGGTTGCCAACTGTCCCCGGGTCATGGAGCAGCAGAGACACTGGAACATCCACTTTCTGTCCCGTAATCGGATTGTCGATACGATCCACGAATTTGTTGGTCTTTAAATCTCGGGGAAACGAAACATTATGGGCATGAATACGGTAATTGTTATCTCCCATATGGCGGAAATAACTGTATTCAATGCCTTCGTATCGCATGAAGGGTTCTGGCCGCCGTCCGCCAGGAATAATGAAGACCATCCAATGATACCACGTCAGGGTCGAGCCTTGAT
>Ga0055584_100005947_pt1 | contig 11963 bp, 7 predicted proteins | sample OSDHelmetaG_FD_58716 | JGI IMG/M metagenome (GOLD analysis project Ga0055584, IMG submission 58716) | Pelagic marine sediment microbial communities from the LTER site Helgoland, North Sea, for post-phytoplankton bloom and carbon turnover... | ecosystem: Environmental > Aquatic > Marine >... | reverse complement strand
TTGAAACGCGATTACAAAGACGCCTTCGAGCTGGATTGATCGAATGCCGGGCGAACACTGGGTAGGATGGAGTTAAGAGAGCAGTGAAAAATATTTATTGTTTGCCATTGATTGAGGTTTATAGGAGATAACTTTATAGACTAATCAAAGTCATCAGAGCCTTCGGGGCTAAACCCATTATTGGCACTCAACATCTAGTCAAATACAGTTAAAGCAAGTAGGCTATTGGAAAGTTCTAATTGCCAAATTAGAAACTTAAATTACCAAGTGAATCAAAATGATGGTCGTTTTTAGGCTATCCAAACCCATCTGCTGCGTCAGCAAAAGACATGATATTTATATTTTCACAGCTTCTGTTATTTGCCTCACCGTTGCAGAAGAGAACAAAAGTTTGTAACTATATTTAGTGAGCGGAGATACAGTTTTCAGAGTATTTGTTTATTTAGGTAGACTAAACGATGCAGATTCAACCCCTTAAACTTGGAGTAAAATGGAAATTGTCTGTGGTATCGATACTGATCCCAAGGACAAGACTCATCTAATAAGATCTTGTCCTTCTCATGCCAAGGATATTCAGAAAAACTAATGACCGTGCCGTCAGCCCAAAATTTCTTATCAACGTTGCAGCAGTAGAAAGCCGTTCGATCCGCCGGCCCTTTGCGAAGAACATCGAAATAGGCTGCCGTTACCGAAGGATCCATTTCCATCATAGATTTAATATTTATACCAAGTGTCACAGGAACTTGAGCTAATATATGCATGTCATCGGCCCGAACAGCTATAATACGCATATCATTGGAAGTAAGCGCCTCTTTCATATCATCAGCATTTTGGACAAGGGCAATATTTTCATCAGGGAATGCTTTTCTCAAATACACTAAATCGAGAAGAAGTGTTTTAGTGAGATTCACTAATATCAAACGAGTATGGGGTATGGAAGACAGCAATAGCGATGACATATTGGCAAAGCCATCACCAATAACAGCTACTAATCTGGCATCTCGTTCCATATCCAAACGATTATTCATCATTGTCATGGTCAAAGTGTGGCGCATAAGATCACAGTCGTAGGCTCTTCCTTGGCGCGCAGCTATTACTTTGGCCATTTTATCAATTATCCAAAAACCCTTTAGTTTCATCCCCATAAGCCGAAATGGAATTTGTAAAACCCAGTGCATAATTTTATGGGGTAAAGCTGTCTTTTTGGAAACGGCACCAACAGGCCCTATGACGTGAGTGTTGGTTAAAGCATTAGAAAAATTAAATGGGTCTTTGGCTAGTTCATATTCGCGACCTTCTGCTTCGTTACCACTCCAGTGGGAGGATGCCGAAGAATCCAATGTTGGGGCTAAACGAGCAATCTCTCTGATAGCATTATCATTAACTAGCATAAAAACCTCTCCTTACATTTAATCTTACTTTTTTAAACGGCTCTATTATCCCAAACCATGGCCGAAATCAGTTGTGGTATTGGCCCGTTCATCAACACATTCATTATCAAAATTTAAGCTTCATCAAAAGGAGACGGATAAAATGCCGAAATATCAAGAGGAATCATGACAATCTAGGTATTTCCTCAGAGAACAGCACAAATAAAGGGTGAAAGGGCAGTACTTTGTGCTGCAACAAGTAATCCCCCTAAGAGCAAAAGCCCAAAAATCACAGGTGCTCGCCAGAATTTATTTTAGACATGCACAAACTTTATCAATCTTTTGATAAGTGAAAACAACAGGGAGCATCTCAACAAAACTAGAACATATCGGAAAAAGTGTCCGGCTCTGCATGACGGGCAATAGGCGTCCAATATGAAATTGTGCCTTTTCTTTTTTTACGTGTCATAGGGTCTTTACCTATTATCCGGATAATACACCCTATAGGAAGCATGAGAATAAAAAAGAAAAGTCCCAGCAGAACAGTATTGTTAAGCGCCCCCAGCTTGTGAGCAAAGACACCCCATAAACGATTGAAGGGCAGCAATATACCGGGCGCCAAAAGCGTTAAAAAGGCCAATCCGACTGCAAAAGCTATAGCCCATATGATTATGTGATCAAAGACAAGCCAGCCAATGGCGGCGATAAAAATAAAAACAATCGTAAAGGCTAAGCCAAATGCATGATCACTTAGACGCGGTGTATGGACGGCACTTGAAGACATTCGGGTTCTTTCCAAAGGAATTATTACAAATGAAAACTAACAGATTTTGTAAATTTCAGAAAGCGCAGAGTGTCATGTTGGCATTAATGAAAGTTTGCGCCGCTCGAAAGAACTAATCGATGCACTCACTATCGACTTTTCTCTAGGCTTTAAAGCTATTTCCCCAATGATACGTCCTTGCGTACTTCTGGTTTGAGGGCAACTCTTTTGGGGTTGGTGGACTATCAACTATCAAGCGCAACTGTTTGACGAGTTCTTTTTTGGCATTAGCGGCGAGACACTTCAGGTCTGGATTTGTTGGACGTTAGTAGCCACAAGGGCTTGTTTGCGTCTGGCGGAGTCCATCTACGGTAATCAAAAGAGCATTGGGGGGTGTCGTCATGACTTTACTCATTATGATCGTAAAACGTGCGAATGCGATGATAAGCCTGGGTGGTCATAATGACGCCTTCCTTTTCCCCGTTTCCAGAATCGCCAAACCCGCCGAAAGGTGCCACCTCTGTACGGTAGCCTGGAGGCCCGTTCCAGCTAAACTGACCAACGGCTATTTCTCTTTGCAGGTAGTCAACTGTTTCCTTGTTTTTGGTAGCAATGGCGCTGGCTAAACGGTATCGACCCTGACGGATAATACGTATTGCGTCTTCAATATCATTAATCCGTATGACCGAAACAATGGGTCCAAAGGTTTCAAGTTCGGCCAGTTCGTATCCGGGCAATACATGATCAATAATGGTCGGCGAATAAAGTGCACCATCGCGAATATTGCCATACGCAATCTTTGCGCCATGCGAGACGGCATCGTTGACTCGTGATTCTATCAGCTTCGCCTGTTCCTCAGTAATCAAGGTTCCCATGTCGGTTTCAGAAGAGGATGGGTCCCCGTATTTTATGTCCGCAGTCAAGGCCACGAACCGTTCCATGAATTTGGTGGCGATTTTCTCTGATAGCAAAATCTTACGCGGGCAGGTGCATCGTTGACCGGAATTTTCAAACGCGGCCAGGGCAACCGCGGCTGCATGCTCGATATCACAATCATCCATAACCACAAATGTTGCATTACCTCCCAGTTCGGCAATATAGCGCTTTAACTCGTTTCCATTCGTGGCCATTGTACGAGAAATATATTTGCCGATATGCAGCGATCCGGTAAAAGTGACGATATCCGTTCTGGCGTCGCAGATAAGCTGATCGACTGTCTTTGATGGGTCCTTATTGGTGACAATAGACAGCATTTCTTCAGGCATCCCGTTATTAACCAAGACCTCCCTCAGCAAAATGGCCGACAGCGGTGTTTTTTCCGAAGGCTTCAATACCATAGCTGCCCCCGCCGCAATGGCCGGGACAATTTTATGAGCGACCATGTTAAGGGGATGGTTAAACGGTGTTATGCCGACAATAAGATCAACGGGCTCTTTAATAACCGTAAGAGTCGGTGCGGTGTGGTCGATATTTTTGATAAATTCTGCGGTCGGGTCCGCATGTGCTAAGGCTTCTGCCTGAAGAGCCCCGAACTCAAGGCAATTAAGGGCGCGGCGGACTTCCTTTTGGGTATTGCGAAGGCACAATCCGCTTTCCAGCCGTATGGTGGTTTGAAATTCTTCACGCCGGTGGGTTATTTCCTTTGCCGTGTCGCGCAAAATAGCTGCGCGATCTATACAGCTTAGTGAACAGCGGTACAGGTACGCTCGTTCCATGACGGCATCGATGTCTTCCGTCGGCATGTCCGGGACATTCCCGATGACCTCGTTTGTGTAAGGGTTGAATACAGGAAATGTCTTATTTGCACTCATACGTCTTTATTCCTCAAGAGTTATGGCCTATTTTATCCCCGTCGGGATATGGGGGTTGGGCCGGCATCCATCACTTCCCGGAACCACAGCTCCACATTCATCAGCATCCAGACTTTTTTGCCAAAAAAATCATAGGGAAGATTTTTCGTATTTTCCAGCAGGGCCCTCAGGCCAGTTTCCGAGAAGATCCCGCGAGAAATAGTAGTACGGTCCAACAGCAAATCTTTGGCCATGTCAAGCATGCCCCCACCCATCCAGGTATCTAGGGGCGTCGGAAAGCCAAGTTTCTTGCGCCTGGAAATAGTTCGGGGCAACAAACGGTCGCCAATATTGCGCAAAATGCTCTTGTTGGTATCCAGCCATTCTGAGGCTCTGAAGGAATCGTGAGATAGCGCTCGCCATTTTGACAGTGTGGAATTCCACCGCATTTTATATTCGACCGGCATGTTGACGACGAACTCTACCAGTTCATGATCGACAAATGGTACACGCGCCTCAACGCTTGCGGCCATGCTCATGGCGTCGAGTCTATCAAGCAGGCATCCAAGATGAATTTTTTGAAAAGCATGCAGAACGGTGTCGTATGGATTGGCGTCGGCATGGGTGTTAAAAATATTTTTGAAGACCCTGATCGTTGTTTCATCGCCGTTTAACCTCTCCACGGCATCTGGCGTCAGAAGCTTGTTTTTTTCATCAAACGGAACCCAATTGTAGACGGAAAAGAAATGTTCTAAATGGCTGGCACAGCCGCCACTGTCAAATCCGGTACCAGAAAGCTGTGGGAGACGGGATATTTTTGACGCCAGATCCCCCCCAAGAATTCGCCGCATGACTACAGCTTTTTTCCAATCCATGGGGGAACGTTGAACGCGCCCATATCCGCCGAAAAGCTCATCGGCGCCCTCTCCGGAGAGTGCCACTGTCACGTTTTTCTTGATTTCCTGGGAAAGCCTGAACAATGGAATTTCATGAGGTATAGAAAGTGGGATATCGCGTTGTCGAATCAATCGCGTCCATACAGACAGATAATCTTCCTGGCCAAGAACAATATGATGGTGGTTGGTTGAAAATTCGTCAGCAACACATTCGGCATAGGGCCCTTCGTCGTACTCATCGGCTTCATAACCGATTGAGAACGTGTTGATGGGATTCTTCGATTGCCTCGACATCATCGCCACAATCAAGCTGGAATCCAGCCCACCACTCAAGTATGAGCCGATTGGAACATCGGCGATCATGCGTTTTCTGACGGCTTCCGACAACAGGCGCTCGGTCTGTTCTTGCCATTCGCGTTCACTTAAGACGACTGTATGGCTGGCTAAGGGCAAATTCCAGTATGGCTTATTTGACACCCCAGAAGCACTAAAAACAACGATATGTCCCGGCAAAACCTTGTGAACATCCTTAAAAAAACATAAATCCCATACTGCCTGGCGGAAGGTAAGGTAGCTCGATATAGCATCAAGATCAGCCTCGACGGTAAAGCCATCATAGAGGCGAAAGGATTTGACCTCCGAGGAAAATAGGATTGTGCCGTCAACTTTGGTCCAGTATAGCGGCTTGATTCCTAGGCGATCTCGCCACAGTATCAGAATTTGCTTGCGGGCATCCCAGATTGCCATCGCAAACATACCATTAAATCGTTTGATTGCCTCAGTGCCCCATTGAAGATAGCTGTTCAAAACCACTTCTGTATCGCTGTGAGTCTTGAAGGAACAGCCCAAGCTCTCAAGCTCTTTACGCAATTCATGAAAATTGTATATTTCGCCGTTATAGGTCAACCATACCTGACCATCAGCACCCAGCATTGGTTGATGGCCGCCTTCAATATCGATAACTGACAGTCGGCGATGGGCGAAGCCGACGTTTCCTTCAATGTGTATACCAGCACCATCCGGCCCACGATGGGTTAGAGCATCACGCATACCCACTAGTGTTGGCTCGTCAACCCTGTGGGTTGCGTTAAAAGATACAATTCCGGTAACGCCACACATGTTCAGATAACCTGCAAAGGGTTCATAAGATAAAAGTCAGCAGCTGTTGCTTTCTCATACTCTCGAATTGTGTCGATTTCAATCCACGGAACATTGCCGATAGGTACCGGGAGAATGTTCGAACTGCTTTTAGCTAATCGCGGTAACGCCTGAGTGTAGTAGCTGGACTCAAATCCGCCCCCCGCAACCATTTTTGACAATTCTTTACGAAGACCCTCGGAGCCGGTGGCGCTGTATTTAGCGATTCCTACGAAATTTCCATCACCATCGGCAGGGTCGATATGTCCGCCAATATCGATGATCATGCCGTCGTTGAGCTTGATCCGCATGGTATCGGTAAGACATTGCGAGGTATCTACGAGCAAACTGAAGTCGCCATCTGCTTTAAGCAGCTTTTTCAAGGCTCCGGCGCCTAGTAACACATCAGCAAACATGATGATGACATCGCCCCGTAACAAATTACCACAGTGGTTTAGGGTGTGCAGATTGTTGGTTTCTGCAAATGCTGGATATTCGTAACAAGTGGCACGCTCAGCGACGGCTGATGATATCTGCTGCCCTTCATAACCGGTAATTATTTCCACTTCGGTGAGACCCGATGCATTCAACATATCGAGCTGATGCAGTAGAATGGGTTTGCCCCGGATTTTGACCAGACATTTTGGCTTATTATCAGAAAGGGGCCGCAATCGGGAACCGGTGCCGGCAGCAAGAATTATCACTTTCATAATTTGGCTCCTAAAGTATTTATAGTCAAAAATATTCTCTTACTTGTTACAAGGGGCCAGTGCAGATAAAGCATATCGGTAATCTATTCGGGTTACACGGATGCCGGTCTACAAGAAATTAAGCGCATCCGCCAGATTGAAAGCATCGTTAATGTCGAGCCTATGTCCTGAAATATAGACCACATTAAACTTTGGCTCTTTTTTATCAGGTGATAGAATAACGTTGATATGATGAGTGCGAAGGGAAAGCCACTTTCTGTCATCAAGCTGTTGGCGTAGCCGAGTGCTGTTTTCACTTTACCCTGAACTTTTGGGGAAGGGCCGATCGCCTGCCCTTCACTGGCGGCGGCAATGTATGTCGTTCCACCATTACTGATCACCGGTAAATGATTGGGGCAGAAAGGAAAAAGAAAACCTGGTAAAAAAGCCCATACAGCTTCTTCGGCTGAACCGAGGAAAGTATTAGTTTCGATCATGAGCAATCCCTACCGCGGTCCTAGCCGGCTGCGCCATCGACGTCCAGCATGGGACGTAAAAATATGAACATTAACTAAGCTCCATACCTTGAAGCTCCTTAAACAGTCCACCTTTACTCAACAATTCGTCATAAGAACCCGTTTCTACAACCGCTCCTTTTTCCATCACGTAAATCATGTCCGCGCGGCGCACCGTCGACAGACGATGCGCGATAACAACTATGGTCATGGTGTGGGCAATATGCTCGATCGCATTCTGAACGAACCGTTCGGATTCATTGTCCAGCGCACTGGTCGCTTCGTCGAGAAGAAGGAGCTCCGGTTTCCCAACGAGAGCCCGAGCGAGTGCGACACGCTGTTTCTGGCCGCCGGAAAGTCGAATGCTTCCTTCTCCCAAAATTGTGTCTAACCCCTTCGGCAACTCGGCCACGACTTCGTCAAGGTGAGCTATTGTTATGGCGCTGGCAATATTAACGTCGGTTGCATCCGGTGCGAAGAATAGCAAGTTTTCCCGAAGGCTGGCATTAAAGATCATCGTGTCCTGGGTGACTATACCGATATGCTGTCGCCATACCGTCAGATTGAATTTTCCAAGTTCAGTTCTGTCAAAAAGAAGCTTGCCGGTGCTGGGCCGACGCAAACCCGTCAGTATATCCATCACCGTTGATTTCCCCGCCCCTGACCTGCCGACGATGGCGATCATCTTATTGCGGGGTATGACCATGGAAACGTTGCTGAGGGCTAGCTGCTTTTCGTCTGGGAAATGATAACTAACTTCGTCAAGTTTTATGGCCGTTTCGATATTTTGAAAAACCTTTCCTTCCGTGTTCAAATTCTCATGGGCCGCCAGGCTTTTCTCAATTGTATCACGGACGATACGTATTGCTGGGCTGCAGAGACTGTAAGCGTGATATTGCTGTTGGAACTGAGCAACTCGTGGGGCTGTTCGGGCCATAAACAGGAGAAACACCATAATGAGCGATGTCGGCATATCAATGACTTCGATGGAAAGTCCGATAATCAGTGTTAGCAACAGAACTGGCAGGGCTTGAATCAGAAAATATACTTGAGCCGTATTGAGTTCCGATTGATAAGAAACAGAATATAGTGTTTGGTTATGGCTCGAAAGGCTGACCTTGACCTGCTTCTCTGAAGCCGTTGCCTTTATTATTTTTAGACTTCGCAGATACTCAATTACGTAGAAGCTAAGGTTTCGGTTGGCGGCGGAGGTTTCATGTCCCAGTCCTTTAGCTTTTCGCATGATCGGCCGCACGAGAAAATAGGCAAGCCCACCGAAAATAGCGGTCACAATAATTAACTGCCATGAAATTAACATCGAGAAACCCAAGTAAAAGATAATCTGAATAGCAGATGCGACAGCCAGAACTTCCTGCCACAAAGCCACAGCTGCGCGCGTGCATTCAGTGGTTATTTGGTTTATTGCCTCGCCATGGGAAAGGGTGGATGAAAACCCCCACTTGGAATCAAGGACACCGTTATAGTAACTCTGGCGAAGAGAGTGGGCATAAAGCTGCTTAGAGCGTATCATCAACTTTCGCTGCAGATAGCCCAGAAACAGGGCCAACAAGGAAAACCCGGCTATTAACATCAGCAGTGAAACTAGGTCAATGTCCAGGCCCGTCTTTTCGATAGTGGCAATCAGAAACGTGAAAGGCGGTTCAATATCGTTAAGGCTCTGATCGTTCATTAGTTGCAATAGCGGAATGAAGAGGGTAATGCCAATGCCTTCAATCATCCCGCTAAGAGTAATAATGAATAGGTTCAGCCATGTGCCGGGAAGTAGTCCAAGTGTGGAGAGAAAACGCATTGGATCTTAGTTTCTTTCAGGTTTGCAAATTATTTGCGAGTACAGGTAACTATCAACATTGGGCCGACGCACCCTAATTTTATTTTGCCGATACTTCCGGGCAAAAGAGCCCGGGCTAATTTTCCGAGTGTTGGTAAACTTTCCAGCAATTGAGGCACTTGCTGAATACGGACATTGGAAAATCCGGCTCTCTTCATCATGCCAGTGAATTCGGGTTTACTGTATGTCTTCGTCCATTGGTTAGCCCGATCTTCAGTTTGCCACTCTCCCTCGGTATTGGCGTTCATCCAGTCATCCATGGATTTCTTTGTCCAGTTGCCTCGAAGAAGGGCGTGCAACCTGTACCACATGAACATTGGCGAATATGTTGCGTACAACCCAATCATTGCCTTGCCGCCCGGCTTTAGGACACGCAAAACTTCCTTCAAGGCATCTTCGGTATTGGGTGTATGGTGCAGGACGCCACTGGAATATATGACATCTATGCTGGCGTCCTGAAACGGCAGTGCCTCAGCTTCGCACTGAAAAGTATCTGCCTTGAGCCCTGCGTTTATAATTAATTGTTTCGTAAAACGTACAGCATTGTAAGAAAAGTCCACCCCGATGTAGCGAGTGCCATATCCGGCAAATAAAAGACCCTCGTAGCCTCCACCACACCCGATGTTTAAAAAACTTTTTCCGCCAACATTCTGTTCTGATAAATCCATCGCCGAGGGGTATCCCGCATTGGTGAGGGATGCCAGATAATTGCTCCGTTCCTCAAGGATACCATCTTGGTCTAGCTCGAGCAGGGATCGATTTCTCTTATCCCAGCCAGCATCCCAGAATTCGGCACGGGAAGCCTCTTCGTCGACGATCCGGCTGTCGGGACGAAGCAATACCGGCACACCATCGCGTACAGGATAGGTTGCCCCACACGAGGGACAACTGTGGTTCTCCTCGTTCGTTTCAAGAGGGCTGTACTGACAGGCAGGGCAAGCTAGAATTTTGTAAACGTTCATGGTCGCCTCAAAAAGGATGCATGTTTGTGAAAATAAAAAAATTAGTGTTTTTTTTGTGCGCTCGACCTTATTGGGAGCGCAGGATTACCTGTGGCCATATCTTCGATGATGAAGTCTGCAATAAGTTCGTCAGCTCGCTCTGGCTCATCTCCAATAAATCGCTTCTTATAACTTGTGTTGAATAGTTTCGGAAAGCGTGAGATCAGGCTATCTGGATCAAGGCTGGAGGAAACAGCATCAATAAGGGTATCAATATCTCTGGTGATGGGTCGCTCCAGGTCATTTGCGGCCAAGACGCCTGTGTACAGTTCGTCAAGAAATTCCTTCGGGTCTTTGGTGTCATAAAGCGGTTCGTGAAATACGGTTGGCCAACCCGCGTAAAGCGACTGGTAATAGGTAGACGATAAAGCAGCGATGACTACATCACATTGCAGAAGAGCATCCGAAAATGTGGCACTTTTATCAATGGTCATCATTCCGCTCAGGTCCATTTTTTTAATAAGCCGCTCCTCAAGTTTTGTATTAAAACCGGGATGAACACGATAGCTGATGGACCAGCCTTCGGCAACAAGCTGTTGCACGACCTCAAGACAATCCAGGAAATAACGGTCGCCAACATGCGTCCTGCCCGTGGCGACAGTGAAGGCGTTGCAGTAGCCGATAATCAATAGTCTCTTGCGGTGCTTTTTTGAACAATGGCCAACAAGCGGGTTCATAGTAGTCGTCATAGGGCTGCCGATCGCAACGATGCGGGGTTTTTCCTCGTCGGGCAAATGAATTCCGTATTCGTTTACGTGATCCTCACCGCTGGCAATGTAAGTAACGTGCGAATTGTTCATTCCGAGCCCACGGGCAAGTGCTCGGTGGACATTTAAACCGTGTCTCATGTAGTAAACTTGCACATGGGTGTTGTGCTGCAATCGGGCCAAAACGCGCATTCCTGTCATGCCTTCGCCATTGGTAATGATACCTTCGAATCCACCGATTTTTTGCATCTTAATAGCTTGGGCCATGACGATCATGTAAACTGGCATGGAGAACCGAAGTTTTCGGAAAACACTGCCTGCCAAAAGCGGGCCATGATCCACACCACGAAACGCAAACATCCCATTCTGCGAAGGGGGGCTTGATTCCAGGTCCCGTAGTGTACGCATAAGTGAACGCCCCGAGCGCAAGCTGGGAAGGCTGGGTAGCGCAAAAAGTTGATCGTGGCGCAGGACATGCGTTCCCGGGAAGCCCGAGTGATTGATAAAAACTTGGTACACGCCCTTTGCACATATTTTACGAACCAGTTTACCAATACCGTGGCCCATAAAGATATAAATTGGTTTTTTCGGCTTTCCAAAAAGTTGCATAAGTCTGATCTTGAAGCGCTGCCAGATGAACGTCGGACGAAGTCCGCCGATAAATTGCTTCGCCATGGCGCAGGGGTTGACGTAGCTGCCGTTGACCGGCACGCTGGGCTGTAGCGGTTTAATTGGTTTCAGGTATTTGTAGGACACTCCGGATTGAGAGATCGTTTCCCGAACTAGGGAACCGATGGGCGCGCTTAACGGGAACGAAACCCCATCAGTCAGGTCGGAAAGAAATTCAGAAGCTTCTGGAAAATCGGCCACTAATCTGCGGCATATCTCCCCAATTCTATAGAACATTGCTGGACAGGTCTGGAAGATGATTTCGGCGGCTACCAATTCGCCGATGGAAACTCCACGGTAGAGAGATGTGTCCGTACCATCTGAATTCAAATACCAGCCATTAATAAACTTCTCTCCCATTTGATGAATGGCGCGGGCATCCTCCATAGACAAAAGAGTTTCCGTGGATATTACTCGAATGCCCTGTTGTTCAAGAGCGCGCAAGTGAACTTCTCCAGGATCTTGGCCGGCACGCATGTAGGCAACGATATCGCCCGGCATTGGCGGCGTTGAAAGATCAGAGAGACAGTCAAGGGGGGTTAGCTCGAGAAGATAGAGACGCATGGTATTTTCAGGA
>Ga0055584_100005946_pt1 | contig 11963 bp, 10 predicted proteins | sample OSDHelmetaG_FD_58716 | JGI IMG/M metagenome (GOLD analysis project Ga0055584, IMG submission 58716) | Pelagic marine sediment microbial communities from the LTER site Helgoland, North Sea, for post-phytoplankton bloom and carbon turnover... | ecosystem: Environmental > Aquatic > Marine >... | reverse complement strand
CTGGATGGAAGTACGGAAAAGCCCGGCTCTCACCTAGAGAACCGGGTCCGTAATTCGCGGGTTAACCGCAAAGAAGCGCCTCTTCGACATGGCGCGGTGTTTAGCATTGAGGGGTGGGGGTGTCGAGGCAGGAGCGAACACCGATGGCTTTCACCTTCACCAACAGGGAATGTGTTTAGTAAACACATTAGAATTCGCCAGTAACACGCCCGTTCAGACAATGATTCCTCATGGCCGGGACTTGGTACGTTTCATCAGGGCAAAAAAGCCCACGGTGAACCCGTCACCTGGACGTGCAGGCAAGAAATGATGCCAAGCACGAATCTCCGCCCGGTCGTGAAAGGAGGCTGAGCTTGAAGTCAGTAGAAATTTCAATTTTGCATTGGATGTTGGTTCTGACGGCTGCCCAAACGGCCCTCATGATCCTGGACCTCATCTGAGGAAGGCGCGGGCTGACACACCTCCAGGGGCGTGTCAGCCATAGCGTCCATACAATCATTGCAAAATCGTTCGTAATCGTTATATATAGGTTACTAGTTCATTTTCTAACAATCTCTATTCATGAACATCATAGACACAAAACGGATAGCAGCCCGCCAGTACCGCGCCATTGTGGATCGCGCGGGAAAGGCTGCCGCGCGTGATGTTGCCCAGCCCAATGAGGGGTGGGTCGCGACGGTACGCAAGGCATTGGGCATGTCGGCGGCGGAGTTGGGGCGACGTCTGGGAGTCTCGCGCTCACGGGTCGCGCAGGCAGAGGCAGCGGAAACTGAAGGCGGGCCAACGTTGAAAACGATGCAGGCGATGGCCCAGGCCATGGGCTGCCGATTCGTCTATGCCATCGTGCCGGAGGATGGATCAGTCGACGATCTGATCGCAGAGCAGGCACGCAGGAAGGCTCGCGCCATGGTGGAACGCGCCCATGTACACATGGCATTCGAGAATCAGGCCCTGACGGACGAGCAGAACACCGACGAGGTCGAACATGTCGCCCGCGAACTGCTGTTCAGGATGCCGCGCGATTTCTGGGTTGAACCGTGACCGGCATCGCAGGCGAGCCGGATGGCGCGACCCCGCTTGATCCCGACGACATGGCGGGCCTGAAATTCCGGCACGTCACGACACGCGGCGAGTTGAACGAACTGGAACAGGCCAACATCATCAATGGGCTGGACTGGATGGGTCGAACCCGGACGCGTGATATTCTCACGACCGCGTGGCTGCGCGAACTGCATCGCCGCCTGTTCGGTGAAGTCTGGCAATGGGCCGGAAAATTTCGACTGACCGAGAAAAACATCGGCGTCGCTCCCGCTGAGATAGCAACCCAACTGGCAGTTATGTTGGGTGATGCCGACTATTGGACGGAGCACGGCACCTATAGCCCGCTTGAAGCCGGCGCACGGTTTCACCATCGGCTGGTGCAGATACATCTTTTTCCCAACGGAAACGGGCGGCATGCACGCATCAGCGCGGATGTGTTCGTGACGGACTGTTTCGGCCATGCACCGATCGACTGGGCTGCGGACCAGGACATCCAGCGAACCGGCGGGCGCCGCGAGGCCTACATTGCCGCGCTCAGGGCAGCCGATGCGGGCAATTACGATCCGCTGCTCCGCTTTGTCGGAGCCTAGACTTCCTCCCACGGGAAGCTGTCCAGCCGTTCCGGCCCATCGGCGGTAATCAGCACCTGGGTTTCCAGCTTGATGCTTTCCGTTCCCGCTTCGGCCATCAGGCTTTCGACGCACACGACCATGCCTTCTTCGAATTCGCCTTCGAAGGCGTTTTCCTCGTTGATGTGGTGGAGGAAGACGAGAGGCCATTCATCGGCCATGCCGACGCCGTGGAGGGCGAGGCCGTAGCTGTAGGCTTGGCTTTCCTGGGGAATGCGCCAGGATTTCTCGTTGTATTCGGCAAAGCTCAGGCCCGGCGCCAGTAAGGCGGTGTTGTGGGTGACCTGATCGAGAGCCTGGGCGTACATGCGTTTCTGGGGGTCGGTCATATCAGTGTAGCCGCAGGTCCAGGAGCGCGAGAGATCGGCGCAGTAGCCGTAGGGGCCGATGAGGTCGGTATCGAGGGAGATCATCTCTCCCAGATTGCACACGGTATCGTCGCACTCGTGATACCAGGGATTGGTGTTGGCGCCGCAGGCCAGCAGGCGGGTTTCCAGCCATTCGCCGCCCGAACGGGCGTTTTCATAGGACATCTCGGCCCAGAGTTCCTGCTCGGTCCGGCCGGGCAACGAGTTCTCGTAGATGCGCGCCATGGCGGCTTCGCAGACGCGCACGGTCCAGCGCATGAGCGCAATTTCGTCGGGCGATTTGATGGAACGGGCGCGTTCGGTGAGTTCCAGGCCATCCTGGATATCAAGGCCGCGATCCCTGAGGGCAAAGACGCCTGCGGGTTCGCACTTGTCGACGGCGATGCGGGTGTTGCCGCCGCCATGGGTTTTGACAAGATCGGTGATTTCGTCAGCCCATTTGCCCAGGAACTCCTCCGACCGGCCGCCGGCAATCATGTAGAGCCAGGCCGTGGCGATGCGCAGCTCATCAACGGCATCGACACCGTCCCATAGGGGCAGACCCGCGGAGGTTTCGAACATGACGGCGGGACCATCGGCCAGCAGCAAGGCGTAGCGGACCGCGTTGTGGGCGGTCCAGACCTGCATGTTGGTGACTTCAAAGGCGTAGCGGATGTTGATGGGGTCATAAAGCAGCATGGCGGCGCAGTCGTGTTCGGCCATCTTCGCGCGCAGGCGGCTCATGCGATAGGCGCGCGCGGATTCCACGACACTGTCGGCGATGGGGCTTTTCAGCGGCCTGTCCGCACCTTCCTGATTGAGGAAGGTTGCCTTGCGTGCGTCCTTGAAAACCTGGGCCATGGTGTTCCCCTGAGCGGCTGATGTGCTGGGGCGACCTTAGCGGAAATGCAAAGCCGTGCAGCAGGAAACGTCAGGGCAGGTCAGCAGGTCACGCAGGCCGCGTTGCGCCCTGCCGGGATCGATCAGAATTTCACCAACAAGTTTGACGCTGCACCACCACACTTCCATTGCAATTGGCGTCACACCGCCGGAACGTGCGCCTTATGGAATTTGATACCATCATCGTTGGCGCTGGTTCGGCAGGCTGTGTGCTGGCCGACAAGCTGAGTGCGGACGGCAAGCGCAACATTCTGGTGCTTGAAGCAGGGCCCGGCGACCGGCGTTTCTGGATTCACGTGCCGCTGGGTTATGGCAAGACCTTCTATAACCCCCAGGTCAACTGGGCCTATGAAACAGAGCCTGATCCGGGCCTTGGCGGGCGCAGGGATTACTGGCCGCGCGGCAAGGTTCTGGGCGGGTCCAGCTCGATCAACGCCATGGTCTATATCCGCGGCCACCACGCCGATTACGACGATTGGGAAGCCGCCGGCAATCCCGGCTGGGGCTGGGCCAACGTGCTGCCCACGTTCAAGGCGATCGAGGACAACCAGGCTGGCGGTGATGCCTGGCGCGGCATCGGCGGCCCGCTTCATGTTGCCGATGTGTCGGCGAGGATCGATCATTACTGCCGGGCCTATCTCGAAGCCGGGCAACAGGCCGGGCTGCCCTTTAACCCGGACTTCAACGGTGCCGATCAGGAAGGTGTGGGTTACTTCCAGTTCACCATGAAAAACAGCCGGCGCATGTCCGCGGCGCGTGCCTTCCTGCGCCCGGCGATGAAACGCTCGAACCTGCGGGTTGAAACCGGTGCCCATGTCCTGCGTGTGCTGTTTGAAGGCAAACGCGCAACCGGTGTGGTCTATCGCCAGAACGGCACAGAGATCACGGCCAAGGCGGGCCGGGAGGTCATCCTGTCGGGCGGCGCAGTCAACTCACCGCAACTACTGATGCTCTCGGGCATCGGCCCTGCCGATCAGCTGCGCCATCACGGTCTCGACGTGCGCCACGACAATGCCAATGTGGGCCAGCACCTGCAGGATCATCTGGGCGGCGGATTCACCTTTGGAGTCACGCATCCCACGCTCAACGAACGGCTTCATTCCTGGCCGGCCAAGATCCTCTCAGGACTACAGTACCTGCTCACCGGAACCGGGCCGCTCAGCCTGAGCATCAACCATGGCGGCGGATTTTTCCGCACCAGCCCGGACCGGCCGCGACCCAACATGCAGCTCTATTTTCAGGCCATGAGCACGCTGACCGGCGAACACGATGGCGAACGCCCGGTGCTCAACCCCGATCCGTTCCGCGCCATCGGCCTTGGCCTCTCGGCCTGCCGGCCGACCAGCCGTGGCCATCTTGAGCTGCGCTCGGCCGATCCCTTCGACGCGCCGGCGATCCATCCCAACAGCTTCGGCACAGATCATGATCTTGCCGAGATGATCGAAGCCATGAAGTTCCTGCGCCACCTGGCAGCACAGCCCGCCTTCGCCGAAGTCATCACCGGCGAATTGCGGCCGGGTCCCGATGTCAAAACCGATGACGAGATGATCGCCTATGTCCGTCAATCCGCCGGCACGGTCTATCACCCCAGCTGCACCTGCCGCATGGGGTCGGACCCTGAAAACTCCGTTGTCGACCCACGCCTGCGCGTCCATGGCATTGATGGCCTGCGTGTGGTGGATGCCTCGGTCTTTCCCAACATCGTGGCTGGCAACACCAATGGCCCCGTCATGATGACTGCCGCCCATGCCGCCCGTTTCATCCTGGAAGATGCCGGGGTCTGACCCTCTATGTTGGTTCCCCCTTTCCGTCATCGCCAGGTTGTCGCGACGCCATCGGCATGGATGGCCTCATCAAGTGGGGCCATGACGGGAACAGGTTGAGATCGAAATTCAGGATGGCGGTCTATAGGCTGAACCTCAGACAGCGCCACCAGGGAAATCCCAGATGAAGATCGCCAAACTCGAAACCTTCGCGCAGCCCTATGTCGCCTTTGTGCGGGTCACGACCGACAGCGGGGAGCAGGGCTGGGGCCAGCTTTCGACCTATCATGCCGACATTACTGCTCAGATCTTCCATCGGCAGGTCGCGCCCCATGCGCTGGGGACCGATGCGCTCGATTTCGATGACACGCTCGACATCATCACCGAGCGCGAACACAAGTTTCCAGGCTCTTATCTGCGCCGCGCCATGGCCGGGCTTGATACCGCGTTGTGGGATATGCGCGGCAAGCTGGAAGGCAAGCCGGTCGTCGAACTGCTGGGCGGCAAACCCGGCCCGCTGCGCGCCTATGGCAGCTCCATGAAACGCGACATCACGGCACAGGAAGAAGCCGACCGGTTGTGTGGCCTGCGTGACGAGAAGGGCTTTGATGCCTTCAAGTGGCGTGTTGCGACCGAATGCGGGCGCGATGTCGACCATTGGCCCGGCCGAACCGAGGAGATCGTGCCCATCGTGGCGCGTGCCCTGGGTGAGGACATCACCAAGCTGGTCGATGCCAATTCCGGGTTTTCACCAGCGCGCGCCATCGAGGTCGGCAAGCTGCTGGAAGACGAAGGCATCAGCCATTTCGAGGAGCCGTGCCCCTATTGGGAGTTGGAACAGACCAAGCAGGTCACCGACGCGCTATCCATCGATGTGACCGGCGGCGAGCAGGATTGCGATCTTTCCACCTGGCGCCACATGATTGCGATGCGCGCGGTCAATATCACCCAGCCCGACGTCATGTATCTGGGTGGCATCAACCGCACTCTGCGGGTTGCGAAGATGGCCCAGGCGGCAGGCCTGCCCGTCACACCGCATTGCGCCAATCTGTCGCTGGTGACGATGTGCACCATGCATCTGCTGCCTGCACTGCCCAATGCCGGCAAGTATCTCGAACTCTCCATCGAGGGGCTCGATTACTACCCCTGGCAGGACGACCTCTTCCTGGGCGACCCCTTCGCTGTCACCGACGGCAAGGTCACGGTTCCCGATGCTCCGGGCTGGGGTGTCACGATCAACCCGGCATGGCTGGATGCCGCGGCCCACCAGGAAAGCGTCTGGGAGAACTGAACGATGGCAAAACGTGCGGGACCAACGGTTCGTGATGATCTGCCAAGGACCTTCGTCATTCATGAAACCGTCTGGATTCCGCTTGCCGATGGCACGCGCCTGGCTGCGCGACTGTGGCTGCCCGATGGCGCCGAAGCCGAGCCGGTTCCAGCCGTTCTGGAATACGTGCCCTATCGCCGCCGCGACGGCACACGCCAGCGCGACGATCCCATGCATGGCTGGTTCGCCGGCCATGGCTACGCCTCCATCCGGGTCGATCTGCGCGGTGCCGGAGACAGCGACGGCTTGCTTGATGACGAATACCTGAAACAGGAGCAGGACGACGCGCTGGAGATCATTGCCTGGCTTGCCGAACAATCCTGGTGTTCGGGCAGCGTCGGCATGATCGGGATCAGTTGGGGCGGCTTCAACGGGCTTCAGGTCGCCGCGCACCGACCGCCGGCGTTGAAGGCGATCATCACGGCCTGCTCGACCGACGACCGCTACAACGACGACATCCACTACATGGGCGGCTGTGTTCTGGGCGATAACTTCTCCTGGGCCTCGACCTTTTTCGGGCGCGTCAGCCCGCCGCCGCCCGATCCTGATGTGGTGGGCGAGCGCTGGCGCGAGATGTGGCAGGCGCGTCTGGAAGCCACGCCTCACCTTCTCGAGCGCTGGCTCGGTCATCAACGCCGCGACGACTACTGGAAACACGGTTCGGTCTGCGAGGATTACGCCGCCATCGACATTCCGGTGTTTGCCATCGGCGGCTGGAACGACGGTTACCAGAACGCCATTCCGCGCCTGCTTGAACATCTCGACGTGCCACGTATCGGCATCATCGGTGCGTGGTCCCACACATACGGCTTCCGCGGCGGGCCCGGGCCCACGATCGATGCCCTGTCTGAATTCGTGCGCTGGTGGGATCACTGGCTGAAAGATGAAGCAACCGGCATCATGGATGAGCCGATGCTGCGCACCTATATGATGGAAAGCCAGCGCCCCGCCGCCTGGATCGAAACATGGCCAGGCCGCTGGGTCGCAGAACCAGTCTGGCCTGTGAACGATGGCGGCATCGCCACACGCACCCTGGCTCTTAACGATCGTGGTGTTCTGGGCGACGACCCTGAACGCGCCAACCGACCCATGACGATCCGCTCGCCGCTCCAGACCGGCTTTGCCTCGGGCGAATGGTGCCGCCATGACACGGGCACGGACCTGGCGACCGATCAGCGCATGGACGATGCCGGGTCGCTCTGCTTTGACACCGATCCCGTCGCCGAGCCTCTGGAGTTTATCGGCGCGCCGGTTGTCACACTGGAGTTCTCTGTCGACCGCCCGGTCGCCCAGGCCGTTGTGCGCCTTAACGACATCCATCCCGACGGCGCGGTCAGCCGCATCACCTGGGGCGTCAAGAACCTCACCCATCTCCACGATCAGGAAACCCCGGTCACGCTGGAACCGGGGCGGCGTTACACCATCGCCTTCAAACTCAACGACACCGCATTTTCACTGCAGCCCGGCCACCGCCTGCGTGTTGCCGTTTCCACCAGCTGTTTCCCCATGGTCTGGCCTGCGCCCGAACCGGCAACGCTGACCCTGATGCCCGGTACCAGCACCATCGCCTTGCCCGTGCGTGCGGCGCGTGAACTGGACGCATCGATCACGTTCGATCCACCACAGGAAGCACCTTCCGGTCCGGTCACCGTGATCAAGCCCGCGACCATGCGCCAGACTGCCAGCATGGATGCCGAATCTGGCTTCTGGCAGCTTGAGGTCGTTGCCGATGACGGCACGAAACACATCGAGGAAATCGATCTGGAGATCACCGGCTGGCGCCGTGAGATCTGGCGCATCCACCCCGATGATCCCCAAAGCGCGACCGGCGAAATCACCTATGGCTTCGAGCGCAAACGCGGCGACTGGTCCACGCGCCATAACGCCCACTGCTCCATGGCGATGACCGGAGAGGACCACCTGCTGGAAGCCAGCCTTGAGGCATTCGAAGGCGAGGAGCGCGTGTTCGAACGCAAGTTCAAAACGGCGGTGCCGCGCGATAACACGTAACGTTGGGCGTTAGATGATCTAACACGCCAGTTCGGATGTCCCGTGCGTCGGATTCTCGCAATCAGAGCTGGCCCGTTGCGTCACCTTCCCGGAAGCCATCGGCGGCGACGTCGCGGCCCTTATGGAAAACCATCAGCCCGTCATCGGCCTGATAGTAGTAGCGGCAGGGTTCCTGGCCCCAGGCGCTCACCTTCCAGCAGACACCGCCTTCGTCATCAATGCTCCATGTTCCGGTGTGCTCTACGCCGTTCCATACCGTGATCAGCGATTGATCGGGCGCGTAGTAAACAGCGCCCTCGGCGCCGAGCAGCTCCGTCATGCCAGAGACCAGCGCCATGGATTCTTCGGGCTTGAGGAGGTCGCGATCAATGTCGAGGACGACGTCTTTGGCCTGGAGAATATCGAGTGTGTTGCCTTCCTGGCGCTCCGAAACAGCGCCGGTTTCGCCGTAGTAGCGGTACATCACCTGGCTGCCAACGTGGAAGTATTCTTCGCACTCGATCGTGCCCCAGCTCGAGACATGCCAGCACAGCGCACCGTTCTCGGTGACGGACCATCTCCCGGTCTCGCGAACTCCGTCCCACAGGGTATCGAGCTTGCCACCCTCGGCATAATAGGCACCCCCATTGGGATCCCACACCTGTGTTTTGCCAGCCAGATACTCAAGGAGCTCATCCTGGGTGAACGGAACCCAACCCTCCTCTGGCGGCGCGGCATGGGAACAAGCCTGCAAAGCACCCATGGTCAGGATGCAGGCGGCGATCACGCCGCGTCGAAGGTTCGATAGGACCCTCATGTCTCCTCCTTCCGGTCCGTGGGACCGTCAGTCCTGTGTTGCCTGTACCAACGTCGTTGCGTCAGCTTTGATCTCTGCCATGCCATAGTCGGCTGATGGCCATGCAATGCATCGCCCTTCTGCATCCCCGGTCAGGAAACCACCCGCGCCTCCGTCGGGTCCGCCCCAACGGTCGGACTGGCCGTTGTCGCGATAGTTGTAGAACAGATATTCGGTCTCAAGATCGTAACCCATGGCAATGGCTTCTTGGGTCAGCTTGCCGTCGTCGTCGACCCAGGCGTTGCCGTTGGCATCAACGAAGTGGTCATCGGCCAACGTGCCCTCCAGGAACGAATTGCAGGCATCACCATGTGCGAAGTCGCGATTGGCCAGGGTGCGGCCAATGCGCGCATTACAGTCGGGCCGAACATCGTTGAGGCCGTAGAACGATGATTCCATATAGGGAGAACCATCCCACTCGATCAGGCGACCGTCCTCGTCGGTGGCGAAATGACCGCCCGCGAAGTGCAGCATCAACCACCAGCCGTCTGCCTCCTCTTCGGCTACAGTCCTGATGTAGTCGCGGTACCAATCCACGGAATAGCCATACGCGTCCCAGGGCCAGTCGGTCACACCGGTCAGTGCCTGGCAGGTATAGTCGTCGGCTGCGCATTCGCCGCCGCGGTCGCCCTCTGTATTGTAATAGGCCCAGCAGATCGTTGATTGTCCGATCTCTGTTCTGTCGTAACGTTTTTTCAGGTCATAGAGGTGGGCGTGAATTGTGGGGTAGCGGATACTATCCAGCAGTTCTTCCGACGGCTGGAGCGTGAGAAGACCATTCTCCGCATCGATGACCAGTGTCATCTCGCCATTGACCATGGGGTCTCCGTTGGGCACCCAGCCCGGCTCCACACTGTTGGGCGCCCCGCACACCGGGAACGTATAGGTCAGGAGTTCGGCCTGACTTGTCCCCGACATCGCCAACATGCCGGCAGTGGTGGCCAGGATCGAAAATCCCATACGGCGCAGGTCGAACATCGCAGGTGTACTCCCAATGATTCGGGCCACTCCCCCATCTCTACGCCGTAGAGTCTACAGGCCGTTGCAGCGTTGGGCATATGAATGGGCTACAGTCGAGAACGCCAAGACAGAGGAGCAACCCATGGCCGCCATCACCAAAAAACTGCTCGCGCAACTCGCCGAGATCGACACGCCGACCATTTGCAACACCATGGATGTGTTGAAGATCGAATACGCCTCGAAAGGCTTCATCACCCAGCCCTTCGTGTGCATTGATCCTGAAGCACCACCCATTGTCGGCTTTGCCAAGACGGCGACCTGTCGTTCGCTGGAGCCTTCGTCCATGTCGCCGGCCGAAGCGACCAATCTGCGCGAAGCCTATTGGGATTACATTGCCGCCAAACCCCAGCCCGGCATTTGTGTGATGCAGGATCTCGACGGCGAACGTGCCGGGTTCGGTGCCATGTGGGGCGAGGTCAATTCTAACATCCATCAGGCGCTGGGCTGCCTGGGTCTGGTGACCAACGGCAGCATCCGCGATATCGACATGTGGGCCGATGACTTCCAGGCCATCGCAGGCCTGGTCGGGCCAAGCCATGGTCATGTCCACTATGTCGGCTTTGGCGGCGACGTGCAGGTTCTGGGCATGTGGGTCAAGGACGGCGACCTCATCCACGCCGACGGTCACGGCGCAGTTGTGATTCCCAAAGACATCGCCCACCAGATTCCGGCAACCGCCGCCATGCAGGCGCGCCGCGAAAAGGTCGTCCTGGATGCCTGCTTCGACAAGAAGTTCACCATGGCCAAGCTGAAGAAGGCCTACAAAGACGCTGCCAAAGTGAAGTGATTTTGTAGTGTCAGACGCTGAGCGCGTGCTCCGGTTTGTCTTTTGGCCTCAGGCGCCGGCGTTCACTCCGTTCACTTGGCTAACGCCGCTGGTGCGGCGGGGTCGCAGTCGCTCCCCGTCGGCGCTGCGCGCCTCCCCATGAACGCACCAACTGAGCAGTTTGAGGTGCGCGCCCACCACCGCAGGTGAGCAGGCATTCGGCGGCGAGAGCGAAGCGGCCGACGACCGGTGCGACCGCACCGGCGCGCCGCCCGGCGCTTGAGGGAACAAGAACTAACCCGCCCCCAGCTCCCTTGCCTGCTGGTCGAAGTAATCCACGAACCCGCTCAAATCCTCACCGGCATGGCGCGGGGCCATGTCTTCGGGTTCGCCGGTGACGGGAAGGCCCGGCAGAGGTGCAACGACCGTGTTGTATTCCGGCACGGCAAAGAAGCCGATGGAGTAACGCTCCACATGCCGGGGCGGGTGAACGCGGTGCATGGTCGAGCGGAAGCGACCGCCTGACCAGCATTCCATCATGTTGCCGATGTTGACGACAAAACATCCAGGCTCGGGCGCAGCTTCACGATAGATGCCGTCGCTGCCCTGAACCTCCAGACCGCCCACCGCGCTTGGCAGCAAGACCGTGATGGCGTTGGTATCGCGATGCGCCACACTGTCGTCCCGGGGAGCGTCGATCATCTCGGGCCGTGCGTGATAATGCAGCAGCGAGATGTTGGTGAGCTGTTTTTCGAACATCGAAGTCAGCAGGCCTTCATCCTGACCCAGCGCCAGGGAAAACGCGCCCAGCAGCCGTTTGGAAACCGCATCGACGCCCTGCCAATAGGCTGTGATGGCATCTCGGAAACCGGCCGGTGCGTCAGGCCAGATATTGGCACCATAAAGGCCCCGCGTCGCCTGGGTTTCCGGGTCATCAGGCGATGCATCAACGCCCAGGTTGAACCCTTCATAGATGGTCGGCGGTGCATCGGGGTGGTTGGCGCCAAAGGGCATCGTGGGAATGTAGCCTCGCAGGGTGTGTTCCCGGCGCTGAATCGCGCGTTTCTCATTTTCGGGGCGCGCGAAGAACTGCTCCATGGCATCGCGTGCGTTCGTGATCACGGCATCGGTGACACCGTGGTTGGCGACATACAGAAACCCAATGGTCTCACAGGTCTCGCCGATCTGGCGCGCGACATGGCGCCTTGCGTCGAGATCACCGTGGAACAGGGGTGCAATATCAATGATGGGAAGCATGGCTATCCCTCCAGTCTTGCTCCGCCGTGAATGCGGCGGCAGCGATGGCCCTGAAGGAATGCCAA
>Ga0055584_100005944_pt1 | contig 11966 bp, 10 predicted proteins | sample OSDHelmetaG_FD_58716 | JGI IMG/M metagenome (GOLD analysis project Ga0055584, IMG submission 58716) | Pelagic marine sediment microbial communities from the LTER site Helgoland, North Sea, for post-phytoplankton bloom and carbon turnover... | ecosystem: Environmental > Aquatic > Marine >... | reverse complement strand
GGCACTAGCATCGACATCCTTTAAAATACTAGTTTTTACGTGACTGATTATAATTTTTGTTTTTTTCAGTAAGAGCGGGCTTTCAAGCAAAGAAGATAAATGTGTTAATTCTTTTGTTAACCATTTAGGCGTTAAATGCCCATACAGCAGCTTGTCGGAATGACTATCAGGGAAGGATGCTTCTATCACTATGCCACGTAAATTTTTATGTGTAATTTGCTTTGCAAGGTACTGCCATATTTTTTCAAGCTTATTGTCTTTTTCGATTTCATCAGCACCTGTATCACCAAAGTAAACCATTATATTTTTGTCATTTTCGATAACGAACGCAGTAGACTCTACAGGATGACTTAAGCTAAAAGCCTTTACACTTAACGAAGTGTTAGGGATATCAATTGTTTGTGCTATAGGTAAGTTGATTAGTTGATACTTGTTTAAATTAGGCGGTTTACCTCGGTCGGTAAAGTTAGGCCAAGCTTGCCAATTGAAGTAAGAGTTACTTATTGCTTGGTTGACAGAAGGTAGTGCATAAATAGGTTTAGCAGTATCATCAGGCGAGGCTATTAATAAACCAGAAATATGATCTAAATGACCGTGACTGATTAGATAGGCGGCGATATGATTATGTAAAATATTAATGCTAGGGCTTTTTATTTGTTCAGTATCTATTTTTATATCGTTAAAAGCATTTTGTTGTAACGATTCTTCAATGCCATTTAGTAGTGTGCCTGCATCGAGTAGAATATATTTATTATCAGTTAAGGACCTAAGTAAAAAAGCACTTAAATTACCATCTCTACTTCCTCCTGAATCCCCCAATATAACCAGTTCAAAAGCTGGAGTGTTATCAGTATCAAGTTCTATAGCAGTTAAGCTAAGAGAATAACAGATGATAAATATTAGGGTAGAATATCTTAAAATGTTAAACATAAAGGTTAGTTAGCCACATAGTTGCGAGAGAAAAATTTAACAAGAAAGATAAATATTGTTCAGAGGAAAAGCTTACATTACAAGTAAGCTCTAATTAAATAATAGAAGGTACTTAATCTTCAAATAATTTATCTACTAACCATAGGTTATTGTCTTTAATTAACCTAATTTTCTTATAATCTTTATAATTGTTACCATTACGTATACCAGTAAACTGTACCATCATAGTTACTTGAATATTATAATCATCGAGAATTTGTTTTTTTTGGGCAGAAGTATGGAGCGAAACGGAGTCAAATGTCATGTTAAATAAAAGACGGGCTACGTTGCTAGCGGTATGATACTTTGCTATTTCTTCTTGAAATTCAGTTGAACTTAAAGAAATAGCTTTATCGATATCTTTTTCATTATATATAGCATTAAAAAAAGCAGTTGCTACTTGTTTTTCTGACATTTCAGGCTTTTCTTTACCATTACACCCTACTAAAATACTTGATACGATAAAAAGTAATAACATCGATGATTTTTTGAGTATGGTCATTATTTTTAAGAATCCAATCTAGTTAGTGTAAGAAATTATATCACTGTAATATTAAGATACGATGAATTGGACTTTATTTCAATAAAAGACATATTTAGACTCAGTATAAATAGTATTTTTACCTAAGAAGATATTCTTTGTAAATATTGTGTTTTAAAATAAGCGGGATTTTCATTGAATAAATTAATACAAGAAAAACAGATGCATGACTTATCTTGAAGCACTGAGGGAACCAAAGCAATAAGTTCGACAGGAATTGTTGTGTTGTTACACCAACAAGGTTTTTTATCTTGAATTTGACAGCTATTTAGTCCTTGGCAAAAGGGACACAAATCTGGATAAATTTTAGCTTTCATAGGTATATCTTCTAACTTATAATAATTATTATTGGTATGTTTTTAAATAAATTAAGGCTGATTCTTGGGGAAGTGACGTTTGAATCAGCCAAAGGGAAAGTCGCTTCTAACCCATAATATTTTAATTGAGTTTTAGTCTGATTTCAATTTAATCATTAGTCTGTCAATGTCGCTTTAATTTGCTCAATGCTTGAATGACGAACATCTTTCCCTTCAACTAAATATACAATATATTCACATAAGTTGGTTGTGTGATCGTTAATACGCTCTAATGCCCTAGCACACCAAGTTACCCGTAGTGCATTTTTTATTTCTCTTGGATTTTCCATCATTTTTGTCACTAATAAACGCGAAATATTATCAAACTCTTCATCGACAACATTATCATTTCTAATGATTTCTAATGCTGCTGCCACATCAAGTTGAGCGTAAGCTATTAATGCTTTATGTAAAGTTTCACTAACATGTTTTCCTAAATGTTTTAATTCAATTAACGGCCTTGAACCTTCTTCAGAAAAATTTCCTTTCGCTAATTTTATTGCATTTTTGCCAAACTTTACCGCTTCATCTCCCATGCGCTCCAGGTCGGTAATACTTTTAATTACGCTGACCAGTAACCGTAAATCACTTGCTGCGGGTTGTCTTCTCGCTAAAATTTGTGTGCAATATTCATCAATTTCTAATTCCATGGTATTGACTTTTTTATCACGCTTTATAACTTTTGAAGCTAATTTTTCATCAGCATTTAATACAGCACTTAGGCCGTCGTTTACTTGCTGTTCAACGAGCTCCCCCATTTCCATAACTAAGGTTCTGACTTTTTCTAACTCTTCATTAAAACGACGTGAAATATGCTTATCTAAATGTAGTTTTGTCGTAAAGCCTGTAGGGTTGCTAGTGTTATCTTGTGTGGTCATAATATTCTCCCATTAACCGAAACGGCCAGTGATATAGTTTTCAGTGAGTTTATGATTTGGACGAGTAAAAATATCTTCAGTTTTTCCCATTTCAACTAACTTACCCATATGAAAATAAGCTGTGTGTTGTGATACACGAGCAGCTTGCTGCATAGAATGAGTTACAATGGCGATGGTATATTTTTCTTTTAGCTCGTCTATCAGCTCCTCAATAATCGCGGTCGCAATAGGATCAAGCGCTGAAGCAGGTTCATCCATCAAAATAACTTCAGGGCTAACCGCGATAGTTCTTGCTATACATAGACGTTGCTGTTGACCACCAGATAATCCGGTACCGGGATCTTTCAGTCTGTCTTTAACTTCGTTGAATAAACCCGCTTTTTGTAAACTTATTTCAACTATTTCATCTAATTCAGCTTTATTATTTGTTAAACCATGTATACGAGCGCCATAAGCGACATTATCATAAATAGATTTAGGAAAAGGATTTGGCTTTTGAAAGACCATGCCAACCCTCGCTCGTAAAAGAACAGGATCTAAATCTTTAGCATAAATATCATCACTATCTAGCGTTAATTGCCCCGTGATTCGACAAATTTCAATGGTGTCGTTCATACGATTTAAACAGCGCAAGAAAGTAGATTTACCACATCCTGATGGACCAATGAGTGCCGTTACTTGATTTTTAGCCAAATCTAAACTGACATTGTGTATTGCTTGTTTTTCGCCATAATAAACATTGGCATTACGGATGGACATTTTGGCATTGTCAGCATAAATATTACCTACGGTTTCGGTTAATTCTACTTGTTCTAATTCGTTTTGTTTTATATCTAAATTATTCATTTATTTCTTCTCAAATTTAGAGCGCAACACTGTTGCGGTGACATTTATCACTAATAATAATGCGAGTAACACTAAAATAGCCGCTGAGGTTTTTGCTAAAAATGCTCGTTCAGGACTATCAGCCCATAAATAGATTTGAACAGGTAATACGGTGGCTGAATCAACAACACTTGTAGGTATATCAACAATGAAGGCAACCATACCAATCATTAATAATGGTGCTGTTTCACCAAGCGCTTGGGCAATACCGATGATACCGCCTGTAATAATGCCTGGCATGGCTTGTGGTAGTACATGTGAAAAAGTTACTTGCATTTTTGAAGCGCCTAATCCTAAAGCGGCTTCTCTCATTGATGGCGGTACTGCTTTTATCGCTGCTCGACTGGCAATGATTATGGTTGGTAGTGTCATTAATGTTAATACTATACCGCCTACTAAAGGAGCAGAGCGGGGCAGTTCAAACAAATTAATAATGACGGCTAAACCCAGTAAACCAAAGACAATTGAAGGTACCGCAGCTAGGTTATTAATGTTTATTTCTATTAAGTCAGTCCAACGATTTTTAGGTGCAAACTCTTCCAGATATAAGGCACCCGCAACACCTAATGGAAAGGACAGCAATAAGGTGACTAGCATGGTAAGTAATGTACCTGTCAAGGCACCTCTAATACCGGCAAGTTCAGGTTCACGAGAATCACTCGCCGTAAAAAAACTAATATTAAAGCGGCTTTCAATACGTTCTTCTGTATGCAATTTCTCTATCCATTGCGCTTGTTTTTTAGTGATTCGTAAGCCAGGTTCACCAAGAGGAAAATCTGCTTTTAAGTAACTATCTACATCATCATCAAGTCTTACCCAAACGTTTACTTTTTCATTGAGCTGAGCAGGCTCTGCTATTAAGTTATCTTTAAGGGTAAATTCAGCATTGGTTGAAAATAGCTGAGAAAGCTGACGCTTTTCTTGTCTACTAAGTGCTTTACCTGTTTCTGTTAAAAACATTTGGTAAATAGATTCTCTTAATACCTTACGGTAGTTAGCAGATTGAAGTTGTTGGTCTAACAACTTTGGTGCAGCTTCATTATTTACATTTAACGAACTGCTTTTATAATCGACATCAAGTTTGATCCAATGTTGATGAAAAGCAGGTAAGGCTTTTGAAGTTATATCACCTATTAAGGTGAGCACTAACATGAAACCAAAAATAACAGCAAGTAACCCCATCATTTTAAAACGCTTTTCTTTTTTATGGCGTTTATTTAGGCTCATGTTCACTTTATCTGTGATAGACAGTGTTTTTGCAGAAGAGGTTGTATTACTCATCTTCTTTGTATTCGTTGAACTTTCTTGTGATTTAGTCATATTGCTCTCTATATTTTCTAACGACTTTAAGCGCTAATATATTTAACCCAAGCGTAGTAACAAATAACATTAAACCAAGAGCAAAGGCGGCTAATGTTTTTGGACTATCAAACTCTTGGTCACCTGTTAATAAGGTCACAATTTGCACGGTAACTGTTGTTACTGAATCTAGAGGGTTTGCTGTTAAGTTTGCCGCCATACCAGCAGCCATAACAACAATCATTGTTTCACCTATAGCACGTGATATCGCTAATAATATGGCACCAACTATGCCAGGCAATGCTGCGGGTACTAATACTTTAATGACGGTTTCACTCTTTGTAGCCCCCATACCTAAAGAGGCTTCTTTTAACGACTTAGGCACTGCACTGATTGCGTCTTCAGATAATGAAGAAACAAATGGAATGATCATTGTACCCATTACCAAACCTGCAGCTAATGCACTTTCAGAAGCAACACTCAAACCAAATGATTCACCTACGTTTCTTATTACTGGTGCAACGGTTAATGCGGCAAAAAAACCATAAACAACCGTTGGAATACCAGCTAGAACTTCTAACATTGGTTTAGCAATACGACGTAATTTAGGGCTAGCATATTGAGATAGGTAAATCGCTATCATCAAGCCAACAGGAACAGCCATTAACATTGCTATAAAAGTGATTAACATGGTTCCAGCAAAAAGTGGTACAGCACCGAAACTACCAGACCCAGCTACTTGATCAACACGCATAGCTGTTTGTGGACTCCATTGAGTGCCAAACATAAACTCAGCTGGAGGAACACTTTTAAAAAAATGAATTGATTCAAATAATACCGAAATAACAATGCCTAGCGTTGTTAAAATAGCAATGCCTGAAGAAGCGACTAGTAATGCATGTACTATGGCCTCAGACTTTTGGCGAGCTTTATAGTTAACACTAAACTTTCTAACTAGAATAATGACACTCGCTACGGCCATCACAAGTACCAAGCCTGTTTTTAACCAAGTTGCTTGCAGATTTAGTTCTTTTAATGTTAAAGCCGCTTTCGATTGCTCAAGTAACATAACATTATTGCTGTTGATACTTTGCTTATCGATAGTTTGAATTAATGAGTGAATAGTTTCTGATGACGCTATTGAACGAATATTATTAAAGTATAAACCTAGATCAATTGTTGAAAGTGATTGAATATGTGCAGGAAGTGAAGCCGTAAGCATATGTTCAATAAAAAGTTGTTCGACACTGTTAAAAATTAAAAAGGTAATCAATGCCGGTAAGCCACAAACCATGGCTGTTAATAGGCCAAATTGTTCAGGTAAACAAGTTAGATCTTTTTTATGTTCAGGGCCACCAGCCACTTTTAGTGAACGCTTTAAACCAAACCAGTAACTAAAAAGCGTTAAGCCAAGTAGAACAATAAAGAGTAAGGATGAATTCATATTTTAAGGCCATTATTCTTCAAATAAAGTTAAGGCGAGACATAAATTCTCGCCTACTTTTAACACGTTAGTTTAATGAATAATTATTCAGTTAGTACTAAAGGTGTTAGTGATAATACGTTTTTTCGAATACTCATTAATCTTTCTTCACTTAATGGAATTAAACCTTTATCAGTTAGGTAACCTTCTTCACCCATCGCTGCTTCACTGGTATATTCAGTTAAAAACTCTAGGATTCCAGGGACTTTGTCTACGTGAGCATTTTTCACATAGAAATATAGTGGGCGCGCTACGATATAAGTACCTTCTGTAATGGCTTCAAAACTAGGAGCGTGACCGTTAATGATTGAGCCTTGTAGTGTATCGCTGTTTTGGTCTAGAAAGCTAAAACCGAACACACCAAATGCTTTAGCATTAGCAAGCAACTTTTGTACTATTAGATTGTCATTCTCACCAGCTTCTATGTAGGTATGATCTTCGCGAACACTATGACAAACTTCTTTAAATTTAGATTTGTCTTGTTTTTCCATTGCTTTAATCCAAGGGAATTCTACACATCCTCCTTCTAAGACTAATTCGACAAAAGCGTCACGCGTACCTGATGTTGGTGGTGGACCTAGTACCTCAATTTTATTGGCGGGTAATGAAGGGTTAATTTCGTTCCAAAACTTATATGGATTAGCAACAAGTTTTTCGCTGCCGTCTTTGGCTGGAACTTCTTTCGCTAAAGCTAAAAATATTTCTTTTACCGTAATTTTCATTTGTTCTGCGGTATTTGAATTTGCCATAACAATACCGTCGTAACCGATAAGTACTTCAGTAATACTTGTTACACCATTTTCAGCACACATATCAAACTCGCTTTTTTTCATACGACGTGAAGCATTTGATAAATCAGGTGTATTTATGGCGTTGCTGGTGCAGAATAATTTCATACCACCGCCCGTGCCGGTTGATTCTATTTTTGGGGTTTTAAAATTAGTACTTTTACCAAAACGCTCAGCAACTACGGTTGAGAATGGATATACTGTAGATGAACCTACAGCTGAGATTGTGTCGCGACTATTTGCATGAACGCTTGTAATAGTCGTTATTAAAGCAGCAGTGGTTAGAGATAAAGTAAATATTGTTTTTGTTAACTTACTTTTCATCATATTATTCATATTATTTCTCACTTAGTTAAGTGTTCTAAAATTATTTAATTGAGCTCTACTAATCTTGGGACAGTGTAAAAATTTTATGTGACAGTTACATGACTGAAATATTACAGTTATGTGAAACGGGTAAGGTCATTTAATTTTTTAATTTACGCTGTACTAAAATAAAATTATGTGTAAAAATAAAATTACGAATAGCGTAATTAATTCTTTACGATTTTATGTTTTTATTTTTTAGTAAGCTGTAAGCTTTTAAAATTACACTTTTATCTTTTCAATATTTTCTGTAAATCTTGTTTTACCCTACGTACTTTTAATTAATATTTTTAGGAATAAACTATGGCAACTGTAACTGCTGCTAATAATAGTGCTCATAAAAGCACTTTAAATGATATTCATGTTAATGAAGAACTTGTCATGATCACGCCGGAACAACTTAGGGAAGAATTACCATTAAAAGATCCAGGTAGAGCTTTTGTTAAGTCGGCACGTAAAATTATTGCAAATATTACGCATAAGCGTGATTCTCGACTATTGGTAATAAGTGGTCCATGTTCAGTACATGATATTGAAGGAGCAAAAGAATATGCACGTGAGTTAAAGCAACTTCATGATAAATATCAAGACTCTTTATACATAGTCATGCGTGTTTACTTTGAAAAACCGAGAACCACCGTTGGTTGGAAGGGAATGATCAATGATCCGCATATGGATGGTTCATTTGATGTTGAAGCAGGTCTTAGAAAAGCACGTGAATTATTGATTTACTTGACTGAATTGGGATTACCACTCGCCACTGAAGCTCTTGATCCTATTAGTCCTCAATATTTAGCTGAATTATTTAGCTGGTCTGCTATTGGTGCTCGTACTACAGAATCACAAACGCACAGAGAAATGGCGAGTGGTTTATCAATGCCAATCGGCTTTAAAAATGGTACCAATGGTAGTTTGGATGTTGCTATTAATGCATTACAATCAGCAGCTTCATCACATCGCTTTATGGGTATAAACCCACAAGGTCAAGTGTCTTTAATTAAAACGTCAGGCAACCCTGATGGTCATGTAATTTTACGTGGCGGTAAACAACCTAATTATGACAGTGTTAATATTAGTGAGTGTGAAGAAATTTTAGAAAAGCATGGTTTAAAATCAGGTATTGTTGTTGATTGTAGTCATGGCAATTCAAATAAAGATTACCGTCGTCAACCACTTGTCGCTAAAAATGTTTTCAATCAAATTGTTGAAGGTAATAAGTCAATTATTGGTATAATGCTTGAAAGTAATATAAATGCAGGCAATCAAAGTAGCGATTTAGCTATTGCCGATATGGAATATGGCGTTTCGGTAACTGATGCTTGTATAGATTTGGAAAACACTAAGGCGTTATTGATTGAAGCAAATACTATGCTTGGTGAGCCGCTTAAACAACGTATCACAAATTAATGATTTAAATGAAATTATAAGAGAAACTATGAGTAATTTTGACAACAAGCTTAAAGCTTTACGCGATGAAATTGATGATATTGATAGTCAATTAGTTAACTTGTTGGCCGATCGACTTGCGATTACAGCAAAAGTAGGTGAATTAAAAAGTACTGAAGGTATGCCTATTTTTGCTCCAGAAAGAGAAGCAGCGTTAATTCATAAGCGTCGAGAACAAGCAGAGCAAGTAGGTTTAAATGGTGATTTAATTGAAGATATATTACGTCGTTTAATGCGTGACTCTTATATTAGTCAAGATGCTAGTGGCTATCAATGTATTAATCCTGTTTGTAAAAAAGTAGTTATTGTTGGTGGTCAAGGGCAACTAGGTAGTATATTTGTTGATTTATTTCAGCGATCTGGTTATCAAGTGGCCATTATAGAGCAAGATGATTGGCCAGATAGTGAAACAATTCTCGCTGATGCTAGCTTAGTTATTGTCGCAGTGCCTATTCGTTTAACCTCTTTAGTTATTCATCGATTAAATTATTTACCTGATGATTGTATATTGGCTGATTTCACTAGTATAAAAGAGTCGCCTTTATATGAAATGATGAAAACACATAAAGGGCCTGTTGTTGGTTTACATCCTATGTTTGGTCCTGATGTTACAGGGTTAATTAAGCAAACGATTATTGTGTGTGATGGCCGTGAAAAAGAAAAATATCAATGGCTTCTTAAACAGTTTCAAGTCTGGGGTGCTAAAACTTATCAAGTGTCAGCACATGAACATGATCAGGCAATGTCAATGGTGCAAGTAATGCGTCATTTTTCTACTATCGCTTATGGTTATCATTTAATGTCGGAAGGTGCTGATATTGAAAATTTGGTTAATATGAGTTCGCCTATTTATCGGTTAGAGTTAATTATGGTCGGACGATTGTTTGCACAAGATCCTATTTTATATTCCGATATTATTTTTTCTAACCCTGATAATATTACGATGATGAAACGATTTGCTTATCGGTTTTTAGAGTTATTAGAAGATGTTGAATTAGGTGATAAAGAATCATTTGTTGCCATGTTTAAACAGGTCTCACATTGGTTTGGTGATTATGCAGATGATTTTTTAGCCGAAAGTAAAACAATGTTATTAAAGGCTAATGAATTAAAAAAACAGTAGCCTTTAATGAAAGTGTAACTTTTATTGATTATTTTTTTGGAATGAAGGTGTTTGCTAAATCAGTAATACCTTCAACACTTTTGGCAAGCAACAACATTTGGTTGGCAACATTATTTGTTTCTGACGATGTTTTATCGGTAGTTTTGCTAATATCATCAAGATTACTTTTTATTTGAGTTGATACTGCATTTTGTTCTTCTGCTGCTGTAGCGATTTGTATAGCGGCATGACTAATGCTTTGAACTCTTTCTACAACTAAATCTATTTGGCTATGTGATGCATGTGCGCTTTCAACACAAATATTGGCCTCATCCTTATTTTTATTCATTAATTCGACCCAGTGCTCTATGGTGCTTAGCATGACGGTTAGCCGTTGATGAATTTCTTTAGCGGAATCTTGAGTGCGAGATGATAGGTTTCTAACTTCGTCAGAAACAACGGCAAAACCTCGCCCGTGTTCACCAGCACGAGCCGCTTCAATAGCTGCATTTAAGGCAAGTAAATTAGTTTGGTCTGCAATGGATTGAATATCTTCCATTAACTCTCCGACACTATTAGCCGATTGCGTTAAACTGTCTGCTGAGCTTGAAGCGATTTCTACTGATTTTGCTAAGTGTTGTATTTTATTAGTCGTTTGATAAATCTCTTGCTGTGCTTGTTCACATTGTTCAAAAGTACTTTCTAAATCACCTGCGGCTATTGTCGTATTTTGAGCAATATCTGCAGTTGATGCTTGCATTTGCGCCATTGAGGTATTGAGTTTTTCAATACCTATTTTTTGCTCAGCTATGGTTTCTCTACTTTCATCAAGCCCTTGGGATACTTTGGCCATTACCGCTTTTATTGGTGTTGCTGCATCAAGTGTACGCTCTAAAATAGCTTTTATTTTAGTTTTTAGCATCGAGAAATTAAAATCAAAAATGCTCGCAGTGCCTTTACCAAAGTATATTTTTCTAGAAATTGAATCGAACACATTTTGCATTTTTTGAGCTCGTTGCGCTGTAGGAATAATATCAGACCAAAAAACGAGGATCGGCGCTACAGAACTTAATGCGGCAATAATAGAGGTAGTTAACCCTAAATTAAAATAAATAAAGCCTTGTGTTACCACTGACAACAGCATTAACAATAAAAACTTATGGTTTTTAGTTAATTCAAATGTAACCCATTTTTTTTGTTTATTGAGTGAGCTATATAGTTTACTGGCGCTGTTTTGTAAAATAGAATCAGCAATTTTACTAATAGATTGATAGCCCGTTACTTGACTATGTTCATATTGCGGCGTAATGAAGGTATCAAGCCAAATATCTTTATTTTCTTTGCTTTTTATCCGAATAACACCATGCCATGAAAACCCCTTTGATAGTGTATTTGATAGTTCAAGAATAACACTGTTTGGCATATCAGAATGCGTTAATTCTTTTGTGTTTTTTGTATATAATTCAGTTGAGCTATAACCGGTTAGATTACAATAATGCTCATTAACATACATGAATTTACCATCAAGATCTGTAACCGATATTAATTGTTGGCTTGTTGATGTCATATACCCTCATTAAAGATAAGGTTAATTTGTGTATACGATAACAGTAATATTTTTTTTAATCTTGCTCTAAATAAATAATTTTAGATATTTTTAAAAAAGACCTATTGATATTTACGTATTAACCATCTATATCCGTGCCAGTTGACGAGGCAGGAGCAACTAGAATTAGAAATGCCTTTAGATACACTTTAGTCGTTTCAAACACTTTATGTCTATATAGGGAAAACAGTGATTGTAAATAATTATTATTAAGGAAAAAGAAATAGTTATGAATCGCTTAGATTTC
>Ga0055584_100005943_pt1 | contig 11969 bp, 10 predicted proteins | sample OSDHelmetaG_FD_58716 | JGI IMG/M metagenome (GOLD analysis project Ga0055584, IMG submission 58716) | Pelagic marine sediment microbial communities from the LTER site Helgoland, North Sea, for post-phytoplankton bloom and carbon turnover... | ecosystem: Environmental > Aquatic > Marine >... | reverse complement strand
GTCCTCGGTCGGGCCGGCCTCAGGCGTCGTACTGGTCACCTCAGATGCGGCTAATCCGTCGCTCCAAATCGGCATGTCTGCACGAGGCACCTTTGCGATGATCGACTCGGAACCCGTCAGTGCCGTGAACGAGTACCAAGGTGACTTGAAACTTGAACTGAGAAACATTGGAACCGCCAATCTGCTAATGACTGATCTGCAAGTAGTCAGGGCCACTGGCGAACCCGCTGATCTCTTCAGCATTCCTGACACTTCGGACTGTACTGATGCTCCGGTTACGCCGCGTAGCAAATGTTCGGTGGAAGTGAAATTCGACTCTCAGCAGGTAGACGGCTCATACGCCGCCATCGTGCGCGTCACCTCGAACGCCGGATTGGGTCAGCGGTCGGGGCCGACGGACATTGCGGTCGGGGCCGTCACGCCGCTGGCGGAGCTGAAAACGAAGCCCGGCGCTTTCGACAAGCCCACCGAAATTGGGGCAAGTCGCCGCAGCAACGTAAAGATTCGAAATGTCGGCGAGGGCGCGGTGGGGATCGAGCGGGTGACCTTGGCATCTGGATCGGATGAGTTCGAGATTCTTAACTATTCAGACTGCAAAGGTCGGCTAGCAGCCGATGAGAGCTGTGTAGTCAAAGTTGAGTTCACGCCAACTGAATTGGGAGCTCGCGGTGCTGAACTGCGGGTCAAGCGTTCGGCAGGGCGGGACTCCTTCCTGCCGTTGGCTGGCAGGGGAGCGACCGCCCTATTGGCCGCGCCGATCGCGGACTTTCCGGATACTGCCGTCGGTGGTAACTCGGAACAAAAAGTTCGTGTCCGCAACGTGGGCGCGGTTCCGTTGCGTATCAAGAACCTGGTGGTCCCCGGCAAAGAGTTTTCCGTAAAGGACGGCAACTGTCGTGATGGAAAGATTCCAGCGGGTAAAGGCTGTCGAGCAGTCGTGAAGTTCGCCCCCCGCGAGGGTGGTTTGCGCTCAGCCGCAATCACCGTGACCAGCAATAACTTGACCAGTCCGGATCAGTTCTTAGTTCAGGGTGTGGGTCTTATTGGTCAACTGTCCGCGGATATCACCGACTTCGGCAGCGTTGCCGTCGGTGATTCGGCCAGCAAGAAACTACGCGTGACCAACTCCGGGGACGCTCCGATTAGCATCGGTCGCATCAAAGTATTTGGTGATGTGAGTGAGTTCATTGCCGAAGGACCAGGTTGTAAGGTCAAGACGCTTTTGCCAGGCAAGTCCTGCACCGTGCCCGTCCGTTTTTCACCCAGCGAGACTGGTCCACGACATGCGGATGTACGTGTCTTGTCCGATTCCGCGAGTAGCCCCGATTGGCTGGCCGTGGTTGGTGAAGGTGTGCAGGCGACCATCAGCGCGGACCCAGTGGACTTCGGGACGGTCGATGTCGGCAGTGTGGCGACGCGGAATTTGCGCCTCGACAACATTGGCGATGGGTCATTGGCGGTGAAAAAAGCTGAAGTCGTGGATGATGCGGATGAGTTTGACGTGGCCAACGACGGCGATTGCACTGATCGGCGCGTCAAGCCGGGCAGCAGTTGCGTGATCAAGGTTCGTTATTTCCCGCGAGGCGACGGCAGTTCAGCGGCTGTCGTGAAACTGACATCCAATACCGGTGGTAGCCCGAACCTGGTGGCTCTGGCTGGGACTGGTCAGACCCTCACCATCAACGATGATTCCAATGGCGCTGCGGGGGTTCCCGACAAGGTGAGGAAGCTGCAGGTTCCCGCGAAACAGCGTTCAGCGAGGACGGCAGTCGCTACTTGGAAGAAGCCCAAGAATATTGGTGGTGGCCCAATCACGGCCTACGAATCGCGGATCAGTAAGCCTGGCAAGAAGCGTGCCAAGGGGTACACCCGCTGGAAGAGTCAGGATTGGGTGCCGGCGCCCAACGGCAAGATCTCGCGCAAGTTCACGAAGCTAGTGGCCAATCGGGACTACGTGGTTCAAGTGAGGGCGGTTAACGTCTTTGGCGCGGGACCGAAGGCCAAGGTTGCTTTCACGGCAGGTAAGCGCGGAATCCCTACCAAGTATGGAACGGGCTAGCTGACGAAGCCGGTCAACCGCAGCAGTGCTGCGGTTGCCGCTGCGCCGAACACCACAAGTAAGAAGGGCGCTCGCAGTGCAAGGAGCAGCACGGCTACGGCAACGCCAGCGATCCGCGCGTCTATAGTCAGACCGGCCGGCGCGCTGAAGGTCAGCACGACCACCAGCGAGCTAAGCAGCGCGATAGGAAGCAGTGCGTTGATGGCGGCGAACTTCTTGCCGGACAGCCATTCCTGCGGCAACAGATAGCCCAGCAGCTTGATCAGGTAGCAGCCAGCGGCTCCGGCCAGCACGATCGGCCACATTATGACCGCCTTAATCCGATGACCAGAGCCACTAGCGCGCTGGCCAGGACGGGCAGCCCGGGCGGTAGCAGCGGCATGCAGCCGACGGCAACCAGTACCGCCCCGGCGGCAGTCCAGCGGGCCGTTCGATCGGACAGTCGCGGCCACAGCAGCGCCAGTAAGGCAGCGGGTGCCGCGGCATCAAGCCCCCAGTCGGCCGGGTCTCCCACCGCCGCTGCCCCCAGCGCCCCAATCAAAGTGCCGAGGTTCCACAGCGCGAATACCGCGATTCCGGTTGCCCAGAAGGCCCGGCGAAACCCGCCCCGATCGTCAGTGGCCGGATCGTCGTGCGAGATTGCCATCGCGGTGGATTCGTCAATCGTCAACTGAGCTGCGAACGGGAGTCGCCAACCTCGCGGTCGTAGCCGGGCAGAGAGTGACATGGCGTACAGCCCATTGCGGATGCCTAACAACCACGTAGTCAGCACTGCTGCGAAACCTGCCCCACCAGTGGCCACGATCGCGACTGCCGCGAACTGGGAAGCGCCAGTGAACATCAGCAGCGAGAACGCCATGGCTTGCAACCAGGAGAACCCACCAGCAACGGCAAGCGCGCCAAACGAGATCCCGTAGGCGCCGGTAGCCACACCGATGGTTGCTGCCTGGGTGTTGATGGAAGCCACGAAGCGCCATCCTAGTGGGGTTGCGGCTGCTGCGGCTCGACAAGAAATCCATTGGCGGACCCCGCGACTCGAGTCAGCAACAAGTGGTGCACCGGCCCCTTTCCGGACAGCCCAAGAGATTTGCGCAGTCGGGCTGGGTCGATGCCGAGGCCCCGGGTGTGGACCTCGATCTTGCCAATGTTTCTTCGGCGCAACTCCATTTTCAGGGCCTTGCCGCCAGCGGGCACCTCAGCAAGAACTCGAAACAGTTGTCCCCAGGATTCAGTCGGCGGGCTTGCCGTCGTGAGATAGGCAATCCCAGGACTGAGGCCGACGGCATTTATCCGGGCCGCGAGAACATCGATTAGGTGGGAACGAATAATTGCTGGGTCCGGTTCCACGATCCAGTCGTTGGGTTGCCCCACTGGTGCGGGTGCAGGATCCGTGTCGCTGTTCAGTTGTTGTTCAATGGTCGATTGCCACGGATCGTCACTTGGTCGCAGCAAGACCGCATTACGTCGGGGAAAGGCATCGGTCAGCCCGGGAAACCAGACACAGGTCTCCACCAGTTGACCCGACACACTGATCCATTCGGCGGCACAGTCAGAGTTGATCGCCTCATGCGGCAGACCCGGGGCGGCCTTCGCCACGGTTCTGGGATGTTGAGCGGCGTAGTCGATCACCCAGTGCCATGGTGGCGCCCAGCGATCGGGGTTGAGGATCCGACGGTCGCCCTCGCGGCGAGCGGGATCCACGAAGGTGGCATCTGCCTCGGGGAGTTCCGCGCTAGTGACGTCTGTGACGGTCACTGGGATGCCGAGGTTTGCTTCGGCTAGCAGGGCAGTCGTTGGATCCTGTTCCACCGGAACAACTGCCAGCCCGGCGCGTTGACAGGCCAGTGAGTCCACGCCGATACCGCACCCCAAATCGAGGATTTCGGTAGTTCCCCGTGCCGCGAGTAGCCGGGCGCGTCGAGCGGCAACGACGGGTCGAGTGCACTGCTGCGCGCCGGCCGAGGTGAAGAGCAACTGATCGGCGACACTGCCCAACTGCGGCTGAGCCTGACGGCGCAGGGTGGTTTGCGTGATGATGGCCGACACTACGTCAGCGGGGATGTCGGGGTTTTCCCGCCGGATTCGAGCCACCGCAGCGGGGCCGGGCGCTGTCAGGGCTGTTGCCGCCCGCCAGACCGGGTCGGTGCTCGGCGCGAGGAGATCAGCGGGTGGGATGCTGGTCACAGTTCTATGGTGCCGGTCGAGGCTGGCAACGGCGGGTAGTTGGGTCAACTGAGTGGGGTAAACCTGACACCCGCTGGCACTCTGCTTGACGGAGTGCTAATCAGCGCTTACGGTTGTCCTGGCACTCTCCGTTGGAAAGTGCCAACTGCGGACGGGGACCGTAACCGCGATAACGGTCGGCGCCCGCAATCCATCTGTAGGAACTGCATTCCCGAAAGGGGAGGTCGAGACGTGTCAGTCTCTATCAAGCCACTAGAGGACCGGATTCTGGTCCTGCCGTTGGACGCGGAGCAGACCACCGCGTCCGGTCTGGTTATCCCAGACACTGCCAAGGAAAAGCCCCAGGAGGGGCAGGTCGTGGCAGTTGGTCCCGGTCGTTTCGATGACGAAGGTGAGAACCGGATTCCGGTTGACATCTCCGTTGGCGACACCGTGATCTATAGCAAGTACGGCGGCACTGAGGTCAAGTACAACAACGAGGAGTACCTCATCCTCTCCGCTCGCGACGTGCTCGCGATAGTGGAGAAGTGAGCTACTACTAATTCGTGACGCCCCGGGGGTTGGGGAACCAGCCTCCGGGGCGTTGCTGTGCTGTGCCGAGCCATGGCGCTGAGTCGGGCAGCACTGCTCAGCTACCACAAATGATTTTCATCAGACAGGAACAGGAAAGACATGCCAAAGATTCTTGAGTTCGATTCCAATGCCCGGGCCTCGCTGGAAGCCGGCGTTGACAAGTTGGCCGACACGGTGCGGGTCACCCTCGGTCCCAAAGGTCGCAACGTAGTGCTCGATAAGTCCTGGGGCGCTCCCACCATCACCAATGATGGTGTGACGATCGCTCGCGACATCGAGTTGGAAGATCCCTACGAAAACTTGGGAGCGCAGCTCGTTAAAGAGGTTGCCACCAAGACCAATGACATCGCTGGTGACGGAACGACGACCGCGACAGTCTTGGCGCAGGCGTTGGTTCACGAAGGTTTGCGGGTAGTAACCGCCGGCGTGAATCCGCTGGCGTTGAAGCGTGGCCTGAATGCAGCCTGTGAAGCAGTTGTAGAGCAGTTGAAGAATGATGCCCGTGAGGTCCAGGGGGACAAGGAGACCGAACAGGTCGCCACGATTTCCTCTCAAGATGCTGAGGTCGGTCGCTTGATCGCCGAGGCTTTCGCCAAGGTGGGCGCCGATGGCGTCATCTCCGTGGAAGAAAGCCAGACGATGGGTGTTGATCTGTCGTTCACCGAGGGGATGCAGTTCGACAAGGGTTACCTGTCGCCCTACTTCGTGACGGATCCGGAGCGGATGGAAGCGGTCCTCGAAGATCCGTCGGTTCTGTTGGTGCAGGGCAAGATCTCCGCGATTAATGATTTGTTGCCGTTACTGGAGAAGATCCTGCAGTCAAGCAAGCAGTTGCTGATTATTGCGGAGGACATCGAAGGTGAAGCGCTGTCCACGCTTGTGGTGAACCGAGTTCGCGGCACCCTAACAGCCGTCGCAGTGAAGGCGCCCGCCTTCGGTGACCGTCGCAAGGCCATGCTGGAAGATATGGCCGTCCTCACCGGTGCCACCGTCGTGGCTGAAGAGGTTGGGCTCCGGCTCGATCAGGTCGGACCCGAGGTCCTGGGTAGCGCCCGGCGGGTTGTCGTCACCAAGGACGACACCACGATCGTCGATGGCGGCGGCACCGAGCAGGCCGTCGAGGAGCGGGTGGCGCTGCTGCGGCGCGAGATCGAGGCCACCGATTCCGATTGGGATCGGGAAAAGTTGAATGAGCGGCTAGCGAAACTCGCCGGTGGCGTCTGTGTCATTCAGGTAGGTGCAGCTACCGAGGTCGAGCTGAAGGAGCGGAAGCACCGAATAGAGGATGCCGTTGCTGCCACGCGGGCGGCACTCGAAGAGGGCATTGTTCCCGGTGGCGGATCTGCGCTAGTGCATGCCGCTCGGGCCCTCGACAAGGTGGAGTTGGACGACGAGGAGGCTGTTGGTGTTCGCGTAGTGCGCAACGCGTTGCGCGAGCCGTTGCGCTGGATTGCTGAGAACGCCGGTGAGGCCGGCTACGTGGTGACCACTCGGGTAGCGGAGGCTGATCCCGGAACCGGCTACAACGCCGCGACCGGAATCTACGAAGAGCTCATCAGTAATGGTGTGATCGATCCGGTGAAAGTGACCCGCTCGGCACTGCAAAATGCAGTCTCGATTGCTGGTCTGCTGCTCACCACTGACGTGCTGGTCGTAGAGAAGCCTGAGGAGCAGGAAGCCGACGGTCACGGTCATGGTCACAGTCACGGCCCTGGCGGGCACATGCACTAAGTCGCCGCGGCCAGATACACCCGGCCGCCACATCGGCGAACGACGCGCGAAGGACAACGTAACGAAGGGCCCCGGCGGAAGCCGGGGCCCTTCGTTGTTAGAGGAGAAGAAAAGTTAGCAGGCAGCGGAGAACTTGTTCCGCTTCAGCAGGGCGGCACGCTCATGTTCGGTGAGCCCACCCCACACGCCGTACGGCTCTTTCACCGCCAGCGAGTGATCGAGGCATTCCTGCCGGACCGGGCAAGCTGCGCAAATCGCCTTGGCTGCGACCTCTCGCCGGTCACGAGCTTCACCTCGTTCCCGTTCGGGGTGGAAGAAAACCTCTGAATCAGTACCGCGGCAGGCTGCGTGCAGCTGCCAGTCCCAGAAGTCTGCGTTTGGTCCCGGTAGTCGGGTGAGATTGGCCATGATGCCCTCCTTGGACCTGATACTAGAACTGTTGCAAAACTTAGTCAACTCATACGACAAAAGTGTTGCGGGCCGAATTTCGGACCTCAATCGGATGTCCAGTGGCGGAATTGCCTCATTGGGGCCAAACTTTAGGGATGTCAAATGCGTTGCCTGTCGAACCGTCGCTATCGGTTTCTGAAGCCGCCGCCCGGGTAGGTCTCACGGCCGCGACAGTACGAACGTGGGATCGGCGTTACGGCTTGTCGCCCAGCATTCGCACTTCAGGTGGGCATCGTAGATATAACAGTCAAGATCTCGCTCGCCTGCAGGTGGCCAGCGAGCTTGTGCAGGCCGGGCATCCGGCGGCTGAGGCTGTCGCTGCCAGTTCACTGCCGCAAATAGGTACTCGCTCGCCGGCGCGCAGCGCGCGGGCCGGCGGTGGTCGGGTCCTGAAGTTACCCGACGGCACTGATCAACAGCGCGGTCTGGCCCGGGCCGCAATGTCGTTGAACAGCGATGCGATCTCCGAGCAACTTGTCGGACTAATCGAAGAGCACGGCGTAATCGGTACCTGGCAAGAAGTGATTGTTCCGGTGTTGATTGCCGTCGGTGACCGTTGGGCGCAAACTGGGGACGGCATTGATGTGGAACATGTCCTCGCGGTGGGGGTGACCGCCGCGCTGCTGAGCACTACCCCGGAACGAGTGAGCGGTTCCCGACCGGTCCTACTGGCTTGCGCGGACAAGGAGGAGCACGCCTTGCCGCTGATGGCGCTGCACTCTGCTCTTCTGTCCACGGGCACCCCTTCAATGCTCTTGGGCAGCAAGATGCCGCTATCCTCCCTGGCAGGAGCAGTGTCGCGGGTTCGACCGCGGAAGGTGGCTGTGTGGGCACAGCTGAAGCAGGCAGCTGATCCACAGCTCCCGCAGCAAATGCCGGCTTTGCGGCCACCCGTAGAGGTAGTCCTTCTAGGCCCTGGGTGGTGTGAGGTGGACATTGACTGCCCGCACCCCGCCTCACTGGCCGACGCCGTGGATGAACTGGCATATGCCCGGTGAGCCAGCGCGCTCGGGTAATGCCTGGCCGGCTCTATACCAGGCTCCGCTAGCCGGCCTCGCTGCAATCGCTGGCAGCGACGATGCTTGGTGCCAGTGGGCTGCAGCCGTTTGTTGGATGGCCACCGGCGACTACTCCCGTGCTTTTCTGATTCTGCAACCGCTGGCACGAGCGGCTCGCGTCGAATCATCTGGGAATAGCGCAACCAAACGGCCGACTGAGCTGGCTGGACTTGCTGCCACCACAATGGCGTCCGGGTTGCGACAACTCAATGAACATGACCGGGCGTTGCCGCTCGATCGTGCGGCAGCAGCAGTCCCAGGCGCTGCAGGGACGGACAGTGTTATTGGTTCGGCGGCGGACTATGTGGGTCTCGGTGATGCTGCGGCAGCAGCTGAAATCTTGGCGACGGCGCAGCCGCGGCTGGCGACGTGGCGGGATCAGGTTCGCTACCGCTGGGTGGCGGCTGAGGTTGATTTGCTCCGCGGGGAGCTTGCCGCAGCGGTGACTCATGCGGAGATGGCCGTCACCCTGGCGCAAGAGCACGATTCGCCTCGTCACCAACTGAAATCGGAGCTCTTCCTAGCTGTCGCTCGGGACGTGCGCCGGCATGGTGATGGCGAGCAACTGTTGCACAACGTCGTGAACCAAGCGTTCCAGCTGCAACTGCGGCCGTTGTTGTGGCCGGCGGTCGAAGTTTTGGCGGACCGGGCAACGGTGGGCGAGCGCAGTCAAGGGGTTGCAGCGCTGGATTACATTGCAGCCCGATTGCCCCACGGGGTAGGCGCTCGCTGGACGGGGACGTCGCTGCGGCGATCTTGGTACAAGGAAAAGGTCCAGAACGGACGAGTCGGACACTAGGGATGAATTGACTACCCGGTGGACCAACGGGTCGGAACACGGGAGCATAGGGGTGACTCAGGAGGTCGCATGGCATCGGTAATGGTCTGTGATGACTCGCCCGGGGTTCGGGCGACTCTGCGACGCTGCCTGACTGCGATACCGGAAGTGGCCCAGATCAGCACCACCGCGAGCGGTGAAGAGATGCTCGCTCGCTATACCGTTGAATCCCCCGATGTGGTTTTCCTAGATGTGCAGATGCCCGGCATTGGTGGGCTGTCGGCGCTCCACCAGCTACGAGAGCACCATGCCGACGCGGTGGTGATTATGTTGACAACCGGGGAAGCGCCGCAACCGATAGCGGAAGCGGTGGTCGCCGGAGCCAGCGGTTACTTGGCCAAAGACGCATCGCCGCAGGAAGTGGCGGCCGTGCTGGCGGCGTTGACCGACGGTGGTGCACCAGCCGAAATACCTGCGCAGCGGCACGAGACCGGACCGACGCTGACCGAGCGGGAGCAGCAGGTATTACGGGGGATGAGCGAGGGTATGAGTAACGCGCAGATTGGTAAAGAGCTCTTCCTCTCTGAGGACACAGTCAAGACTCATGCGCGCCGGCTGTTTCGTAAACTGTCGGTTTCCGACCGGGGCCACGCAGTGGCGGAGGGGCTAAGGCGCGGTCTGATCCCCTGACCCACCGCCGGTCGTAGCAGCCTCGGCGGCGGGGCAGTACCCTTAAATCCCGACGAGAGCGAGGTTCGTGTGTCAGATTCTGGGAACCAGCAAACTCACGATCCGTTCGGTGAACTAGGACTCACCTACGACGACGTTCTGCTCCTGCCCAACGAGTCCGACGTGATTCCCAGTGAGGCGAATGCGACTACTCGGCTCACCCGGGAGATCGAGTTGGCCATCCCCTTGGTTTCCAGTGCAATGGACACGGTCACCGAAGGTCGAATGGCGATCGCCATGGCCCGGCAGGGCGGTATCGGAATTCTGCACCGCAACATGTCCGCCGAGGAGCAGGCCATTGAAGTGGACCTGGTCAAGCGCTCCGAAGCTGGCATGCTCACCAACCCGGTGACCTGTCGCTCAGACGACACCATCGCGGACGTGGAACGACTCTGCTCTCGCTACCGGATCTCTGGTGCGCCCGTGGTCGCAGATGACGGCCGGCTGCTCGGCATCGTGACGAACCGAGACATGCGATTCATCGAAGATCCCGCTCGCAAGGTGGCTGAGGTTATGACTCCGATGCCACTCGTTACCGGCTCAGTGGGCATGGCGCGAGAAGAGGCCTATGGGCTGCTAGCCCAACACAAGATTGAAAAGCTACCACTGGTGGACGACCTGGGTCGGCTATCTGGGTTGATCACGGTCAAGGACTTCACCAAGTCGGAGCGCTATCCCCAGGCCACCAAAGACGCATCGGAGCGGCTGCGGGTAGGAGCGGCGGTAGGCGTAGGCGAGGACTCATACAAGCGGTCGCTGCTGCTGGTGGAGGCTGGCGCTGATGTCATAGTCGTGGACACTGCCCACGGTCATAGCCGAGCGGTACTGGAGATGGTTCAGCGAGTCAAGGCCGAGACCAGCGTGCAGGTTGTTGGTGGCAATATCGCCACGGCAGCGGCTGCTTCGGCGCTCATCGCGGCTGGGGCTGATGGTCTCAAGGTGGGCGTGGGCCCCGGATCTATCTGCACGACCCGAGTGGTCGCGGGTGTGGGTGTACCGCAAATCAGTGCTATCTATAACGTCGCACAGGTTGCCCGGCCCGCCGGCATTCCGGTGATCGGCGATGGCGGGCTGCAATACAGCGGGGACATTGCAAAGGCGTTGGTAGCGGGTGCGGACTCCGTGATGCTGGGTTCGCTGCTGGCGGGCACTACCGAGGCTCCTGGCGAGATGGTGTTCGTCAACGGTAAGCAGTTCAAGCAATACCGTGGCATGGGTTCCCTCGGGGCAATGCAAGGCAGGGGTGAGGCTCGCTCCTACTCCAAAGATCGCTACTTCCAAGACGATGTGTTGTCGGACGACAAACTCGTTCCAGAAGGAATCGAAGGCCAGGTGCCCTACCGTGGTCCGCTGGCGGCAGTCGCACATCAGTTGGTGGGCGGGCTACGGGCTGCCATGGGGTACTCCGGGGCTTCCAGCATCCCCGAACTGCAAACCAAGGGTCGCTTCGTGCGGATCACGGCTGCAGGGTTGCGGGAGAGTCACCCGCACGATGTGCAGGTGACGTCGGAGGCCCCCAACTATTTCCCGACGACGAGGTAACGCCATGAGCGAATACGAGATTGGTAGAGCTCGGCGCAGTCGACGTGCCTACACCTTTGATGAAGTCAGTGTGGTGCCAAGTCGACGAACTCGGAACGCAACCGACGTGTCGCTCGACTGGCAGATTGACGCCTATCGATTCGATGCACCGTTGATGGCTGCTCCGACCGACTCCGTGGTTTCGCCAGAATCAGCGGCAACATTGGCGGACCTCGGAGTGCTCGCGGTGTTGAACATTGAGGGCCTATGGTCCCGCTACTCTGATGCGCAGCCCTACCTTGACGAAATCGTGGCTCTCCCTGACGAAGCCGCCACCCCGCGGATGCAGCAAATCTACGCTCAGCCCATCGATCCGGATCTGGTCACCGACCGCATTGCCAAACTTCGTGCCAGTGGCCGGATCGTAGCTGTCGCGGTGAGCCCCAGTCGGGCGGCGGAGTTTGGTCCGCTCATCGCCGGCGCAACAGACCTGCTCGTCATCCGGGGGACAACGGTCAGCGCGCAGCATGTTGCGGCCGACGGTGAGCCACTGAATCTGCGTTCCTTTATCGGCGACCTTGATGTGCCGGTGATCGTGGGCGGCTGCGCCAACTACCAGTCAGCCCTGCACCTCATGCGAACCGGTGCTGCTGGGGTGCTGGTGGGTTTCGGAGGTGGTGCCGCGCACCGGACAGCGAACGTGCTGGGTGTGCGGGTGCCCATGGCCACAGCGGTCGCTGAGGTCGCTGAAGCTCGCCGAGACTACCTGGACGAATCCGGCGGCCGCTACGTTCATGTCCTCGCAGACGGCTCGATGGGTCGCAGCGGTCACATGGTCCGCGCGCTGGCATGTGGTGCCGACGCTGTTGTGGTTGGTTCGGCCTTG
>Ga0055584_100005941_pt1 | contig 11974 bp, 13 predicted proteins | sample OSDHelmetaG_FD_58716 | JGI IMG/M metagenome (GOLD analysis project Ga0055584, IMG submission 58716) | Pelagic marine sediment microbial communities from the LTER site Helgoland, North Sea, for post-phytoplankton bloom and carbon turnover... | ecosystem: Environmental > Aquatic > Marine >... | reverse complement strand
GTTTAAATTCGAGCATATTTCCCTTAAAACAAATTATGATTCATTAAAGCACTATGAAAATTTATTATACTAAATAATTTTATCTAAGATTGAATTTTATTAATGATAAAACGCACTTATTTTAATATATTTTTTGTATTCAACTTCACTATATCTGTTAGATGAGGTACTTTAGATGACTGTTCTAAGCTTTAGATATAATAGGATTAAGGGTTTTAAATGTATTCAATTGTTCGCTCAAATAAATTAGATAATGTCTGCTATGACATTCGTGGACCAGTGTTAAAACAAGCACTGAAATTAGAAGATGAAGGTCAACGTATTCTTAAATTGAACATTGGAAATCCCGCCTCATTTGGTTTTGAAGCTCCAGAAGAAGTATTAATGGACGTCATCAAAAACTTGCCGAAAAGCCAAGGTTATTGTGACAGTAAAGGTCTATTTTCAGCACGTAAATCAGTCATGCAACATTATCAAGCTAAAGGGTTATTATCACTTGATACCGATGATATTTATATTGGTAACGGCGTTAGTGAATTAATCGTTATGGCGATGCAAGGGCTACTAAATAACGGTGATGAGTTATTGGTGCCAGCACCCGATTACCCATTATGGACAGCGGCAGCTAACTTATCTGGCGGTAAAGCTGTTCATTATATGTGTGATGAACAATCAGATTGGTTCCCTGATATTGACGATATTAAATCAAAAATAACATCTAGAACAAAAGGGATTGTACTGATTAATCCTAATAACCCTACTGGTGCCGTATACAGTAAAGAGTTATTAGAACAAATTGTTGAACTTGCACGTCAACATAATTTAATTGTATTTTCTGATGAAATTTATTCGAAAATTGTTTATGACGATGCGGTACATATTCCATTAGCAACATTAGCTGATGATATTTTGATTGTGACTTTTGATGGTTTATCAAAAGCATACCGCGTTTGTGGATTTCGCGTAGGTTGGATGATGATCAGCGGTGCCAAAAAACAAGCCAGAGATTACATATCTGGAATTGAAATTCTTGCCAGTATGCGTTTGTGTGCGAATGTTCCGATGCAACATGCAATACAAACATCACTCGGTGGTTACCAGAGTATTAATGAGCTGACGATTCCAGGCGGACGTTTATACGACCAAACCCAAACAGCATGGAAAATGGTCAATGATATTCCAGGAGTTACCTGTAATAAACCTAATGGTGCACTGTATCTATTTCCTAAACTAGATCAGAAAAAATTTAATATTAAAGATGACCAACGTTTTGCGATGGATCTCTTAATAGAAGAGAAAATTTTGATTGTACAGGGCACTGGGTTTAATTGGAAAAAACCAGATCATTTTCGTATCGTCTGTTTACCACGCGTAGACGAAATGAAAACAGCAATGACTAAGCTAGGACGTTTCTTAGACGGTTATCGCCAATAATGAAAACCTAACAACAAAGCAGCCAAGTCACCATCAAAAGGTTAATAAATATACTCAGCTGATTGCATTAACAATCAGCTGCTTACTCCAAATACAGAAGAACCTTTATGTTTAAAAAAGCTTTGTTTACCTTTGCCCTACTCTGTATTATCGCATCACTATTTATTAAAATAGATACCATTATTTCTCTACGATTTATGATTGCTATCTGGCCTTTTGGTCATGTAATAGCCTTTGCTTTACCTAGTTTTTTATTACTCTCTTATTGCACTAAAATAAAAGTATTGCCTCCGTCTAAACAATTTTTAGTGCTCACTTTTTTATGTTTTGGTTTAGGTGGCGCAATTGAACTCATCCAACCTTATTTTTCTCGCAGTGCAGAGGTGGAAGATCTTTTATTTAACTACCTAGGTGTATTAGTCGCCTTTTTATTTTTTGGAAACCATTCTTTACACTGGCTTTTAAAAGCAACTTTTATCGTTGGGCTGGGCTTGTTTTTCAACAAATCTATTCTAATCATTGCCGATGAAATAAAATTTCATGCAGAGTTTCCTATCTTATCAACTTTTGAAAGAGAAATAGAGTTAACAAGGTGGCGAGCAAATCTACCCTTGTCTATTGAGCAGCCCGTACCTGAACAACCCAATAAAATGTTAAAAATATCGTTTGCGAAGAGCGAGCGTACAGGCGTTACATTACGTGACTTCAATAAACAATGGAGTGAATATTCAACGTTAACAATGCAGTTCTACAACCCTAATAAAATAAAGACACCCGTTAGGTTAGTGATCACAGACAATGAGTTTTATAAAAGCGAGCCAACACATAAAAACCGTTATCAAAAAGTCTTTCAGATTCTTCCTGGGCAACAGCAAATAGGTCTTTCTTTAAAAGAAGTTAAAAACGGTGTTGAATTAAGAGAGCTTAACTTAGAGGATATTTCCTCTTTAGGCCTTTATATTAACAACCCAAAATCAACTACCTCACTCTATCTTGACTCAATCTATTTAGAATAATAACTAATCTGGTTTTATTAAGATAACTTGTTAATAAAGCCAGATTAGCTCAATTAGAATTGCTTTGGCTCACCCCAAATTTCTTTTAAACGACTATCTCTACCACAGCGCCACCGGTATGTATTATAACGAACAGGATTATTCTTATAATAATCTTGATGATAACTCTCACTTCCTTTAATCGGATAGAAAGTACTGCTATTTAAAATAGGCGTAACAACGGTTTGATTTGGAAACTTTTCAGAGACATACTGTTTTGATAACTCTGCGATTTTTCTCTCTTCTTCATTCGCAACGAAGATAGCGCTTAAATAACTTTCCCCTTTATCACAAAACTGACCTCTATCATCAAAAGGATCGATATTTACCCAGTAATGCTCTAAAATTGCTTGATAATCTACTACTTTTGGATCGTAAGTGATCTCAACAACTTCATAATGTCCTTGATGATTTCCGTTATAAGTAGGATTAGCTAACATACCTCCACTGAATCCTGATATTACATCAGTCACACCTTCTAATTTTTCAAAATCAGATTCCATACACCAAAAACAACCACCCGCTAATATTGCTTTTTCTGCATTAACAAAAGGAATATGACTCAACAGTAAAGTTGACAACAGTAAACCTGATATTTTTTTCTGCATCTTAACCCCTTTGAGGTTTAATAAATTTAAAATAATTCTTTATACATAGACCAATAACAGAAGAAATTTATTTCATTTAAGTAAACGAATCATGGCAAGACTTATTATTGAGCATAAAATATTTGAGGAGTAAGTATGCCGTTTTATTACAGACTAATATCGCTTTTAGACATGCTGAATAAAAGCGATTATTTAAAAGGAGGAATAATACTTTATAGCGCACCATAAATTTTATCAGTTAAACGAACATGCACTGTGATTTCTTCTCTATCATGATATAGGTGCTTTGCTTGTAATTCGTAATTAAAGCCTGCTTCTTCGATCATATCGGTCAATAATTTTAAATCGTCCGTCGCTTCTTGATAGCGTTGTTTCATTGGTAGTTTTAAATTAAAAATAGCTTCTTTACACCAGCCGTCAATGAGCCACTGCCCCATTAATTTAGCCACTCGTTTTGGCTTCTCAATCATATCGCAAACAAGCCAATGGATATTCTTACGTTCAGGTTCAAACTTAAAACCATCTTCCATGTAATGAGTCACTTGCCCAGTCTCCATTAAACTCTCTGCCATAGCACCATTATCCACACAACTAACAAACATACCGCGACGCACTAATTGATAAGTCCAACCACCAGGACAAGCTCCTAAATCAACTGCACGTAAACCTGAATGTGCTCGTTGCGCTTGCTCTTCTTTTGTTAAAAATGTTTGAAAAGCTTCATCAAGTTTTAAAGTCGAGCGACTCGGTGCTTCATTAGGAAAACGTAACCTTGTTATACCCATATGCTCTTCACTTCGGTTATTAGGCAATGAATAACCAAGATAAGCTGTTTCGTAATCCATAAAACAAACATGCGTACGACGTTTTTTAATATTTTCTTTTTTGGTTAAATTATTATGTTTCTTTAATGCCTGACGAAATGGTACGGTAAACTTTCTACAAAAAGTTAATAATGGTTTAGTTTCATCCCCTTCAGGGCATTCAACATAAAGATCTCCCGCCATAGGTAAATTACGTGTAATTTCCAACATCGGTGAAATACGATCTTCTGCGGGCAAATTTTCTAACAAGGCAACCACAACAATCATTTGACGAGCAAAAATAAGTTGAGAAAAATTAAGCTGCTCGGCTAATACTTCCACTTGAGATGGGTCATAACAATGATATAAAACATAACCACTATTACGCAGGGTTTTAATGTACCCAAAAACTTCAAGTTCACTTGCTTTTGCTTGAATTTCATTTGCACAGTCATTCTCAAAACCTGGGCGACAATATAATAAAATACCTAACATAAAAACCTTAAGACCCAGTTAGAGTCATTTTTGATGACTATTAAATAACATTGCAATAAGTAGCATCAGCCATGCAACAATCAATAAAAGACCGCCTATAGGTGTAATCAGCACCAATAGTTTAGAACCAGCAAACACTAAATAATATAAACTGCCACTAAAACATAGTATCCCCATTGTGAAACAGTATTGACTAACAACCAACCAACGACTTGGCATTATCGATACCAACAATGAGACAATTATTATTGAAACAGCATGAAATAATTGATATTGAACGGCTGTTTCAACCTGTGATACTTGCTCAGCTTGAGCCCAAACAGACAGACCATGACTAGCATAAGCACCCAGTACAACTGCTGTGAGTGCAAAAAATGCAGCAACGGCAATAAAACACCGAGAGCTTTGTGAAAGTAACAATTGCACTAACCTTATTCTGTCGTAATCACTTCTAAACTTTTCGCTAACTCATCCATCTGTTTCATCTGAGTTAAAAATGGCACTAATTTATCCAATGGCAACGCACATGGGCCATCGCATTTAGCATTAGCGGGATCAGGATGAGATTCTAAAAATAAACCAGCAATACCCTGTGACATACCTGCTAAGCCCAATTGAACCACTTGGCTGCGACGACCATCTGCACTATCACTACGAGCTCCTGGCTTTTGTAAAGAGTGCGTTACATCAAAAATAACCGGGTATTCCGTCTCTTTCATTGTGCTAAAACCTAACATATCAACGACTAAGTTGTTGTAACCGAAGCAACTTCCACGCTCACAAAGTATAATCTTATCGTTACCCGCTTCATTAAATTTAGTAATAATATGTTGCATTTCATGGGGAGCTAGAAATTGTGCTTTTTTAACATTAATCACAGCATTGGTTTCAGCCATCGCTTGTACTAAGTCTGTTTGACGGCTCAAGAAAGCGGGTAATTGAATAACATCAACGACTTCTGCGACAGGCTTAGCTTGGTATGGTTCGTGTACATCTGTAATAATCGGCACATTAAAAGTAGATTTTATCTCTTCAAAAATACGTAACCCTTCTTCTAAACCAGGTCCTCGGTAACTATTAATAGAAGAACGGTTAGCTTTATCAAAAGAAGCTTTAAAGACATAAGGAATATTCAGCTTGGTTGTCGCTTCAACATAAGTTTCAACCATTTTCATTGCTAAATCTCGTGATTCCAGTACATTCATTCCACCGAACAAAACAAAAGGAAGATCATTTGCAACATCAATACTGCCAACTTTTATAATTTTCTGACTCATTTTCTGTCTCTTTTAAATTTAATGTATGATTTGAGTACTATGCTCTGCGCTCATTTTTTTGATCTGTTGTTTTAATAAATTAACAATGGGATCTTCAGGACATTGCTCAATGAAATAATTGAAGTCATTACTAGCAAGCTGAAAACACTCTAATTGTTGAAATAAAAAGCCTCTATCTCTTACTTCAAATGCATCTTCAGGATCAAGGCGCAATAAAATATCACTACACAACAAAGCCAATTCAATATTATCAGCTTGAATATAAGCGGCTTTTAAAACATTAATATAACGCTTAATGATCGTTTCTTTATTATCAGCTTCTAGCATTTCAGGTTTTAATCGGACATGATTACCTAATTGTCCTCGCGCTTTTAATTCTAACTGCCCAACGCTCACTAATTCACCATTAAATGGATCAATGTAAACTGATTTATTATCGATAGCGACTTTAATAATAAAGCCACTTGGAAAACAGATTCCATCAGCTTCAAAACCTGTTTGAGTTAACATTTCAATTAATAAAAAACCTAAGCTGATTGGTACACCTTTACGACGGGCTAATACAGATGAAACGAGTGCATTTTTTACTTTAAAAAATGCTTTCCAATCTCCAGCAAATCCTTGCTTTTTATAAACATAATCCAATAACTTAGTTAATTTTTCTAAATCACAGCACTCTACATCTAGCACTTGTGACTTAATCACGATCATTTGTAGACGAAAGTTATCATTAAATTTTGCAATAGAGTGACCAGACACTTCAGATTCAGCCATGATCGCGAGTTGTAGCAAAGAGTAGGCGTTATAATCGATACCTTCATAAATAAAGGTTTCTGTGTTAATCGCATTATTTTCACTATTTTGGTTATCTACTTCCATCCATTACCCCACAAATAAAATAGCTTGTTTCGTGAATGCCAATTTTGCTATATAGAATAACCATGCAAATGCACCAATAAATGTTAACCATTGTATATGCGGACGAGATTTATCACTGAGTGCAACATTAACCATGATAAAATAAGCAACAAACGCAAATATTTTTTCTAATAACCAGTAACCTGATTCTGTAAAAGGGTTGAAATGGGTTACTGCAATTAAAGCGACACCAAGTAATACAACTGCTAAATTTGAATGCATCTGAATTTTTCTGTATACAGGTTTTTGTGCATTTTTATGATTACTTTTAAGCCAATAAAAGCGAACAATAAACATGACAACCGCAATTAAAATAAATGTCATGTGTGTATGTTTTAAAATTGAATACATTATTTATACCTATATTTTTATTGTTGATTAACTATATTTAATCACATTAACAAAGCTTACCGAGGGTAACTCGATCATTGCCAGCATAATCTTGTCGCGTTTCAACATGACTAAAACTGTTATACGTTAAAATATCTTGCACTGCTGATGCTTGTTCATAACCATGCTCAAATACTAAATATCCACCTTTATTTAAAAAAGCAGGTGCTTGTTCAGCAATAATCTGAAAGGCTGATAAACCTTTATTATTCGCGACTAAAGCAGACAACGGTTCAAAACGCACATCTCCATGCTTTAGATGAACATCATTAGATTCTATATAAGGAGGATTGCTAACGATCAGATCAAAGTGTCCATCAACATTTTCAAACCAACTACTTTGCTTAATTTGAACCTGTTCTAATCCTAGATTTTTCCGATTTTCACACGCTAAATCCACAGCATCTTGACTCAAATCCACACCAAGACAAGTACTCTTAGGCAGTTCACTTGCTAATGCAAAAATAATAGCGCCCGTACCTGTTCCAAGATCTAATATATAGGAATCCTGAGTGGACTTTTCAAGTGCAACTTCTACTAAAATTTCAGTATCTGGTCGTGGAATTAATGTACTGTCATTGACTTTTAAGGGTAACGACCAAAACTCTCTTACCCCCGTTAAATGCGCAACAGGACGCCCCTCCAATCTAAGCGTTATTAATGCTTTAAATTGTTCAATTAGGTCGGGCGTTAATAGTCGCTCAGGCCAAGTCATTAAATAAATGGTCTCTTTCTTTAGCGTAAATGCTAATAACACTTGTGCATCTAATAGAGGAGATTCACTATTGATGAGTGTTGCCTGAGCCCAAGAAAGTGCTTCATCAATACGCAATTATAATGCGCCTTGTGCAAGCGCAGCGAGTTTATCAGCTTGGTCTTCTTGTAAAATTGGTCCTAATAGTGCATCTAATTCACCCTCTAATACTTCGTTTAAACGATAAATTGTTAAATTAATTCGATGGTCACTCACACGCCCTTGCGGATAGTTATAAGTACGAATTCGCTCACTTCGGTCACCACTTGCTACCAAGCTGCGTCGAATATCTTGCTCTTCTGCATTATTTTTTTCATCTTCAGCTTGTTGTAAACGAGCTTGTAATACAGACATAGCTTGCGCTCTATTTTTATGCTGAGAACGTTGATCTTGGCACTCAACAACAGTACCTGTTGGTACGTGAGTAATACGAATCGCTGAATCTGTTTTATTAACGTGCTGACCACCTGCCCCTGAGGCTCTAAATGTATCTATTTTTAAATCAGCAGGATTGATAGAAATAGCTTCAGACTCAGGAATTTCAGGCATTACAACAACAGTACAAGCTGATGTGTGAATACGGCCTTGAGATTCAGTTTCAGGTACACGTTGTACGCGATGACCACCAGATTCGAATTTCATTAATCCGTAAGCACCCTCGCCTTCTATTTGTAAAATGACCTCTTTAAAACCACCCTGCTCACTTTCATTACTCGTCATAATTGTGGTACGCCACTTTTTGCTATCAGCATATTTGTTATACATGCGGAATAAGTTCCCCGCAAAAATAGCAGCCTCATCACCACCAGCACCCGCTCGAATTTCAACGAAACAGTTACGATCATCATTTGGATCTTTTGGTAGTAATAAAATTTGTAGCTCGTCACCTAATTGCTCAACATTCGCTTTGGCTTCAACAACTTCATCTTGTGCCATTTCACGCATATCTTCGTCATCATCTTCTAGCATCATTTCTGCGGCTTCAAGATCTTCTTGTGCTGATTGATAAGCCTTAAAACAATTAACGACTTCTTCTAACTGCGAGTACTCACGAGTTAATTCTCTGTATTTATCTTGATTATTAATAGTATCAGGGTCGCCTAACAGCGCTTGAACTTCTTCATAACGCTCTACTAAAATTTCTAACTTTGAAATAATTGATGCTTTCATGTTCTTCTCTTTTTATAACCCATCTTCGGATTCAATGCCTAATGCGCTTCTTAATAACTCTAAATCTTGTTCATTGCCTGATTGGCTAACCGCCGTTAACGCTTGACTTGGATAATGAATAAGTTTGTTAGTTAATCTAAATGCGAATTCTTTTAATACTTTTTCACTGTCATTACCATTCGCTAATGAAGTAATAGCACGTTGTAATAATTCATCTCTTAATAGCTCACTGTTTTTTCTATATACACGAATACTTTCAACTGCTTTCAACGACTCTTGCCAAGCAATAAAATCTTTAACGCAGCTAATAATTATTTTTTCGGCTTCAATAGCAGCTTCTGCTCTTGCTTGTTTGTTTTCTTCAATAATGCCATGTAAATCATCTACACTGTACAAATAGGCATCATTTAACTCTGAGACTTGTGCTTCAATATCGCGAGGAACAGCAATATCAATAAATAGCATGGGTTGGTGTCGTCTTTCTTTCAATGCTGACTCAACCATCCCTTTACCAATAATTGGCAATGGACTGGCTGTAGATGAGATAATAATATCCGATTTTGCAAGATGGTTAGGTATTTCCCCCAACGTAATGGCAGTGGCATCGAATTGCTCAACTAAATCCATTGCACGTGCTAGCGTTCTGTTCGCGATAGTAATATTAGGAACTTCATGTTCTAACAAATATTTCCCAACCAACTCTATTGTTTCGCCCGCACCAATCAATAAAACACGACTTTTTTTCAAATGGCTAAATATTTGTCTGGCTAAGCAAACAGCTGCAAACGCAACAGAGATAGCATTAGCACCGATTTGTGTCTCAGTTCGCACTCGCTTTGCAACACTAAAGGCATGTTGAAACCATTTATTCAGCGTTTTTCCGATCGCTTTTTCTTGACTTGCAGTGGCAAACGCTTGCTTAATTTGTCCCAGTATCTGTGGCTCACCCAACACTAAAGAATCTAAGCCACAAGCCACTCTAAATAAATGTGTAATGGCATCTTGATCTCGGTGACTATAAAAACTTTCATCAAAGTGTCCTACATTAACGCCATGATATTGTGTTAACCATTTCAACAAGGTTTCACTATTTTCATTGTCATATAAACAATAGATTTCGCAGCGATTACAAGTCGAAATGATCACAGCTTCTTCGACAAACGGTTGCGCTAACAAATCAGTGTAAGCAGAGGCGAGCATTTCAGGTGCGAACGCAACCTGCTCTCTCAGTTTAACTGATGCAGTTTGATGATTAATTCCTAACGCAAATAATGGCATTTATATAATTCACACATACGAAAAATGGGGCGAGTAAAGAGCAAGATTCTACTGAAATTTATGACAAATTTAAAGCGAACTCTTTTCTAGCCATGTATTTAGTCGACTTTTTAAACAAATAAGCAAGTACAAGTACGATATAAAGCAGAATAGTAAAATATCTGCCCTTAAATTTTTACTTGTATGCTTTGCTTGGGTATTATCTGATGCAAACTATTTTGTGTGTATAACAACGCCATTTAATTCAAAAAATGAAGAGATCATGAACATTAAAAATATATTAATTAGTTTGATTGCTACCTTTTCTATTTCTGGTTGCTCTTATTTGTACGATACTTTTGTTTATCAAATTGATGTTACACAGGGTAACTATATTGATAATGAAAAACTGAATAATATTAAAGTGGGTATGTCGCAAGAACAGATTATTTATGTGTTAGGTTCCCCTATGCTGATTGACCAATTTGATTCATCTAAATGGTATTATGTACGTTACATTAAACCAGGGGGTGAACCTGTCCAGCAGTCTGAAATTATCTTAACTTTTGAAGGTAATAAACTCATTGATATCAATAGTGATAATACAGAGGAAATCAATCCTCTCGCTAAAGATCCGACTGTAAAAAATGCACCTAATGAAGCAGCTGAATCAGATGAAAGTAATGTTCCGCTGACCTCTGAATAAACTAATTAAATAGAGTGGAATAGTATACCGCTATTCCACAACATCTTCTTTGTTGTTACAAAACTCAGTGACTGAATCAATCTTGGGAAACTAATTCAACCAAATATATTCAGTTATTTGACAGACTAAAGGCTATATTTATATGAAAGTTATCTCCTTTAATATTAATGGGTTACGTGCTCGTTTACACCAGCTACAAGCAATTATTGACAAACATCAACCAGACGTAATTGGCTTACAAGAAATTAAGGTGCACAATGATGCATTTCCCGTCGAAGCTTTAGAAGCAATGGGCTATCACGTTTTTTACCATGGACAAAAAGCACACTATGGTGTTGCTATGTTGTGTAAACAGAAGCCATCTGACGTGCAATACGGTTTCCCTACCGATAATGAAGACCACCAAAAACGTATGATAATGGTGACAGTCAATGATGAAGATGGACAACCTGTACGTATATTAAATGGTTACTTTCCACAGGGAGAGAACCAAACACATGAAATTAAGTACCCTTATAAACGTCAATTTTATCAAGATCTGAATACTTATTTAAATGAACATCATACTAAAGATGAACAAATCATTGTAATGGGTGACATTAATATTTCACCAATCGATTTAGATATTGGTATTGGTGAAGTCAATGCAAAGCGTTGGCTACAAACAAAAAAATGTAGCTTTTTACCTGAAGAAAGAGAATGGCTGGCGACTCTAATGGGATTTGGTTTTACCGATACATTCCGCTTATTACATCCAGAAGAAAGTGAAAAATTTAGTTGGTTTGATTATCGTTCTCGTGGTTTTGATGATAACCGAGGATTACGTATTGATGTTATTTTAGCAACGTCAAACTTAGCAGAAAAAACCGTTGAAGCAGATATTGATTACGAATTAAGAGGGATAGATAAACCTTCTGATCACGCGCCTATTTGGACAGAGTTCGCTTAAATCAAATAAATAATTAGAAGCGCTTTATAAGCATAAAGTGCTTCTAATAAGTTTCACAACGAATAGTTTATCAAAGCTAACTAATTTTAGGCCATTTCAACAAACTACAATCCGTGACAGTTTGCAACTTGTCTTGACATTCTTTTGACTTAAATAAG
>Ga0055584_100005940_pt1 | contig 11974 bp, 9 predicted proteins | sample OSDHelmetaG_FD_58716 | JGI IMG/M metagenome (GOLD analysis project Ga0055584, IMG submission 58716) | Pelagic marine sediment microbial communities from the LTER site Helgoland, North Sea, for post-phytoplankton bloom and carbon turnover... | ecosystem: Environmental > Aquatic > Marine >... | reverse complement strand
AAATTAACTTATATTAACAACTATTATGCCCCAGTCAGCCAACGATATCGACGACTTATCATCGGAATTAGACCAAGAATTGAAAAGCAAAACCGAAATAAAAAAAGAAATGCATCAATTGCAGGATTTCGGTCAATCATTAGTAGAAATGTCTAAGCATCAGCGTAGTCGATTACCTTTAAGCGAAGATTTAAAAGATGCGATGATTGTTGCTGATAAAATTAGAAACAAGAATGAAGCACTGCGTCGACATATTCGCCATATCGCTAAAATATTAGTCGAAACAGATCTTGCACCTATCTATCAAGCGATTGATGTAATGGCTAATAAACATCAGCAAGAAACCGCTAAATTTACACGTTTAGAAAATTTAAGAGATGAATTAATTGAGCAAGGAAATGAGGCTATTGAATCACTATTAGCTGAGTTCGAACAAATGGAACGTCAAAAGCTTAAACAGTTAGTTCGTCATGCTGCCAAAGAGAAAAAAGCAGAGAAGTTAGGTAAACATTACCGTAATTTATTTGCTTACTTAAAAGAAAATAGCTAAAAATTATAAACTAGCGACAAGTAATAACTTTGCAAATAATGAGAATACTACCGACTAGTTGGCAGTATTCTCAATTGCTGTTTCAATTTACTCGCTCTTAATGTTTATTAATATCGAAATAATGACTAGACCTATTGTGTCCCGCCAATAGTCATTTCATCTACTTTTAATGTGGGTTGACCAACACCAACAGGTACACTTTGCCCATCCTTCCCGCAAACACCAACACCCGCATCTAAACTAAGATCGTTGCCGACCATTGACACTTTTTTCATTGCCTCTGGACCACTACCTATTAAAGTAGCGCCTTTTATAGGTGTTGTTATCTTTCCATCTTCGATTAAATACGCTTCTGAACTAGTAAAAACAAACTTACCTGAGGTGATATCGACTTGACCACCCGCAAAATTGGGTGCATAAATACCTTTTTTAACTGATTTTATAATATCTTCAGGGCTTGACTCACCTGCAAGCATATAAGTATTAGTCATACGCGGCATAGGAAGATGAGCATAAGATTCACGGCGACCATTACCTGTTGGTTTAACCCCCATCAATCCAGCATTATGCTTATCTTGCATATAACCTTTTAAAATACCTTTTTCGATCAATACATTATATTGTCCAGGCGTACCTTCATCATCAATACTTATTGAACCACGGCGATTTTTCATTGTGCCATCATCAACAATAGTACAAAGTGGAGAAGCGACTTGTTGACCAATTTTCCCTGAAAAAGCGGATGATCCTTTACGATTGAAATCACCTTCTAAACCATGACCAACCGCTTCATGTAATAGCACACCAGGCCAACCAGCACCAAGCACGACAGGAAAAGTTCCCGCTGGCGCGTCAACCGCAACCAAATTAACAAGGGCTTGACGTACAGCTTCTTCAGCGTAAGTTAAATAACGCGCTTTACTTTGCCCGCTTGCATTATTTTCTAATTCAAAAAAGTAGCTATAATCAGTTCTAGCACCACCACCAGAACTCGCTCGTTCACGCTTTCCATTTTCTTCAACTAATACTGAGCAGTTTAAACGCACTAACGGTCGAATATCAGTTCCGTATGTTCCGTCACTTGCCGCCACTAATATTTTTTCGTGCACACCTGTTAAACTAACAATAACTTGGCTTACTCGGCTGTCTACTTGTCTAGCATGCGCTTCAACCTGATGTAACAAGTCAATTTTTTGTTCTTGGGTTAAGCTACCCAGTGGCTCAACTGTTTGATAAATTTTAATTGGTGACTGGCGTTTAAATGCATGGACTTGTGTACCTGCACCACTGTCAGCAATGCCTTTAGCTGCATCAGCAGCCTGCTGAAGCGCTAAAGGAGATATATCGTCTGAATAAGAAAAGCCAGTTTTTTCGCCTGAAATTGCACGAACACCTACCCCTCGCTCTATATTATATGATCCCTCTTTGACAATACCATCTTCAAGCATCCAAGATTCATGTTGGCTAGACTGGAAATATAAATCTGCAAAGTTAACTTGTCTTCCCATCATGCTATTTAATGTTTTAGATAAAATAGCATCATCGATGTTGCTATCAGCTAATAGGGTTTGCTCTACATTATTCATTTAACACTCAATATTTAATTAGATAGTAAAGTATGCTTTAACGGCATACTTGTTCGTATTCTTTGTATTTCTAGAGGGATATAATCACAGGTAATAATTCCCTCTCCTTGATCAATACTGGCCAATATTTCACCCCAAGGGCTAATAATCATAGAGTGGCCCCATGTTTCTCTGCCGTTTTCATGAACGCCTTCTTGACCAGCCGCAATAATATAAACTTGGTTCTCAATTGCCCTTGCTTGTAACAATGTTTGCCAATGAGCCTCGCCTGTTACACGCGTAAATGCGCTAGGCACGGTAATAATATCTGCTCCCAACTGACTTAGTTTTTGATATAACAAAGGAAAACGTATATCAAAACAAACTGACAAGCCAATATTAGCCATAGGTGTTTTTGCTATGCACACCTTAGTACCTGCTTGAGTATAGCGAGATTCACAATAAGTCTTTGCATTATCTGCAACATTTACATCAAATAGATGAATTTTATCATAACGTGCTATTTGTTCACCCAATGAATTAAACGCAAAGCTAGTATTAGTAAACTTATCACAGCCTTCAACTGCTATGGGAATAGTGCCACCAATAAGGGTAACTTTATATTGTTTAGCTAACTGACTTAAGGACAATTGTAATGCACTGTGACTTGTTGATTGCTGAGCTAGCGATAATTGCGCTTGATCATTCGTGCCAAAAAACAAGCAACATTCTGGTAGTAGTACAATGTGTTCAACTGTTTCACTATTTTTGGGTCGTGTTAATTTTACTAATTGTTTAGTAATAGCTAAAAGATTTCCCTCAACACTAGGTGTCGAATTAAGTTGAATAGCACTAAGTTTAACCATTGATCTGTTCGCTTTCGTCTGCTCTTTTATAAGAGACTTCTGTTCATGAGGTTTGGCGTTATTATATTTCAATTATGGTGACTATTGCTCAATTGATTGTTTATTAATATCGTCTTCTATCTTAGTATTTTTTTTGACACTCGTTTTTTCAATACGCTTATTTTCAATATCATCAACAAAGGTGGGAGGCGTAGACCTACCTACACTTACATCTTTGCTTTTCCGGTTAACTTCTTTAAAGTTAGGCTCGCTAACGCTACCAGTAAGTTCAAAATTAAATTCAGAGACCACTTGCGAAGTAATAACTTGATCAATGGCAACTCCGGCTAAAAATACGACTGGATTCAGTGTAGCGATCCAAGCTAATACAGGTAAGCTTGACGTTAGGTTCGGCTTATACGACATTTTATAATCAAGCATATTGGTAACAAAACTAGTATTGCCCTTAATAAATAAATTACCTGCAGTGCCATTCATACGGGTGTTATCTGTGTATAAAACGCCTTTTTTTATATGATAGTCCCCTTGTATGTTTTTATAAAACATACCATCACTAAAAATATCACGAAAGTCTAATGTTAGTTTTCTAACAATTGACTGTAAACTTAACACAGAAAAAATTCGGGCTTTATCGCTCACTTCAGCTAAATAGCCATCATCAATTCTGGCATGAAGTTCACCATTAATATTGACCGGGTCAAAGTCCTGAGGTCCTCCTTGCCAGGTAAGATCAACATTTAATTTACCACCACTATCACGAATAATAGAGCCATAACCTAATTGCTCTAATTCATATTCAATATCTTTTAACGAAAGCTCACCTGTAATACTAGTAATATTAACATCGTCATTCTTTTGCCAACGTCCCGTTAAACTTAGTTGAGCTTGCTCACGTGTGGCATTAAACTGTTTAAGCTCAATAACATCGGGTTGTTGTCGCAAGAGAACTAAATCAACTTGCCCTAAATCTAAGTCGTCAATTTTACAACGATCACAGTGCAAATTAATTTTAGGTATCTCATCAAATACATTATCATCAGTTAATGACGAAGCATTCTTTTCTTTATTATTTGACGTTAACTTACGATTAATAGATAAATCGATAAAGTCTGCATTAATATCAAGCCCTTGCTCTAACCAATTAGGATAAAATTTAATTTGACTACGAGTCTCTTTAGCATTGAGTTGCAGTAACCACCAGTCTGTTTTATCTAATAAATTAAACGAAACATTACTTAATGTTTGCCCTAAGATATCTAATTCAGTAATAGTCCCTCGAATACGTTCAGGTGTTAAAAACAAAGGACTTGGTTCATTGATCTCTTTTGGGTTACTTTTAGCATTAGCAGCACTTGAAATAGTCTTCACAATATCGCTGATTAATGGTTGCCATACAGAAAAATCCGCTTTCGCAAGTTTAGTTGTTATATGAAAGCCATCCGTAGGTAAAAGCATTTGTTCATTACCCAACACAAGATGAGCACGAGAAAAATGACTCTCGTCATGCGTTAATACACCAAAAAAACTGAGTTCTTCTCCATAAAAAATATTCAGCGTAGACTCGTCTAACTGACCCGCAACAGCAATTTTTAACGGTACTTTAACTTCCTTTCCTTTATTATAAGGTGCTGGAAGATGAAGTTGTATTTTTTGTAAGTCTGAATCAATAATTAATTTATATGAAAAACCGCCATTATGATGCTGGTATAGTGATAAATCGCCCTGGAATTCTAATTTCCCCTCAAAATACTTACTCATTAGAGGGCTGAGGTGTTGTTTCAATTCTTTAACTTGCCAATCACCTGCTATCGAAATATTAGTATCGTAATAATTTTCTTTATCTATACCATTGATAGTTAATTCCAATGGTAAACCTTGCCAGCTCAATGATAAATCTTTAGTCGATAACGTTTCATTTTCAAAACTTAACTGGCCATTTACTTCAGTAAAGTTCATTTGAGGTGCTTGCAAGGCAATTTTATTATCGTTAAAGTTAATTAAACCACTCGCGAGCGCTTCGCCTGATTCACTTAAAGGTAAAGTTAAATTAAATTCACCATTAATATCACCACTTACGTTCAATTGCTCTAAAACAACCCCTACACTATTTTTTAATGGGCTTTGACTCATTAAACGTTTAATTGTACTTGCAGGAGTTGCATTAATTATTGTATTTAACACCAGTGTTTGTTTGTGGTCTAAGTTATCAATAGCTGCTTGTACACCATTTACATCAAGCCCTGTCAAACTTCCTGAACGACCAGTGATAAGCATACTATTATTGGTAAAATTAAGATTTGCTGAAAAATCCTTTATTGATGGCCATTGATTATCAAATTGAAAAGTAGCCTTTTCCAACTCAGCATCAACAACAAAAATCCCTTCGTGATCAGTAAATGGAAAACTAGCTAAAGGTCCATTTAAAAGTACTTGTGCTTGAGTTAAATTTCCAGCGATTAAGGCATTATTAAGATAATCAACTAAATGACTACTCATTAAAGTTAACGGAAGGTAGTGCCCTATTTTGCTAACGTCTACATCGATAAGATTAGCTAATAATGCTATTTCAGTTTCAGTGCCTTTAATTGACTGAATAGCCAAATCAGTCGATAACTTCATTTCATTAGAACTTAAAGAAAGCTCTTTTACTTCAAGTTTCCAACCTTCTTCAACAAAAGATAGATCAACGTTAGCTTCAATTGATTGATAAGGAATAGGTGCACTAAAATGTTGTTTAAAATCTAATACACCTTCTGTTGCCGCTAATTCAAGATGTAAGTTGTGTTGGTTATAACTTAATTTTCCTGAAAGATTATTTATGCCTGGAATACCTGTGCTGAATTGCGTTGAAATATCTGCATAGTTTGCTAATGCTTTTATATCATTAGCTGTTTTTTTAACGTAAATATCACTTGCTTGACCACTAATGGATAAATTAGACAAGAGGTCACGCATAATCGGTTCAGCGATAAATAATGGTGATACTTGACTAATTAATGCAAGATCAAAAGTGGATAAATAAATTGAAAAGTCATCTATTGTTTTATTTATTTGTATGCTGTGTTCTTGTTGCTCTTGGTTATTAAACTGCAATAAAAGAGGGGTACTGTATAGCTGAAAACTTTCAGGATCTTTTCCTTTAACTAATAATAACTGTCCTTTGCTTAGCGCTAAATTATGTTCTTTATCTTGTGTTTTCCAACTAATTTGGTTTTCATGTAAATCGACCTTTAGCTGCTCAACATTACCTTTGTTTACCTCTAACCAAGCAGAAAAACCAATATCAGCCTTAGTACTATCATTTTCAAGCACCAATACACTATCAAGCCAAGGAGTTACATCAAGGTGATTAGCTTCAACATAAATTACCCCTTGTAAAGCCTCAAACGAAGAGCCATTAAGGTCGATCTGTAAACTGAGATTATTGCTACTTAATTCATTAACAATAATGTTTCCTTGTGCCTGATGTCTACCAGATCCGTTTAGCCAGAATAAATTATTAATATGAAAATTGCGCTCAATCGCATCTTTATGGATTGATATTTGACTATTTCGTAGTGAAAAACGATGAATTCGATTTAAGAAAATAGAGGAAATTTTTTCAAAATCACTCGGTTCTTTATTTACGCTTAAATTAGATTTTGTTTGTTTAACATTATGAGTATCTCGAGGGGTCCACGCACTTTGATACACTTTAACTTTAGCACCATCTAAAACTAAATCACTCGAAATTAATTGTTGAGCCATTATTGTCGCCCAAAAATCGACCTGTATTTCCATATATTCAACCGTTATATGGGCCTCGACAGTATCAATTAACGTTACTTGCTTAGCAATCAACGTTGGGCCAGAACCTCGCCAACTCATACCTAAACTTCCAATAACCAAATTTGTTTGATTAATATTATTTATATAATCTTGAAAGTCTTGGCGGTAATTTTCAACATAAGGTAATAGTAAACGGCAAGCGCTAATGAGCACCGCCAAGCATACCAACAAAATTGCGAGTATTTTATAAAGACGGTTTAGCCAACGATTAGAAACGCTTACAATTGACATTGGTATACTCATGTTATCTAACGATAGAAACAGGTTGATTTCTTAACAGTAAGAATAATAACGAAAGTCCATTTTGGTTACTTATTCTGTTGGCATATTTGAGTAAATATTGTTGCACTTTGTTTCTTTTATTTAAATAATATTTATAAATATTCGTATTATTCATAAATAGCTCAAGTATTCTCCAACTCATATTTTGATATATCATAAGTTTTAGATATCCTTAAGCTATTCCACTGTACTCTCTATTAGAACTACATCATAACTACATCAAACTGCTCTTGAGAATACATGGTTTCTGTTTTTACGTTTATTGATTTACCAATAAAAACTTCAACTTCAGCAAGACTATGAAATTCATCATCAACAAGAAATCCACTCACAGCAGAAGAAGCATAAACAATAAATTTATCTGCTTCATGTGCTCGATTAACCCGTACTATCTCTCGTAAAATTTCAAAACAAACGGTTTCTACTGTTTTTAGGTGTCCTCGTCCTGTACATACAGGGCATTCATCACATAATACATGCTCTAAACTTTCACGTGTACGTTTGCGTGTCATCTCTACTAAGCCCAATGAAGAAAAACCATGAACACTAAATTTAACATTATCCTTAGACATCGCCATTTCTAAACTATTTAGCACGCGACGTTTATGTTCACCATCATGCATATCAATGAAATCAACAATAATAATCCCACCTAAATTTCTCAATCTAAGTTGTCTAGCGATGGCTTGAGTTGCTTCAATATTGGTACTAAAAATGGTATCTTCAAGGTTACGGTGACCAACAAAAGCGCCTGTATTGATATCAATAGTTGTCATTGCTTCAGTTTGATCAATGATTAAATAACCACCCGATTTTAATTCAATTTTACGGTGTAAGGCGCGCTGTATTTCAACTTCTACTGAAAATAGATCAAAAATAGGTCGTTCACCAGGATAGTATTCCATTACACTGGTTAGCTCAGGTACAAATTCTTCAGAAAATGTCACCAATTGATCAAAAGTCAATTTTGAGTCAATACGAATACGTTCAAATTTAACACCAACAAAGTCCCGTAATACTCGTAAAGATAAAGACAGATCTTGATACAATGGCATGTCAACTTGTTTACGTTGCTTGCGTTCTTGTACTTTTTTCCAAACACGACGTAAGAATTCTGCATCGTGTTTAAGCTCTTCTTCGCCAGCTCCTTCCCCTGCGGTACGAACAATAAATCCTTGCTGTTCATCACAATAAGGGCTCACAATTTCTTTTAACCGTTTGCGTTCTTTTCCATCTTCTATGCGCTGAGAAATTCCAGCGTGGGTAGCATGTGGCATTAACACTAAATAACGAGAAGCAATTGTAATATCTGTGGTTAAACGAGCTCCTTTTGAACCCAATGGATCTTTCACCACCTGCACCATAATATGTTGGCCCTCATGAACCAAGGCACGAATATCAGGAACTTGTTCTGTTTCTTCTTTTAAAATAAGTTTCGAATTAATGTCAGATGCGTGAAGAAAAGCCGCTTTATCTAATCCAATATCAATAAAGGCGGCTTGCATACCAGGTAACACACGGATTACTTTACCTAAATAAACATTTCCTACAATACCCCGTTTTGCCTCACGCTCAATATGAACTTCTTGCAAAGAGCCATGCTCAATTAAAGCGACCCTAGTCTCACTAGGAGTTACATTGATTAATAATTCACTGCTCATACTACTTTTGATCCTTGCTTTTTTAGCGTATTAATATTTCGATCATCGTTAATTATTACTTTGAATAACCGATGGTAACCCTGATTTAGCTAATAGCTGTGCTGTTTCATATAAAGGCAAACCAACTACGGCAGAATAACTACCATTAATAGTAGTGACAAATTGTCCACCTATGCCTTGAATTGCATAAGATCCTGCTTTATCGCATGGTTCACCTGTTTGCCAATAGCGTTTTATTTCAGTTAATGTCAACGGCTTAAAGTGCACATTGGTCTTAACCACCGAGCTAGGTACATCACCTGTGCTCATCGCTTTAGAGTCTACTACAGCAATGGCTGTTAACACTTGATGTTGATTATTTTCAAGCCGTAATAGTGTTTCAACACATTCAGCTTCATTTGCTGGTTTACCTAAAATATCGCCATCAATAACAACACAAGTATCAGAGCCTAAAACTAACGATTGCTTTTGCTCTTCACGTGTTAAAGTTTCAAATATAGTTAATGCTTTTTCTTGCGCTAATCGTAAAACATAGTCATTCGCACTTTCATGATCACATACTGATTCATCAATGTTTGCTACTAACGTGCCAAATTGATACCCCAATTGCTCTAAAAGAATTTTTCGCCTAGGTGATTGCGAAGCAAGAATTAATTTTTTCATCTTTTATATTTTTTGTTGTTTATTTAATAGAAAAATTTCGACGTACTCGACGTAATAGGTAAAAGCCCCAAGGCCATAATACAATAGTTGTGATCACGGGGTACAAGTAACTCGGCAGAAAGACAATATCAATTAAAGAGCGTTGCAACCAAAATACAACTAAATGATACAAAGCGGCTAACACACCAATGATCAATGCTTGTTGCCAAATAGAAAAGTTACGTATTTTTTGATAGTTTCCTATCACAATATATATTGAAATGGCCATCGCTGCTGCATGAACCCCTAAAACAGAGCCGAGCAGTACATCCATTAGAAAACCCATTGTCCAAGCAGTAATTATATTCACTCGACCAGGCAATGCCATACACCAGTACATTAACACAATAAGTACCCAGTCAGGGCGAAAAGCATCAGCGTTTAACGGCATAGGCATTATGCTTGCCATTAATGCAATTAATAACGTGAAAAGGATAATCACACCATTGTGAGCAAACATTAATTATCAGCCTTTATTTGAGTTTTGACACTGATAGGCAAATTGTTTCCTGATTCTTTAGGAGCAAAAATACGTTGAGGTTCTTTTTCTGACAATAATAATAAATAGCGTAATCTATCTATCTGAGCTACGGGTGTACTGAATATTTGAACGAATTCTCTCGATTCGTTTTCTCCTACAAAGGACACCGTGGCAACAGGATAGCCTTCTGGATATTTTCCACCTAATCCAGAAGTAACTAATAAATCGCCCACTTTTATATCTGCACTTTGTGGAACAAAATTATGAATTAATTTGTCTATCTGACCGCTACCTGACGCAAGCAATCTTAAACCGTTGCGTTGAACTCTAACGGGTACTGAGTGCGATATATCAGTGATCAGTATTACCCGAGAACTCGCCTGCCCTACATGTAAAACTTGCCCAACTATACCAAGCGCATCAAGTACAGGTTGTCCTTCATAAACGTCATCACTTGCACCTCTATTAATAACTATTTGATCGCTATAGGGATCACTATCTACCGATATAACCTCCACGACCATTTTTTTTATTTCACTGCGCAACGGAGAGGCAAGTAAAGAGCGTAATCGATCATTTTCTTGTTTTAGAATATCAAGCTGCATTGCCTCTTCATGAAAACCAAGTTCATTTAAACGGTATTGTTGATTTTCATTCATTAGCTGTCGACGGGTAGTAATATTGGTTGATGCCCATGTCATTAACTGCTTTGGGGTATTCGCTAAGTATTGTAATGGGCTTACTAAAGACTGTAGATAACCGCGAACTGACTCAAAACTCGCCATTTTATGATCGAAGAAAATCAATAAAACAGAACAAAAAAGCACCAAGACTAGTCGGTGCTGTGGAGATGGGCCATCTTTGAAAATTGGGTTCATAAAAAACCAGTTATGAGTTAATAGCTTTTAAGAATAAGCTTTATTTTTTTAAGTTACTTTTATCATTTAATAGTTTTATCAAAATAACTTAATTCAAGTATAAAATAAAAAATCAACTTTATTTGTAGAAAACTTTACTCATATGAAAAGAGGTCACCGCCATGCATGTCAATCATTTCTAGCGCTTTACCACCACCTAATGCTACACAAGTTAATGGATCTTCAGCAACGACAACAGGAATACCCGTTTCTTCCATCAATAAGCGATCTATATCTCTTAGTAATGCACCACCACCAGTAAGTACCATTCCTCGCTCAGATATGTCTGATGCTAATTCTGGTGGAGATTGCTCTAAAGCAACCATAATAGCACTAACAATTCCCGTTAATGGTTCTTGTAACGCTTCAAGTATTTCATTGCTATTTAATGTAAAGCTGCGCGGAACTCCTTCCGCAAGGTTACGACCACGTACTTCAATTTCAATGACTTCATCTCCTGGATAAGCAGATCCAATTTCGTGTTTAATACGCTCAGCCGTTGCTTCACCGATTAAACTACCAAAATTACGACGTACATAGTTAATAATAGCTTCGTCAAATTTATCTCCGCCGATACGAACTGATGATGAATAAACGACACCGTTCAATGAGATAATACCTACTTCAGTTGTGCCACCACCAATATCAACTACCATAGAGCCTGTTGCTTCTGATACAGGCATGCCTGCGCCAATAGCAGCAGCCATTGCTTCATCAATTAAATAAACTTCACGAGCACCGGCACCCATCGCAGATTCACGGATAGCGCGTCGCTCTACTTGTGTTGAACCACAAGGAACACAGACTAAAACACGTGGGCTGGGACGTAGAAAATTATTACTGTGTACTTGTTTAATGAAATGTTGAAGCATTTTCTCAGTAACAAAAAAGTTAGCAATAACGCCGTCTTTCATTGGACGAATTGCTTCAATATTTCCAGGTGTTCGGCCTAACATTTGTTTTGCCGCCATTCCAACTGCAGCAACACTTTTAGACCCCCCTGATCTGTCTTGACGAATAGCAACTACGGAAGGTTCATTTAAGACGATGCCTTGGTCTTTGACATAAATAAGGGTGTTGGCTGTTCCTAAATCAATAGACAAATCATTAGAAAACATACCA
>Ga0055584_100005939_pt1 | contig 11975 bp, 11 predicted proteins | sample OSDHelmetaG_FD_58716 | JGI IMG/M metagenome (GOLD analysis project Ga0055584, IMG submission 58716) | Pelagic marine sediment microbial communities from the LTER site Helgoland, North Sea, for post-phytoplankton bloom and carbon turnover... | ecosystem: Environmental > Aquatic > Marine >... | reverse complement strand
AGGTTGGTGGAAACCGCGCCTACGGCACCCGAGAGCGTGGCCGCTTCCTTCACGTTGAAACGCTCCGAAATAAAAACCGAGCCCATGCCGAGGTCTTCCCCGACCCGGATCTCGTCAATCAGTTCGCGTGGGCTCTCGGGCGCACCCGCCAAAGTGTAAAAACCCAATTCATTCATTTGTGGTTTCATGCTTGTAGACTCCGTTGTTGCGTGCTGAGAGCCGCTTGGGAACCGATCACTTCGATGCCGAGATCGCGGCGAACTTCGGCAAGGGGTTGGGCCCATCGTTCTTCCCAGAAAACTCCCAGGATCGGCTTGGCCTCGGCGCCGCAATTCCACGCGGCACGGGTCTCGTTCCGCAAGGTGTTCCAGCGGCCCTCCAAAACCATATGCTTGAGAGAGCCGAGGCTGATCACGATCAGCGAGTAGGGAAAACCGGTCTGCGCGATGCTGAAGCAATGCACCAGGACCTCTTCATGGCCCTGTGTGCCGAGGCCGAGCAGGACATGCCATAGATCGTGGCATTGGCGGATGCGTCGCATCAGATACGATTCGTCGGCCCCATCGGTAAACGGTGTTCCCTGCGCCAACCCGGCAAGGCTGATGGACTGGTCGTCGAGAAAGCGAGCAAATTCGCGGCCGAGCGAGTCGTCGGGGAGGGCGCGCAGGGTGTCGAGGTTGGTTTCCGAAAATTCCGGTCTTTGTGCCCAGAGGCGACGGCCCTCATCGGAATCGAAGATGCCCTCGCTGAGCCAGTAGCGCAATTGTTGCTGTGAGGTGATCTCCTCGGCAACCACAATCTCATCCGTGTCTGTCGAATCGCGCACGACACGATAGACAGCCGTGGCCACGCGGAGGGCCATGGTTGGCGAAATACGACCGAGATGGATGGGTGCAGAAGGCATATTCTAAATCCCGGGGGTCGGGACACGGCGAAACGCAGCAATCCCCAGCGCATAGATCACAAAGCCGATAATCATGACGGCATTGAATCCGTAGGTCATGCTGAGCAGTGTGGCGAGGACCGATGCCATGACGGAGAAGAACCCGTTGATGGCCCAGCACCATGCCACGTATTGCTCTCCGTGTTCAGTGGTCTCCGACACTGATCGGAGTCCGAGCGGCATAAAGGCACCCAGACATAGTCCCAGCGGCGTGAGGCTGAGGATGGTGATGATCACGCGAGTCGGAAAGCTCCACGCCATGCCGACGTCAGCGACCCACGGAAGGACAACTTCGTAGAACGCAATCAGTCCGGCCAACGTAATCAGCAATACAGTGAACGCCTGATTCCTGCGGGTAGCGTAGCGCTCGCTGAGGAGACTTCCGATTCCTGTCGAGACCAGAAGCGCAAAGAGGGTCACGGTCAGGGAGTAAGTCGGGTATCCGAGGAAAAGAGTCAGTCTCTGGATCAGGCAGATCTCAATGAACATGAATCCCAAGCCCAACGCGGCGAAGTAGATTCCGGAGTTCCATTTGTAGGGAATTTCACTCCAGATCTTGCGCAGAAATACGAGGGGCAGGAGGAGAAAAAGCGCCGCGAAGCAGATTGCCAGAAGCAGGAAGGTGATCAAGAGTCGCTCGCCGACACCTTCTTCAACATTCCACGCTCCGGCCCGATCCGATCCGAATAGAGCTTCGGGCAGACCGACGAAATGCCAGAAGAAAGGCGAATCATCGGTGATGGGGCGCACTTTGTAGGGGAAATTTGTGTAGAAGGTCTCGAGTTCATCCGGAGTTCCCAGGATGACTGTGGTCACAGGCGAATCGGGCACCGGTGTGCTCCATACGAAGCTGACTCGAGCGCCCTCGACATCCGAGGTGCTTGAGCGGAACGTCGCAATATCGGCTTCGGTGAAGGGCGATTTCTTGATCAGGATGGTGGTGGTTTCGAGCCGCCCATATCCCGGCGATACGCCTACCATCACGTGTCGTTCGAAGTCGCGAATCCCCAGTTCGGCGAGCGCCAGCCGGGCGGTCCCCAAATAGCGAATGGTACGATTCGGATTCTCGTCAAAGTCGAGTTCTCCGAACTGAGCACAAAGAATGCCGTCTTCGGTGAGATGCTCGACCGCATCTTCGACCATTTCCTTGGTATAGAGATAGCTCTCGGACAGAACGAAGGCGCCGGAAGTGGCGGCGTTCATGGCGGCGTAGCTGTCGGGGGCTACCAGCCAGATCAGGTCGTAGTTCTCCTCGGATCCCTTGAGGAAAGCTCGGCCCTCCGCATTGACGACCGTCACCTTTTCATTGGTAGTGAGGTTGCCGGTGAATTCGGCAAATTCATTTTCGAGCAGCGAGACCGTCACCGGATTGAGTTCGATCCCGGTGATTTTTCGGGCGCCGAAATGTAGTCCGGCGAGGATTTCATTGCCTCCGGCGGAACCGACAATGGCGATGTTGGGGCCGGGCGGGAGCAGCCGGAATGGGTGGGCGCGATCCATGGTATCGTAGCGCCCAAGTGCGTCCATATCGCCATTCCATTCGGTCATCGAAGAACCGATGGTGCCGTCATGGTAAAGAATCTGCTGCCGTGGCTCTCCGAAGAAAAATGGAACCACATCGACCCGAAATACCGGGTCCCATTGGGTAAAGGCGCTTCCTGTCGCTTCTCCGCCCTTGACCTTGTCGCGGATAGGATCCGGCAGCGAATTCGGCAGAATGACACCTGCGAGAAGTATGACGGTGGCCACCAGAGAGAGATTCCGCCAGAATCCAGAAATTTCCCGCGCCAACCGGGCCCCGGCAATCGCGAAGAAAAGGCCTGCCAGAAAGACGACGCCGGGCGGGGTGAGCAGGGTGAGGGCGGGAATCACGATTGCGGCGCCGAGAGCGGCACCCAGCAGATCCACAAAATAGAGTCGTGCGATCTTCTCGGTTTGCGTGGCAAAGATTATGGATAGTGCGACGCCGGCCGCGAGGAAGGGAATATAGAGGGACAAGAGGACCAGGGAGAGTTTCGCGAGCGTCCATAGCGGCGTGCGCAGGGCCCCCTGAGAGAAGCCCATCATCATTTGGAAGAGATTGAGAGGCATCAGCGCGACCAGCAGGTAGCTGGCGAGGACCGAGACCGCTGCCACCGCGCAACTCATCAAAATGATCCGCTCCGGGGCCGTTCGGCGGAGTCGGTCGGAGATGGCTACGAAAACCCCTCCGGAGCCAAGGCCCAGCAGGGAAACTCCGATGATCAGATAGGTGAAGTAGTAGACGAGCTTGTAGGAAAAAACGCGAGTGTAGCTCACCTCGAGCAAGATGACCGCCAATGCGATCAGGAATGTCTCAGGGTAAAATCGCCGCATGGTCGAAGTGTAGCGCAGTCGAGAGTATTTTCCGATTGCTTGCCGGCTCCGTCTCGATTCGAGCTATTCGGAGTGCCCTGACGTCTCGAATTCGTCGAGGCTGAGCTTCTCGTGGAACTCGACGTAGGTCTTGAAATTGCCCGGAAAGAGGAATGGCGCTTGGCCTGCCGCGTTCTGGTAGTAGCTGTTGCAGTTGGAGGAACCCCAGGAGTAGAGCCCGAATTGGGTGCGCATCCAGTCGTTATACTCGTCATGCGCTTCCCGCTTGACCTCGAGGCTGCGCAGGTCCTCGGCTTGCTTGGCGCCAAGCAAGGTCACGATACTGGCGACATTGCGCTCGACGGTCGTAAAGTAGGGGACATTGAGGACCAGACCGTTGGGCCCGACTGCGAAAAAGTAATTGGGAAAACCCGGGGCAGCGATGCCCTTATGGGACTCGGGTGCGACTGCCATCACGTCGGCCAGGGACTTTTCTTCCTTGCCGAGGACTTCGATCCGATCAAAATCGAGAATCCGGTAGCCGGTGCAATAGATGATCACGTCGGCATCGATGGTTCGGCCGTTGGCTGTGGTGATGCCCTCGGGAGTCACGCTGGCGAGGCCGGCTGGAATCAACTCGACGTGGTCCTCCATCAGTGCCGGGTAGAAACCATCCGACACGAGACCGCGCTTGCAAGCGTAGCTGCTGCTCGGCGTCAGAGCTTCCCGTAGTTCAGGGTCCGAGATGGCAGTGTCGATAAATTTTTTCGCCCGATCTTCGAAATTCTTCATCATGGGGTCGCCGTTGGTCGCGGCTTTGTGGACAAAGCCCATCATGATGCCCTGAATTTTTTGCGTGGCTCGAATCAGCAAGGGAAGACGACGGTTCCATGCCCGTCTGGATTCGGAATAGGGTTTGCTCCCGCGAGGCATGATCCAGTTCGGGGTGCGCTGCAGGACGGTGAGGTGTCCGGCAACCTTCGCGACCTCCGGCACAATCTGCACCGCACTGGCGGCTGAGCCAACGATCACAACTTTTTTCCCCTTGAGGTCCACGTCATGATTCCACTCGGTGGCGTGCCAGGTATCTCCGGCGAAGGTCTCCTTGCCGGGGACGTCGGGGTAGAGTGCGGTATGCTGATTCCCCATTGCATTGATCACGATGTCGAAGGTCCATGATTCGCCCGCATCGCTGGTGAGCGACCAGACGGCCTCGTTTTCCTCAAAAGCGGCCCGAACAATGCGCGTGTTCAGCTGGATATGAGGGTCGAGACCGAACTCGGTGGCACAGGTCTGGAGGTAGCTCTCGATCTCGGGTTGGTCGGCAAAGCTCGAGGTCCAGTTCGGGTTGGGGCGGTAGGAGAATGTATAGGAATGCGCCCAGACGTCGCAGGCCAGCCCCGGGTAGGTGTGCAAATGCCAGGTCCCGCCGGGAGCGGCCGCTTTTTCGAAGATACGAAAATTGGTGAAGCCTTGCGCCAGAAGTTCGTGCCCGGCGGCGATGCCCGCGGGACCAGCCCCGATAACAGCGATTCTCAGAGATTCTTTGGATTGCATGGTGGACCGGCCCTCTTGGTTTCGGTGAACATGAGTCTTCCCATCTAGTAAAGCAGATGGACCAAATTTGCACAGCCCCGGTCGTCCCTCGGCAACACGGAAATATCACCCGAATTCGGGCCATCTCGCGGGAATTGGGTTAGGATTCTTCCCATGCTCGTCTGGTGGCAAATCTTGGCTTCGGGGAGTCGTGCGGGATGCTGACTCTCTTGTTGGGGGTGCAGGTGGTGACGACCTTGTTTCTGGTCGGATTGATCTGGACCATCCAATCCGTCTCTTATCCCTTGTTCGCGTCGGTGCCAGCCTCGGGAGCCGCGGCTTACCATGCGGAACATATGCGGCGGATCACCCCTCTGGTCGCGCCTCCGATGTTCCTCGAAGTGTTTTGCGCCGGACTCCTCCTCCTTGTTTACCCGGGTTTTCTCCCCTGGCTGGGTGCCTTGCTCCTGCTCATCATCTGGATGTCCACGGTCTTTCTGCAGATGCCGGCCCATGGCGAACTCGCCGAGAAATTCGACCCAAAGGTGGCGCAGCGGCTGGTGCAGTCCAACTGGTTACGCACGATTGCCTGGACCATGCGCGGCGTGGTCGCCGTGGCTATGTTTTTCCGCCTATGAAGAATCTCGAGGAAAATTCGGGCCGGATCGTGATCATTGGCGCGGGGTGGATCGGCGGCGCTGCGGCAGCCTCTCTGGTGGAAGAGGGCTACGCGGTCGTTGCGACGACGCGCACCGGTCGCCCGCGTGGTGAGCCTGTGCGACCTTCGGCGACGTACAAGGCGTTTGATTTGGCCAGGGATGGGGTCGCGGCGCTTGCAGAGTTGATCGAGGGGGCACAGGCAGTGATTGTCTCCTGGGCTCCGGGAGGGCCCGACGCCGATCGTCGCGGGCTTTATCTCGGCGGGGCCGAAATGGTTGCGCAAGCCTGTGGGCTCGCACCTCCCGCGCGTCTGATTTACACATCTTCGACGTCGGCTCTGCCGGATCAACTCAATCAACTCGAGGAACTCGATGAAGATTGCGCCGAGTGGCCGACTTCGGAGCGGGGGCGACTACAACGAGACGCCGAAGAGGTGATTCTCACCGGGGCGGCCAGAGCCAATGTTCCCGTGGCGGTGCTGCGCCTTGCCGGTCTGTATGGGCCGGGCCGAGAGCTCGGCCGGATCTATCGGCGGGACCCCGAAGCGGTGATTCCCGGCAGTGGTTGTGCCCCGACCAATCTGATCCACCGAGACGATGTCCTCCAGGCGATTCGAGCTGCGCTGGAACTTCCGGCAGCATGGTCGGGGGTCATCCATGTTTGTGCGGATGACCATCGTACCCGGCGTGAAATTTTTGCCGAGGTCGCTCGCCACGAGGGACGCCCAGCACCTGTTTGGGAGCTCCCGCCCGAGCCCGTTTCCGGGAAGTCGGTCGGGAACCGTGGGTTGCGCGAGATTCTGGGGGTCAGCTTGATCCACCCGGACCACGACATCGGAGTGGGTTGAGCACCGGACCGACAGCGCGGCCGGTCGCCTCCGCTGCGACCCTTCGCAATCAGGCTTTGGCGCGGGCGGCTGCGCGACAGATGCCGTCGATAATCTGTGGCCAGAGTGGCCGCGGCATGTCGTGCCCCATGCCCTCGAGCGTCAGGAATTCAGAGCCCGAGATGGCTTCATGGGTGGCCTGGCCCGAGGCGATCGGGATCAAGGGGTCCTTGTCGCCATGGATGACGACTGTCGGTACTGTCAGTTTTTGCAGGCGTTCGGTGCGGTCGCCATGGGCGGCGACCGCGGCAAGCTGTCGGGCTGTGCCGGTCGGATGGAAAGCACGGTCGTAGCCGCGCGCGGCGCGTGCTGCGAGAAACTCGTCGGTCGGCGGAAAGTCAGGCGAGCCGATCACACGATCGCGACGAATCGCTTCCGTGATAAATTCGTCCCGAGTCTCGGGCGGAGGCGTGGCCAGAACGGCCGCCGCGTCGGGCGTCGGCCCGGGCAGGCCGGGGCGCCCCGTGGTCGACATGATCGAGGTCAGGCTGCGCGTGACATCAGGGTGGTTGATGGCCATGGCTTGGGCAATCATGCCTCCCATCGACCCGCCGGCAATATGGGCCCTTTCGATGCCCAATCCGCGGAGGAGACCCACGCAGTCGTCGGCCATATCGTCCAGCGTGTAGGCCGAATCGACCGGAAGCCCGGCCATGCCGTCGAGAAAGACCTTGGCGACATCGGGGACACCGGCCTCATCGAACCAGGTGGAAAGCCCGACATCGCGGTTGTCGAAGCGGATGACATGGAAGCCTCGCGACGCCAATCCGTTACAAAAATCGTTTTCCCAGAGGATCATCTGGCCGCCGAGACCCATGATCAAAAGGATGGTTTCGTCGTTTTTGTCGCCGAAGGTATCGTATTCGAGACTGACCGCACCAAGGTTCATTTTTGCCATTTTCATCGCTCCTTCGTGGGCGGCGATCCTTCGTGGCTGCCGCGTTGGGTTTTGCCTACCATGTGCTCTGCGAATTTACCGCTCGGGTCTTCCGCCGAGGCGTTCTGGCGCGAAAAGCCCTTCCGGACTTGCGAATCGGTGTCCGGAACAGGAGGGAAAGACTTGGTGATCCGAATGTTACGCCCTCCCTTTCCCCACGCATCTGGCTCGACAGCCATGTGGCTTCTTTTGCTGATGGTGACGTCGTGCGCGACGTCATGCGCTACTTGGCGATCCATGGGAGCAGCGCCCTCGGGCGAGCGCCTGGCTCGCATGCAGGAATCTCCGCAATTCGATCCGAAGGAGAAAGTTTTCGTCAATGAACTGCGACACTCCCCCAGCGATGTCGGTTCGGTAGCGTTGGCGGCTCTTACCAATCAGGCACCAACGCGCCCCGACTCCGAACTGCCGCGCGACGAGACTTTGTCGCAACGCTTGCGCGGTCCCGCCGGGAACGATCTTGCGGTGAGCTTGATCGGCCATTCGACCGTGCTGATCGAGCTCGACGGTCGCCGCGTGCTTACGGACCCGATTTTTTCCGAACGCGCTTCGCCCTTCAGTTGGGTGGGGCCGGAGCGTTTCGTCGCGCCGGGCGTTTCGCTCGAAGAGTTGCCCGACCTCGACGCGGTACTGATTTCCCACGATCATTACGACCACCTGGACATGGCATCGATTCGCGCGCTCAACCGGCCCGGGCTGCGATTCTTCGTGCCGCTTGGGGTAGGAGCGCATCTCGAACTTTGGGGTATCCCGCCAGACCAGATCGAGGAGATGGACTGGTGGGAGGAGCGGGATTACCGGGGGCTCAAAATTGCCTGTGTTCCCTCGCGACATTTCTCCGGCAGGGGACTGTTCAACCGAAATGAGACTCTATGGTCGGGCTGGGTCGTGCAAGGTGGTCAGGAGAGCGTCTATTTCAGCGGGGATACTTCGATGGGGCCGCATTTTCTGGAGATCGGGGAGCGCTATGGCCCCTTCGATATCGCGATGCTGGAGATCGCGGCCTACAACCAGAGATGGACGGACTCCCATCTGGGCCCCGAGCAGGCAGCGCAGGCTTTTCGTATGTCCCGCGGTCGTCTGATGGTGCCGATTCATTGGGGCACCTTTTCGCTTGCACTGCATGGTTGGACCGAACCGGTGGAACGCATACAGCGAGCGGCAGATGCTGACGATATTCATCTGGTCATCCCGAAGACCGGAGAAACCGTCCGTGCGGATTCGCCACGAACCGTGGGCGCCTGGTGGCCCGCGGTGGCCTGGCAAGGAGCGGCCGACGCGCCGATCATTTCCTCGAATCTGCCGATCATGATCCAGCCCCCACCCTTGCAGCCCCGCGTGCGTGCACGAACCGAGGCCCCTTGATGTCGGTTCACCCCAAAAAACTGCAGGGCAGTAAATGGACGGCGTGCGAGCCACAAAACAAGGAGAAGCATTTTGTGGTGGTCCGGACCTTGCCGCTCGAGGGGCCTGCGGTCACGGCCGTCCTCGAAGCGGTCCTCACGGGTGCGGAGTATGAGGTCCCATGGCGCGATTTGCGAGATCCGGCAGTGTGGAAGGCGGGTTGGCAATAGTCGATCAGACGGCCTGCGCGTTTTCCAGCATTTCGGTCGCCCGCAACCCATCGTTCTGGTCGACGGGAAAGGCCGTCTTCTCCGTCAAATGGTCCATAAAGACCTCCAGTTCGCGAGCGTAGGAGGGGCCGAACCGAGCAACGAATTCCGGCGCGCCGGATGCGGTGGGAGGTAGCGGAAAGATCTGCTTTTCCGGGGCGCGGTCGCGCCCGAATGCCTCCGCAAGAACCTCACGGTCATTCTGGTGAAATTCGCCCACGTGGACCATGCCTTCCTCTCCATAGACCCAAGTTTCGCAGCGATAGCCAGCGACATGATTACGACTGACCTGAATCTGCCCGATCGCCCCTTCGCCGAGTTGGAACTGGAGCAAGGCATCGTCGAAATCTTCGTCGACATTCGTCAGGGCATGGCTGTAGATACGGCTGCCGGTATGGCGAATATGGGATGGCTTTTTTCCGGAAAGCCAAAGGAGTTCGTCGACGTTATGGATGGCCATATCCCGCAGAAGTCCGGGGGTCTGGTAGCCCGTGGGCATCAGATTGGAGTCTTCGAGGATCGAGACAAATTTGAAGGGACGGCCGATGCGCCCTTGGTCGATCATGGATTTTGCCCACTGCAGAGGTGCATCAAAGCGTCGCTGAAAAGCGAGCATCAGAGCTTCGGGTCGGTGCGCATTGAGGAAGTGTGTGAACTCGCGATCGCCCTCGGGTGAATCCGTTAGTGGTTTTTCCAGCAGAACCCGACAGCCGGCCTGCACCAATGCCTTGGCGTTGGCATAGTGACTGGCTGTGGTCGAACTCACCACAGCGGCCTCGATTGCGGTTGCCTCGAGCAATTGATGCACCGAGGCGAAACCACGGACGGGTGCCCCTTGCTCTTGCGTAAGTGCCGCGACGCAGGCCTCGCGACGCTCTGCTTGCGGTTCGACGATCGCAGCGAGTTGGCAAGGAGATCCCTTTGCTGCCATGCGCACGCAATTTTGCGCATGGATTTGGCCGATTCGGCCAAGGCCGATAACGGCGATACGCAGGTGAGACATCGAAGGATCTCCGGGTTCAGGGCTCGAGGTCGAATTGGTAGGTCGAGATCTCGGGGAAGTAGTTCTCCCTCAGGAAAGGCTCATATGCCGAGTTGTTATTCTGATACCTCTGGAAAAAGGAGACACTATAAAAATTCAGCAGATCCCAGACCTCGGTGGCTTCGAGAAATTCGAAGGTGCTGCCATCGGCAAAGCGTTCACCTTCACCGCAACCGTCGGTGTCACCGATTCCGAGGCCTGTGTAGCATGAGATCGTCGGGCTGAAGTGTCCGGCGTCGGGTATCTCGATCAGCATTTTCGGCCCTTGCGTGGTGGCATAGGTGTTCCGAATTCTGGCGTTGCCGTCGAGTCCGATGGTTTTGTCCTCGCTGGCCAGAAGAAGAAACGTAGGCGTATCGTAGTCCTCGGAGATCGGAGCGGTCAGGACCTGAGGGAACACGGCGACGATGCGGTCATCCCGGTCTGCGGCCGCCACCACCGTGAAGGCGCCAAACGACATCCCGGAGGCGCCAACGCCAACGGTCGTGTCGATCCACTCGTGAAACAAGGCATCGGGATCATCGTTCGTACGCAACATCTCGTCGAGCAAAAAGATCACGTCGATGGGGCGATCAATGCTGAGTCCGCTCGGCGAACCGGAGTTGTCGAAGTAGGTATTGCCCTGATGATCAGGCGACGCCACGATAAAGCCATGGCTTGCAAGGTGTTCCATTTGGTCGCCGTTTTGAAAGTTGATCCCGTTGTTGCCGTGCGAGAACAGGATCAGCGGGAAGGGCCCGTCCATCGCCAACTCGGCGTCTCTCACGGCACGCAGGGTCAGCGTGGAACTCGCGGCGAGAAAGGCCAGATCTTCAGGCAGGTAGCTCTCGGCCGAGGCGGGCTCGGCATCACGAGCTGCCTCGTTGGCCGGGTACCAGACATTGGTGAGAAGGGTTCGATCGCGGCTTTCATCGAAGAAGACCACTTCCGTGATACCGATCGGGTAGGGCCCGAGCACACCCGGGTCAAGCACAGGGCCGTTCCCCTGGTTGTCGCTGTCGGCGCAGCCAGCAACGAGTAGCAGCGGCAGAACGAAAACAGTCAGAGATTTCTGTAGAATTGACTTCTGTGGCGTTCGGAGATCGATCATTCTCCTATGCTAACAGCAAAACAGCCTCGCCGGTAAGGCGAGGCTGTTTTGGCGAAAGCGAAGGTCGGTCCTATCTTCTGCAGCTCATTCCGCGTGGGCCGTTGCCGCAAGAATCCATTTCCGCTTGCCGGTCAATATCCCCGGTGGCGATGCGGATTTTCAGCGGGCCGCCCAGATTCGCCAGTTCGCTGTTGTCCAGTCGGCCGAGCTCGATATAGACCTTGTAATCGCCGGACTGCGAGGATTTGCTCGCCGCCGGGACGAATCGAACGCGTGGTTTCTCGTAGATGTCGATGATCTTTCGGCAATTGATCATGCCTCTCCCGCGTGGGGACATGGTGCAGTCGCCCTTGTCGAAGAGAGTGATCTTCTCCAGCCCCGATTCCGTCGCTATCTTGATATAAAGGCCGCTTTCGGAGGTATCGATGACATCGAAAAGTCCAAACCCGGCAAGCCCGGTCTGGACCAGGCCCTTGGCGCGGAAGTAACCGGGTTTGTCGCCACCACGGCGAATCAGAGCCCTGCTCAGCTCGAATCTCGAGTCCTCGGGATCGCAGAGGTCGGGGATGCCATCGTCGTCAAGGTCGGGCCCATCCGGGCAGCGGCAGAGTCCGAGAGTGCATTGATCATTTTCCGTGCCGATAGTTTCATCGTCGCAGACCGTCTCGTCAGTAACCCATTCATCTTCGGGGCACTCCGCGTTGAGGCCGTCGCAGCTCTCTTCGATATCACAGGCAGAATCGATGCCTGTGATGATCTCGCGGCAGACAACGTCGCTACCTTTGACCTCGTCGGTCGGGCACGCGGCCGCGCTGCCTGTGCAATTCTCGACGATATCGCATTCGCCGCCACTGCCGCGGCATTCGGTCGCGCTGTCGGCAAAGGCATCGGCGGGACAACTCGCGCTGCTTCCGGTGCAGGTTTCGGCGACGTC
>Ga0055584_100005938_pt1 | contig 11975 bp, 7 predicted proteins | sample OSDHelmetaG_FD_58716 | JGI IMG/M metagenome (GOLD analysis project Ga0055584, IMG submission 58716) | Pelagic marine sediment microbial communities from the LTER site Helgoland, North Sea, for post-phytoplankton bloom and carbon turnover... | ecosystem: Environmental > Aquatic > Marine >... | reverse complement strand
GCACAGGAGAAGTCGATAATCGCGACCTCGGAGAAGTCGATCAGCGAAAGCGAGACCTTCCCCGCCCCGACGAGTTGCATCTCGATCGCCGCGCGAACCGCTCGGCCGGTCTGCCGAGTGACGAGGCTGGAGTAGAGCGAGGTCACGCTCTTGCGCACATCGCCCAGCACTTCTCCGAGAACTTCGTTTACGTCGATCGAAATCGGGTCGCGCGGTAGCTCCCTCACGCGCCCCCCCGAACTTCTGGATCCCGCACCATGGCGGGTAGCACAATGCTGATCTGTGATCCGGGCAGCGGCGACAAACCGTCGACGAGAGGAGGCGTATCGTCCCACTCCGGTACCTGCCCGATTCGAGCCGTCCCGCTGCGGATCGTGATCGCCCCATCCCACTTCCTGACCTGTCGTCGAATCTGCTGAATTCCTTGCCCGCGACCGGAGTCAGGAAAGCGAGTGAGGCCGTGGAGGAAGGCAGCTTCAAGCGCGGTCGCGTCGCCCCAGCGGTCACCGTAGCGCGCCGAGTGCTCCTCCATCAGCGAGCCTCGGAAGCCGCGCCCCATGTCCATCACGGAGATCACCACGACAAAACGTCCCAGGCGCTTCGCCCAGTTGTACGACTGCGCGGCCACCCATCCCGGAGCTTCGGCGTGCTCGATGATATTCTGGCACAGCTCGGAGAGCATCACCGAGAACTGCACGGCGGCGGAAGCCGGGTAGCCCAGCTTGGACGACAGAATCATCCCGGCCTGCCCCTGCACCCGATCGACGACGGCGTGAACGTCCGCGTTCGAAGCGACGGACGTGATCTCCAGAAGGACGTCGGAACGGCCTCCGGAGGCCCGACGAGCCGGCGCTTCGAAGTCGAGGACACCATGCGCAGCTTCGAAGAAACCCATGCGCGCGAGGTATCCGGTGACGTCAGCGCTCTCCGGCAGCCCGAGCCGCGGCAGTACGCTCTGTTCTCGACCCGCGATCGAGCCGGCGAGAAGCAGACCGACCATGCCATCGGGATCGACCCAGCGCAGGTGGCGAGCATCGAGGAGGGTCCGCTCACCGCGACGCTCCATCACCTCGTCGAGGAAGACGTCGATGGTGCGGTGGTCGAGCGATCCGGGGACGGCGATGACGTTCAGAGGTTCACCTCGCGATTCAATAGGTCGTACAGCCCTTCGGCACCTCGATGCTCCACACTTCGAGTGGCGAGTCGCGTCGCAATCTCAGCCGCTACGCCAACTGACTCGGACGAGAGACGTCGAGCAAAGAACGCCGCTCCCCACACGTCACCGCACCCGGTTGGATCGCCCCGTCGAGCCGCAGAAATGGTAACGCTTCCGGTCGTGGTTCGCGCCCCGATCCGCTCGACCCAGACGACGCCAGCGGCTCCCAGTGTGACGATCGCGATTGACGGCCCATGACCGACAGTCCCTCGCAGGAATCCTTCGACATCGTCAGAGGACTCGTTGGCCAGCCCCATCTCCCTCTCATTCATCTGAACGGAGTCGAAGCACGCAAGCCACGCATTGAGATCGGGGACCGGACGAGGCACCCGAGTCCCGTCTGCACTTGAGCCAAGGAAGAGCGAATGCAGGTCGGCATGGATCCGGCCGGTGAAGCCTGCACGGAGAGATTTGCACGTATCGAGACTCACCTCGTGACCCGAGATGAAGTTCACCAGAAGCGCATCGCAACATCCGACGACCTCTGCGAGTTCAGGCCAACTCCATGGGGGGACGCCGCCTTCAAGTTGCTCTGTTCGCTCCGCCGCGTCCTGGTAGCGGATCGTCACCCGGTTATTCGGCTCGGGCACGACCATCATCGCGGAGCGATCGACCCGTGGAAGAGTCGCCAGCCACGCATCGGCCTCGCTGGCCAGGTCGCGGCCGACCTTCACAATCGGCAACACAGACCAGCCGGGCGGTACGGTCGCCGCGGCCGCAGACAGCGCGTACCCTACGCCACCCCACCCCACCATCTCTCCGGGATCGGAGTCGATCTCCGGGTGAGGGACGATGCGGTCCCACACGAGTGTGCCGATCACCCCCAGCGTGCGGGTCAGCGGCGACGCTCCATCAAGAAGACACCGGCGGCGCCGATCACGCCGGCCGTCTCCGGCAGCACGCCCGGTACGATCACGCACGCATCGACAGCGCTCCCAAATGCACGTCGCCGAACCTCGGCGCGGAGCGGACCGAACAGGTGCTCCCCCGCCCGCGTAACACCTCCGACAACGACGATCATCTGAGGGTTCAACGTATTCACCAGGTTGGCCAGACCGACCCCGAGGAATCCGGCTGTCTCCGTCATCACCCGCCTCGCGTAGTCGTCTCCGCTTGTCAGCGCCTCGTGCACCGTCGCAGCCGTGATCTTCTCCAGATCGCCGTCGACCAACTCAGGGAGGAGCGAGAATACGCCGCTGGCCAGTCCCTCGCGGGCGCGGGCGGCGATGTTCGGCCCGGAAGCGTAGGCTTCGAGACAGCCGTCGTTTCCGCAGGCGCAACGCCGACCGTTGAAATCGATTGTGGTGTGGCCGATCTCACACGCGCTTCCGCTCGCGCCCCGCAGCAGTCGTCCATCTTCGATGAAGCCACCCCCGATTCCGGTGCCCAGCGTCACACCTACGAGCGAGCGGGTGCCTCGGCCCGCTCCTTGCCACCACTCACCGTACGTCGCGCAGTTGGCATCGTTGTCGAGGGAGGCCGGGAGCCCGACCGCCTCGCTGACTCGATCACGGATGGGGAAGCCGTCCCACTTCAAATTCGGCGTCGAACCAACGATGCCTCTCGCGAGGTCGAGCGGGCCGGGGCATCCGATTCCGACCCCTAGTACATCGCGACGAGTCCCTCCCTCCGCAGAAAGCACCTCCGTGATCACGGCCTCCGTCATCGTGGCGATGTCGGCTACGGTGGCCTCGGCTCCCCGCTCTGGCCGGGTCGAAACCCTCCGGATCGCGGCCGGCTCCCCGCCCTGATAGGGAACGGCGGCCACAACCGTGTTCGTCCCGCCGATATCGACTCCGATCAGCCAGCGCGCACTCACCGACCTCTCTCCCCGTCGGTGGCGTTCCGCAGTACGACTCGCATCTCCCGGCCGTCAGTCGCCGAGGTTCAAGACCGCAAGAAAAGCCTCCTGCGGGATCTCGACGGAGCCTACCTGCTTCATCCGCTTCTTCCCCTCTTTCTGCTTCTCGAGGAGTTTGCGCTTACGACTGATGTCCCCGCCGTAACACTTGGCAGTGACGTTCTTTCTCAGCGCTTTAACATTCGTGCGCGCCACCACGTCGTTACCAATCGCAGCTTGTAGTGCAACGCCGAATTGCTGCCGCGGGATCAACTCCTTGAGCTTGCTGACCAGATTGCGTCCGTGCTCGTACGCCTTGCTCTCATGGATAATCACGCTGAATGCGTCGACCGGGTCCCCGTTCACCAGGATATCGAGTCGCACCAGCTTGTCTGGCCGATACTCTTTGAATTCATAGTCGAGCGCAGCGTACCCGCGCGTACCGCTCTTGAGGCGATCGTAAAAGTCGAGCACGATCTCCGAGAGAGGCAATTCGAAATCGAGCTCCACGCGTTGCGTATCCAGGTAGCTCATTCCCTTGAAAACACCCCGTCGTTCATGGCATAGCTTCTGCACGTTTCCGATGTACTCGGAAGGGCACAGGATTCGCGCCAGAACGATCGGCTCAGAAACCGCAGCGATGCGACCGGGATCAGGGAGCAGCGTCGGGCTCTCGACGTTCAGCTTGGTGCCGTCCGTCAGCTCGACGTCGTACTTCACGTTCGGGACCGTGGTGATCAGATCCACCCCGAACTCCCGGTCGAGTCGCTCCTGGATGATCTCCATATGCAGCAATCCCAGGAAGCCGCACCGGAAACCAAATCCGAGCGCGACCGAGGTCTCGGGCTCGTACTGGAGTGAGGCGTCGTTGAGTCGAAGACGCTCGAGGGCATCCCGCAGATCTTCGTAGTCGTCGGCATCCGTGGGATACAGACCGGCAAAGACCATGGGCTGAGCTTCCTGATAGCCAGGGAGAAGCTCCGTCGCCGGGTTGTCCGCATCCAGGATCGTGTCGCCCACCTTCGTGTCAGCGACCTCCTTGATCGCAGCCACGACATACCCGACCTCACCCGGACGCAGCTCCTTCTGCTTGATCCGTCCGAGACGCATACAGCCGACCTCAGTCACCTCGTAACGCGCGTCGTTGTTTCCGAAGGTGATCTTCATCCCCGGACGGAGGACGCCGTCCATGACCCGCACCGAGGGCACGGCGCCGAGATACTTGTCGTAGTATGAATCGAAGATCAGCGCCCGCAGTGGAGCCGCTGCGTCACCCCCCGGCTCAGGCACACGCTCGACCACAGCAGCGAGGATCTCGGCCACCCCGATGCCCTCTTTCGCGCTGGCGAGCAGAATGCTCTCCGGATCGACTCCCAGAAGGTCGGCAACTTCATCCCGACGCCTCTCCGGCTCCGCACCGGGGAGGTCGATCTTATTGATCACCGGAATGATCTCGAGATCGGCGTCCAGTGCCAGGAAGAGATTCGAGAGCGTCTGGGCTTGCACGCCCTGTGTCGCGTCGACCACCAGGATCGCCCCCTCACAGGCGGCCAGTGACCGGGAAACCTCGTACGTGAAGTCGACGTGCCCGGGCGTGTCGATGAGGTTCAACTCGTACTCGACGCCGTCGTCCGCAGTGTACTCCATGCGGACGGCGTGGAGCTTGATCGTGATTCCACGCTCCCGCTCGAGCTCGTTGTCATCCAGCACCTGCTGGCGCATCTGGCGCTGATCGAGCGTATGGGTCCCCTCGAGGAGACGGTCGGCCAGAGTCGACTTCCCGTGATCGATGTGCGCCACGATGCAGAAGTTACGAATGCGAGCAGTCTGCAACGGTCGTCGGAGCAAGAGTGGCGGTGAGGAGCGCGGAAAGGTAACCGACGCTCCTCACGCCCCCCACCCCGCCCGGGCCCTCACCCCCGACGGCGGCGGGGCCTCTCTTTGTACCGCGGACGTCCTGGATGTGGCGGGCGAACGGCCGGCGGATAACGCGGCGGGGCCGGCCGATACCGCGGCGCCGAGTGCGGCGGAGGCCCGTAGTGCGGAGGCCTCGGGGCGTAGTAGCCCCTTCCTGCGCAGCACCCTCGCACCCGCGGAGGAGGCGGCCCGTAGTGAGGTGCCCGTGCGTACATCCTCCAGCGCACGACCGGCGCCGGCACGCGGTACCGGGGCGCCGGGGACCGGACCACCACCACTCTGGAACGTGGTGCGCTCGGGACTGTGGCGGACGGTGTACGATCGTTCGCATCGGCTTCAACCACCTCGTACGGCTCGAAATCGAGTGCATACGCCACTCGATCCCAGTCTGGCAACACGGCGATCACATAGTCGTCGATGGCTTCGTACGGGTCCTCGTATGCCACCGACCCAGCGCCGGTCAGGTCCCAGCCGGTGTCGGAGTCGAAGAGAAACGAAGTGAAATCGAGCGGCTCCGGCGAGGCGATCATGAAGAAGGACCCCTCACCCAGGGCGTCCGCGACCGCCCACTGCCGGCCCTCCTCCAGCAGGAGTCGGTACTCTCGGCCTCCGCTGGCGAACACGTCCGCATTCGGATGCTGAGGCATCAGGAGATCGACTCGCCCTTCCGTGTTCACACGGAAGATCGCCACGTAGGCATCGGCCGAGACCCGATAGTAGATCCGTACCTCGTCGCCGGCCTCCACGGTCGTCCCCTCGCCCCGATCCAGCCGGATCGAGGCTTCGAGAGAGTCCGCGAGCTGCCTGCCGTCGTCGACCTGAGCCGTAACTGGGACGACCGACGCGATAAGCATCACGAGAGGCAGCAAGAGGCGTTGATTCGCGTAAACCATCTTCGATCCCTCCTGTCGGGCGAGCTTCGGCGTCGTCACAAGGCAACAAGCGCAACGCCCGTGCCAGCCCGGGAGGGCCCGGAAATGCTGAAGTTCCGACTCCGGAGCGTCCTTTCAGGAGGACACTCGGTGCTCGGACGCGACAGGAACACGCCGCCCGTTGAGGGCATGAGACCACCCCGATAGCTTCCATGGCTCCCATGACTGAACGCACCGCCCCCACTTCCGCCCGCAGGCGCGCCGATTTGCTGGCGCCCTCAGATCTCGCCCAGCTGGGCGGGATCGACTTCGTCACGCGCGAGGTGGTCGAGGGCTTCATCATGGGGCTCCACCGCTCGCCGCACCGCGGCTTCTCCGCGGAATACGCGGAACTCCGTGCGTATCAGCCCGGGGACGACCTTCGATATATCGACTGGCGCATGTACGGACGCTCCGATCGATACTACGTGAAGCAGTTCGAGGAGGAGACGAACCTCCGAGCCTACCTTCTCCTCGATGTCAGCGAGTCGATGGGGTGGAGTTCCAATCCCGGCGTGCAGCCCGACAAGATGTGGTATGCCCAGCACCTCGCCGCCTCTCTCGCACTCATCCTGCTGCGGCAGGGTGACGCCGTCGGTATGGCCGCATTTCACGACCGGATCATCGATCGAGTGCAGACGCGGGGTGGACGGCGACAGTGGCATGAGGTGGCGCGGCGGCTGCAGGCGCTGGAAGCAGGAGGCGGAACCTCCGCCGAGAGTGCGCTTCGAGAACTCGCCATTCGCCTGCGCCGAAGAGGGCTGGTCGTGTTGTTCTCCGACCTCCTCGTGGCAAGAGAAGAAACGCTGACCGCTCTGAAATTCCTGAGGCACCGCGGGCACGAAGTGCTCGTCTTTCACCTGATCGATCCTGGTGAGCGCGAGCTTCCCCCGGCGTCCGAGGCTCGCTTCTTCGATCCGGAAACGAACGACGAGCTGCTGGTGAGCGTCGCCGACATCCGGTCGGAGTACCGGGAAGCCGTGCGTGAGGCGCTGGCCGAGTGGGAGCGGGATTTGAGGCCACACGGTATCGATTATCAGGTCGTGGACACCGACAGTCCGATGGCGCTCGCGCTCCGGGCGTATCTGCGCAAACGCGAGCGGCTAGGCTGACCGGACGATGGGAGCCCTGAGTCCACTCTTTCTGCTCGCCGGTGCGGTGATCGCCATCCCGATCTACCTGCACCTTTTCCAGCGCCACGAGACGCGCCGTGTGAGCTTCCCGGCGCTGCGGTACCTCGAGCGGACGGAGCGAGAGCACGCTCGACAGATCAGGCTGCGCCAGATCCTCCTCATGCTGGCGAGGATCGCGGTGCTCCTGCTGCTCGTGGGCGCAGGAGCCCGACTCTTCTTCGCTGGCCGCGGGGCCTCCCATCCGCCGACAGCTGTTGTGCTCATCCTGGACAACTCGATGAGCAGCGGGCTGGTCGTGGGGGAAGTCCGAGTCCTCGATGAACTGAAGGCTCTGGCGTCACAGACGTTGGACGCCGCGACGACGGAGGATCGCTTCTGGGTCATCCGCGCCGGTGAGCCATGGCTGCCGGCGATTCCAGGGGGGACCGCTGAGACCGCCGAAGCCATCGACGCCACCGATGTCAGCGACGCTGCTGGAGACCTCTCTGCGGCACTCGAGCGGGCGGTTCGACTTCTGGAGACGTCCACACTTCCAAACCGCGAGATCCACCTCATTTCGGATCTCCAGGCAACCGGATTCCAGGAGGGCGACGCGAGGCCCGCCGGTGACTTTCCGGTGGTCGTGTGGCACGGGGACGATCGGCAAACGCCGAACCGAGGACTCACCGCGGTTGTAGTCGGCGGTGGCCTGCCACCGCTCGAGGGGCAGCGCACCGAGGTCACGGTGGCGGCCCTCGAGGCGGCCTCGGACGATGACACCTCACACGTGGCACTTCGTCTCGTGATCAATGAACGGATCCGGGGCGCCGCGACCCTCCCGCCCGGTGCCCAGACCACGATCGCGCTCCCCGCGTCGGGATCCGGCTGGGTGCAGGGATACGCCGACGCGGACCCCGATGACTTGAGGGCCGACGATCGTCGATTCTTCGCTTACCGTTCTCGTCCTGCACCCACCGTGGCCACGGTGGGCGACCCGGGCATGTTCGTTACCGAAGCGCTGGCTGTCCTGGAGGAAGCGGGCCGGACTCGACCTGCAGGGATCGGTACGGCCGACGTGCTCTTCTCTGCGGACGGGGAGGGACTCGACCGCCGTGGCAGCAACACCGCTACACTGATCGTGCCCCCGAGCGATGCGACCCTTCTGCCCGCACTGAACCGTCGGCTGGAGGCAGCCGGCATCCCGTGGCGAATGTCGGCTTCGCTGCTGTCGGGAGAGACCGAACTTTCTGGTGCGGCACTCGCGCCCGCTCTCTCCGAAGTGCGGGTCCGTGCCCATTACGACCTCTCCATGGATGGAGATCCGCCCGCGCCTACTCGCACGATCGGCGAGGTCGACGGCGCTCCGTGGGCAGTCGAAGGCGCCGACGCGGAGGGGCGGCGTTACTTGATCATCGCTTCTGCGCTCGACGTAGCGGGCACCTCTCTTCCAATCTCCACCAGCATGCTTCGCTTCGTCGAGTGGGTGGCAAGCGAGTGGGCCGGATCGGGCGGCGCGCGCCCAGACCTCGACACGGGGAGTCACATTTCCGCACCCGCCGCGGCCACACATGTCCGCTTCCCTGGCGGAACGGAGGCCGAGATCGACGGAACGCGCACGGTGCGCGGGACCGGTGAGGCGGGCTTCTACACCTTCCTCGCGGCGGACACCGTCCTGGCGATCGCGACGCTCAATACGCCGGCCTCCGAATCTCGACTCGCGCCGTTGCAGAACGATGCGCTCGAGAGCGCGATCGGTGAGGAAGTAACCGAAGTCACCCGGGCATCTACCTGGGACAACGCAATCTTCCGCACGCGGCAGGGCCCGGAGTTGTGGTGGCCCTTCCTCCTGGGGGTGCTGGCGCTGCTTGGACTCGAGGCCCTGATGGCCACGTCGGGCGAGCGGAATCCCCTCGCGCTCCGTCGCTCCTCCGAAACGCCGGCGACCGATGGAATCGACTAACGCTATCCTGCAGGCGGTCGCCTCATCGCCCGCCGTAGTCGCGACTGCGTCTTCCCTGCCCGCCGCCGCTGAGCGCTCCGTGCTCGGAGGGGCGATCGGTTCGCTGGGAGCCGCGGTCGTGGCCGCCCTTCACCGGACACACCGCGACCGCGTGTTCGTCGTTGTGGCCGAGTCGCCGCGCGACGCGGTGTCTGTAGAGACCGATCTCGAGACGCTTCTGGACGGAGCCGAAGAGTCTCACATGTATCCACAGAAAGAGGCGCTTCCATACGAAGAGTCGGAGACTCATGTAGAGATCAGCGGTCTCCGCGTGGAAGCAGTCGAGGCACTCTTCGCAGGCCGGACGAAGGTGATCGTCACCACGCCGCGTGCCCTTCAGGAACGCGCGCCAATCCCGGCCCGACTCGCCGACCTGCGGGCCACCTACCGCGTAGGAGACGAGGTCGTCTTCCAGGACCTTCCCGTACTTCTGGAGGAACGAGGCTTCGAGCGGGTCTCGATGGTGGAAGAGGTCGGTCAGTTCGCCGTCCGCGGTGGCATCCTCGACGTCTTCTCCGTCTCGGCGGGCGAGCCGGTTCGCATCGAGCTCTGGGGGGATGAGATCGTATCGATTCGCACCTTCGATGTCGCAAGCCAGCGTTCCAGTGGCGAGGTGCAGGAAACCCATGTACTTCCGGTCGATTTCCGGCGTGCCGCAGGCGATGCAGAAGGCTCTGTGTCACGCTCGCTCCTCGAGCTTCTCCCCGCCGACGCGATCGTCGTCCGGCTCGGTTCGTGGCACATGCGGACGGAAGCGGAACGAAGCTGGACTCGCGTCAACACGCTGTTCGACAGCCTCGTCCATTCGGGTGCCACACCACCTGAGCCTGCGGAGCTGTTCCTGAGTCCGTCGGAGATGGCAGAGCATCTTGGTCGCCTCCCCCGACTCGACCTCATCGAAGGGAGCGACGCCCCTCGGGTCATCGACTCCTCGGAGGTGCCCTCGATCGATCGAGACATGCCGCGCCTGGAGGCGTACCTCGTGGACGGAGCGGCGCGCGGGGAAGATACGATCCTGCTCTGCGACAATGAGGGGCAGCTCGAACGCCTCGAGGAGATCCTGGGCGGCGTCCGACGAATCCCTGCGGGGACTCGCCTTGGCCTCGGTGCGCTCGCTGGCGGCTTCGAGTTGCTGTGCACCTCCCCTCCCCTCCGGGTGCTCAACGATCACGAAGTCTTCCGCCGACCTCGACGGGTACGTCGAAGCCGCCGCTTCCGCGGTTCTGTGGCGCTCGAGAGTCTCGCGCAGCTGACACCCGGCGACTTCATAGTCCACATGGACCACGGCGTCGGCCAGTTCAAGGGGCTCGAACACCTCACGATCGGTCGGCAGGAGATGGAGGTGCTCGCGATCGAGTATGCCGGCGGCGATCGACTCCGCCTGCCGGTGTCCAAACTCGATATGATCGAGCGGTGGGTCGGCGAGTCGGACGAGGCGCGTCCGCCGAAGATGCACCGGATCGGCGGAAAGCGCTGGAAGGCGCTGAAGAATCGCACGGAAAAGGTCATCGAAGAGATGACCGTCGAACTGCTCGAACTCTACGCGCGTCGACAGTCAGCCCGCGGTCACGCTTTCGCGTCCGACACGAAGTGGCAGATGGAGATGGAGTCGTCGTTCCTGTATGACGACACCCCGGATCAGAGGCAGGCCGCGGAGGACGTGAAGCGAGACATGGAGTCAGAGCGGCCCATGGACCGCCTCGTCTGCGGGGACGTCGGGTACGGCAAGACAGAAGTGGCCATCCGCGCGGCCTTCAAGGCGATCCAGGATGGCAAGCAGGTGGCCGTGCTGGCCCCGACCACGATCCTGGTTGAGCAACATCGCCACTCCTTCGGAGAGCGCCTCGCCGACTACCCGGTTCGAGTAGGGTCCCTGAGCCGCTTCCGGACCCCCAAGCAGCAGAAGGAGCTCATCACTCGACTCGCCGAAGGAGACGTCGACATCGTTGTTGGAACGCACCGGCTCCTGTCCAAGGACGTCGTCTTCAAGGATCTGGGCCTGCTGATTGTCGATGAAGAGCAGCGCTTCGGCGTGAAGCACAAGGAACGGCTCAAGAAGCTCCGCGCGACGATCGACGTCCTCACGTTGAGCGCCACGCCGATTCCGCGGACGCTCTACCTGTCGATGTCCGGGATCCGGGACCTGTCGCTCATCCGGACGCCCCCCCGCGACCGGATGCCGATCTTCACGAGCGTGCTTCCCTGGTCTGACCAGCTCATCGCCGAAGCCCTGCACCGGGAACTCGACCGAGGAGGCCAGGCCTTCTTCCTGCACAATCGCATCGACACGATCTACACGGTGGCCGAGGAAATAGGCACCCTCGTGCCCGACGCCACCATTGGGGTCGCCCACGGGCAGATGGGAGCGGGAGATCTCGACGAAGTCATGCGGGCATTCGTCGACGGTGAGCTCGACATCCTCGTCTGTTCTTCGATCATCGAGAACGGCCTCGATGTGCCGAACGCCAACACCCTCATTGTCGATCGCGCGCACCGTTTCGGGCTCTCTCAGCTCTATCAGATTCGGGGACGGGTAGGCCGCTCCGACCGCCGGGCGTACTGCTATCTCCTCGTCCCGGACGGCGTCGCAGAAGACGCGGAGCGCCGTCTGCGGGTACTCGAGCACTACACCGAGCTCGGCTCCGGGTACTCGGTGGCGCTTCGCGACCTCGAATTGCGGGGAGCCGGAAATCTGCTCGGTGCCGACCAGTCCGGCTTCGCCGCCCAGATCGGCCTCGACGCGTACATGCGTCTCCTTCGCAAGACGGTGGAACGGATCGAGAAGGGCGAGGAGTCCGTGGAGTGGCCAGACCCCGACGTTTCACTCGATGGGCCCGCCTACCTTCCGGACCCATACGTTTCAGATTCGAGCCAGAAGCTCCATCTTTATCGTCGCCTGTCGAAGGCGACGGGAAGAATCGAGATTGAAGATCTCAAGAGCGAGTTGGTGGACCGCTACGGCCCACTACCCGCAGAGGCA
>Ga0055584_100005937_pt1 | contig 11975 bp, 9 predicted proteins | sample OSDHelmetaG_FD_58716 | JGI IMG/M metagenome (GOLD analysis project Ga0055584, IMG submission 58716) | Pelagic marine sediment microbial communities from the LTER site Helgoland, North Sea, for post-phytoplankton bloom and carbon turnover... | ecosystem: Environmental > Aquatic > Marine >... | reverse complement strand
GCCGACGAAAGTATCATAATAATCATGGCACCATTCTGACACGTTTCCGCCGAGATCATGGAGCCCGGTTCCATTTGGCCTAAAACTAGCGACTGGTGCAGCGGATATATAACCGTCGGAATAGCTCTTTAAAACGACTGGCAAGACGCCTGTTGCAGCGCTATCGGCATAATTGCCGCTACCTCTGCTCGGTGGCAACGCACGCCCCCAAGGATATTTCAACGGTCGGGTAAGCGACCGCGCACCAGCTTCATATCGCGCAGCATATACCCATTCGGCCTCAGTCGGCAGTCGGTAGCCCTCGGTCATTGGCTGGGTTGCGACCATCTTACCGCCCCGTTCGATATAGGCCGGCGGCAGGTCTTCCTTCCTACTCAACCAGTTAAGAAATTTTGCCGCATCATCCCAGGTAACGTTGGCGACGGGATAACGCGCGCCGTTAAGGCTCCTACCCTGCTCGGTGCCGGAGTTATGTCCTGACTGAAATTGCCGGAACTGCTGATTGGTAACCTCGCGGGCGCCAATCATAAAACTACGACTCAACTCGACCGTGAACTCCGTTTCATTCGACCGTCTGCCCGCTTCCCTGCGAGAGGCACCAACTTGAAAACGAATTGGCTTCGCAATGGGGATCAGCCGAACAATATGATCGGATTTGGTTTTGATATCCCGGCGCGCCTTTTCCCGCGCGACATCTATCAAGCGTTTCAGGCTGACGTTCAGACGCTTGGAAACACCTTTTCTTGGCGTGACGGTCGTCGAAAACGTCGCATACCCTTTCCGAAGGACTTCGATGCGGTGCGGTCGGGCTGTCAGCCGCAGCCGCCGCGACGCAGTACCGATCTTTTTTCCATCGATCTTTAAGACGGCCCCTGCCGGTCGCGTGCGGATAAAGACGATCCCGTATTCAGGGGTCATCCGCAGGTTGATATCATTCAGCCGTCCCCCTTCAATTCGAACCCGCTTGCCGGCCGAGACATATCCCGGTTTGGTCAGCTTGAGGTCATATGTTTGTTCGGAGACCAAAGGCAGAGACAATGGCGTGCGCCCGCTAAATTGCCCGTTGATCGTAACGGTCGCGCCAGCGGGGTTCGATTTAAGGCGAAGTGTTCCGTCTATCCTTTCCATCTTGAAAGGCGGCAGCGTGATTGTACGGCCAGCTTCTATCTTCACCAGCATTGTAATCGGCTTCCAGCCCTCGCGGGACAGCGTCATGCCATAACGACCCTGTAAGGGTTCTGCCGTCAGTGGCGTTTTGCCGATTGTTTCAGAACCAAGGGCGACATCAGCCTGATCTGGCGTGCTGCTAACAACCAGCGTTCCCCACGCTGGCTTAAGCTCGAAATCAACCGATTGGGCTTCGCCTTTTCCCTGAATTTCGAGCGTTTTTACCGCCCGTAAATAGCGGTCTGCCGACACCTCAATTTTACGGTTACCGGCCTCGATTTCGATATCTTGTAACGGCGACTTGCCAACGGGCTTGCCATCAACTGTCACCGCCGCCCCGACAACTGGTGAGGTCGTCACGCTTAAACGCCCTGGCAGCTTCTGCATATCGAACTTTAAATCCGGTTTCGTCCCAAACCCGATGGTCACTGTCTTTTCAAAATCTCGATATCCCGCCAGCTGGGCAGAGACGGTATAGGTGCCCGGCAGCGTGAGATACCGTTCCCCAATCGCTATCGGTGGTATCATACCGCGAAATGATATCGTACTCGGCTGTGGTCCTACCAAAATCCGGACGGGCGATGCCGCCAGGACAAAACCGGCAACCAGCAAGAGAATAAAAATACCACCGAAGGCGATCTTTCGGTTTCGATTGCTCGCCCAGTGGCCGCGCCGCAACTTTGGAACAGAAACTGCTGATGGCGGCGCTGCTATCAACTCATCCCTAGGTTCTTCGATCTCAAGCGGTTGAGGGGCTAGCGTTTCACTTTCAACTTCCCCTGTTTCTGGTACAGCGCCGGGAACGACAGACGAGAAGGACAGCATGCCGTCGGCCTCTCCGACGTGCAGGGAGGCATCGCCGAAAGTAAGACGATCACCCGCCGACAACCAGGTTGACCCTTCGATTGCAACATCATTGTAATAGGCTGCATAACGGTCCGATTCCGGCTGAACGTAAATACGTTCCTCGTGATACCGGGCCCAAAGAATTGGTGCCTTTTCCGCAGCGCTCCCGTAAAGCACAACACCGAGATCGGAGACGCTGATCGCCAGTGGAAATTCGGACGTTTCAACAACACGACGGGTGTTTTCAGACAAGATCAAAATCACGTCGTTCAGATCCTTTCCGTGCAACGAACCACGACGATTGTTTCGGCATCGCGAGAAAGCACGCGAAATTCAACCCGGACATCGCGGTACCCTGTCCGGGAACCGACAGCAACATAGCGCCCGGGTTTCAAGGTCAACCGGCGCTCCGACAATGTCCCGAACCGTGCGACGCGATAGAGAACAACATTTGTCTGCCCATCTGACTTAAGCAGCACTTGGCGTGGCGTGTTCGCAGCCGAAATCAAAACACCGAGGCGCTCCACGTCCGCCTGCAGCCTCGGCCCACCACCGATGAGACCGTTCGCTGCGGCAAGCACCTGACGGGCATGAGCTAACGGTTCCGCCGAACTCAGCCTGTCGGAATTATCGAGATAATTCCGCACTTGGCTATAAATTGATTGGATCCTGACCGCCCGCGCCCTGCCTTCTATGGCAAACCCTGCTGTCCGGTCGACTTTCAATATCTTGTCATAGACTCCGATGACCTCCTGCCAACGCTCCGCCTGCGCCGATGCGCGTGCGCGGGTACGAAGGGACGCAATAGCCTTTAACTGGCGTCCCGACCGGATATTCTTTCGAATGTCAGCAATCTCTGGCGCTCTGGGGCGAATTTTCCGGGCGGTTTCTAAATCCCTTGTAGCCTGATTGAAGTTCTTTCGTTCGACAGCATCAAGCGCACGGGAAATCGCCTTTCGGTAGTCGCGATCTCGAATGATTGCACCGAGACGGTTGGCATTTTCCCGCGCCGGGATAAAATCGCCATCAAGCGTTGCTGCTTCCTGGAAAGCGCTGAACCCAGAATCAATGTCACCCGCGGCCTCCAACCGCCGCGCTTCGTCCATCCGTTCCCTCACCCGGGATGCCTGCGCCGCTCGGCGAAGGCCATTTTGCGCGCGTGCCTCTCCGGGTCGCAATGCCAGCGCAATTTGGAATTGCGAGGTTGCGGCTTCACCCTCCAGGCTATCGAGCGCTACCATGCCAGTATCCATCGCCTGGCCAAAGCGTTGGTCTTTGCTTGCCGTCAGTTTGTCAAACAGCGAAATCGCATTTCGAAAGCCGGTCGACGCCTCAGCGAAATTCTGACGATCAAGGAGCGCGTTGGCATTGTTGAGCACCTTTATCACATCCGCATAACTCGGCGGGAACGCCGCATCCGCCCATACCCGGACGCCTTCATTTTCAAGTTGAGCCTGGCGTTTAAGAGCTTCCGCAAGAAGCCGCTGCGCTTCCTGTCGAGCCAGGATCACTGTCGAATTTTCAGCAGGGGTGGCTGCCTGCTCTTCGGCCATTTTCGGCTTGGTATTTGCCGTCTCGGCTTCCCGTGCTACCGGATCTATACGGGTTGCAGCCGTTTTTTTTACGGGTTCCTTGGCTACCCGGTCGGCAGCCCCATTGACCCATTCCGGCAACAGAAGCACAACGCCGACCGCCGCCAATACAAGAGCACCGATAACCACATAAGCAGGAGAGGTTGTCTTGCTACTCGGTCGGCGGGCGCCGGGTGGAATACCGGGAGACGTCAACGTTCCATTCCGGGAAAACGATACCCGCACTCACCAGAGATCAACTCGCCGGTCCCCCGTCACTGCGGGGCATCGTGCCCGGCTGCGGTGCCGTGTCAATCGGACCAACTTCGCGTTCGTGTAATTTTCTCATAACGGTGCGCCACTGTTGGAACTTCGCATCGGCACTGCCTTTTAACTCGATCGTGCTGCCTTCAACCTCAACGACGACTGGCTTCACCTCCGTCGCGAGTGATTGGCCAAGCTCTTCCAAGGCACGGGTATGAATTTCCATATCTGCGGCTGCCTTGGTGTTGGCTTCAATAGCAACCTTAACCGATGCCGCCAAAACCGTACCACCGACGACTGCGCCGGCCGTCCCGCAACCCGCACAATTTTCGACTTGGCTTCCGAGGATAATCAGGCCGACCCCGGCTATTCCCCCGAGCACGGCATTGGTCGTTCTCTCATTTTCAAGACGCTCAATTTCGCGAACCGCATTAATCTCGGTCAATCTCGACAGGCGCCACTGCGTATAGGCATCAGAGATGTTCTTTGCGAGTCCTTCATATTGCTGGTCGAGCGTATCGATCAACTGATGCTCCCTCGCACGGATACGCTGCACCCGCTGAAAATTGGGGTCGTTTTCGGAAGGTAGCCTGGCCACAGCGTACCGACGCTGACCGTCCACCGCCGCGTCATTAGTCTTTGTCGACACAAAGAGGTTGCCGAAAGCATTCGGGGCTTCAGAGGAAGCCTGCTTAGCCGTTGTGAGGTAGCTAGAAAATATCGACGGCGCGAAGTCGCTGGCGAATTTAAGCTCGGCGACCTGCCGGATAGAAGCTATTTCTCTCGCTGCCAATTTGCTGCGATACACCGCGATATCATTCGATATCTGATTATAGACGAACTGAAAAGCATCGCCGCCCTGTGGCGTACGGTTGAACATTTGGGTGTTGACGACACCGGAATATTCCTTCGAAAACCATTTCACACCAGTCGCATCGCGGACCGAGACAAAAAGCTTCAGGAGTTCGCCGTCAGACTCGATAATCTCCCCACTAACAACCACTTCGCCATCATTACTATTTGCAGGAACAACACGCACGGGGCCCCAATGTCCCGACCGTTGCAGCGTGTCCTTCAGCTTCACCGCGATGTAATAACCCTCGGCCTTTCTGATTTCGACAGACATGCCGCGCGCTTTTTTGCCTTGAGGCAGTGTCCCCGGCCTAAAACTATGGATACGAATCCCAAGCAAGTCCTTTTCAGCGATTTCAGCGCCGGACACAGCAAGTTGTACCTGTTGGCTCGTGACCTCACGCTTTTCATAGGTCGATGCGCAACCGGTCGCCAATAACAGCGTCACGGATGCGGTGAAGATATTTCGGATCATCCGGCAGAAGGCTGTCCCACGCGAAGACCTGTTATCACAGCGCCAACCAAAGATCCCGTTCGTCGTCATTATTTTGCTTTCGACCACTCTCGTTTCCTGTTCCAATTTACGTCTCAGGTTCTCATTGATCGGTATATCCCGACAGATTGGGCCGAAACCGAGAGATTACGAGATTTCGCACAACCTTTTGACCGGGAAGACTTTACCTCCGTCGCCAGTCACCCGTAAAGCATTCTACACTGACGCCCGGCACCTGATTCCAAAAGGTTAAGACACTCAAATGGCCATCATTGAGCGGCCTTCAGCTTGCGGTATTCGTTCCACAATTTCTCTTTCATCACTGGATCGGTTTCCCGTTCAGCCGCTTCCCGGATCTGTCGCATCACAATATCGTCGTCATTGCCATCGCCGCGGCCATCTGTTGCCGCTGTCGTAGGGTTGGCCCCTTTTTGACGGCCCGGTCCTGCACCCGGACCCGCATTTCCTTTCGGGCCGGTATTTGCCGCGCCGGATGGCCGTTTTCCTTGTTTATCGGGCCTTCCAGCACTTTGGGTACCCCGGGGTTTCGTTCCTTCTCGCTGATTGCCGAAGGCCGAACCAGAGGCTTTATTCTGTCGTGGACCGGACGCCCCTTGAGAATTGCCCTGCTTGCCTTTGTTTCCTTGGCCGGAGCCCGCCCCCTGCCCCGTCCAACCCTTAGGACCGCCGCTACCGCCGGCACTTTGATTCTGTTGCCGTTCACGCAACGCCTGTTGTTTCTGACGAAGTTCCTCATCCAGTTCAGATTCCAGGCGTTTCAGCTCCGCTTCCAGCCCGCCCAGCTTCTCAGATTCTGTCTTTGCTGTGCTTGGCGGCGGTGGCAGCGTCGCAGTTGCGCCACGAGATTTACGGATCACGATACAATCGTGACCAACCAGCGCCTCGTCGCCACCGATTTTCCTCACAATTTCACAGTTCTCTAATTTCTGACGGTGGAGGCTAGCAACGAATTCGGCATACTCAGCAGCGTCATCCGCCGAAAGCCTCCCGGTGTTGCGCTCCTGGCGAAAGGCGGCATCTTCCCGGCGCCATTCAGCATTACTGTTGCGTAAATTTTCCAGGGCGCGAGATAATTCGCCATTCGCAGGCGGCTCTGCTGTCGTCGCCGAACTAATTGCCAGCAACCCAGACAGAATGCCCGCCGACAATAATGCCAACACTGATTTTCCAGAAAGGTTCATGCTGTATTTCCCTCCGGAGGAGGCGCGTTGGGTTGGCGGGCGGCGGCACGCAAACATAGGTGACAGGTATTATACCGGAGCGCCCCGCTAAGCAACGGACCAACGATTTGCTGCCGCTTGCTGCAACATCATTCTGGCAGCAGCACCCATAGATCTAGTTCGCTGCCATTCAGTTTTTATGCTGGTTGATCCGCCGGTGATCATAAATCCGTTAAACGGAAAGCCAAAAGCGGGGGACGCCATAGCTTGCACGATTTTGATATCGTCCCATGCACAGCCAAGCTCATCTGCAAGGAGTTGAGCCATTCCCGTTAAGGTGCCCTGTCCCATTTCAGATTTGCCAATGGTAAACGTGACCTGGTCGTCCAGGCCAATTTCAACATAGGCACTCATCGTAAAGCCAGTGCCGCGAGAGCCTTTAACAGCAGTGTCAGCCAGCGAAATTCCGGGTATGGAAACCGCAACCAAAAGACCGCCGCCAGCCGCCACACCGGACCCCAGAAAACCCCGACGAGAAATAAGAGATAAGTCAGTCATCGTACTTCTCCTAATTGTTTGCTGCTAAATGAATAGCCGCTTTGATACGATTGTAAGTTCCACAACGGCAGATATTTCCTGCCATTGCTTCATCGATCTCTTCATCACTGGGTGACGGCGTTGCTTTCAATAAAGCTGTGGCGGACATGATTTGGCCGGGCTGGCAGTATCCACATTGCGGCACGTCAATTTTCTGCCAGGCATTTTGAACCCGCGCGCCAATTTCTGTCGCCCCGATTTGTTCAATTGTCGTGATCGTGCCATTTGCGGCATCTTCAACGCTGGTCTGGCAAGACCGAACGGCTTCACCATTGAGATGGATTGTGCAGGCGCCACATAATCCAGCACCACAACCGAACTTTGTGCCGGTAAGACCAACGATATCCCTGATTGCCCATAGCAAGGGAGTATCATTAGAGACGTCGAGATGATGTCGTTTGTTATTAATTGTGAAAGCTACCATTCATAACTCCGGGGCTTATTGGTTTCTGTTTTGAATCGGGTATCGAAAAAAATGCCAATTATTAGTCATTTAAAATTGGCATCCGATTTTTCGTATATTCCATGCTACGGTATAATTCGACTAATGAATTAATGAGATAACTGGTATGCAAAAATCGAATTTACTTAGACACAACGTTAGTCATCTAGTTGTCTTTCAATCTTTGATTCAAACCGGAAATGTGACGGCAACCGCGGCCGAGCTCCATATGAGCCAACCGGCGGTAAGCAGAGCATTGGCCCATTTGAGAGAGATGTTTAACGACCCATTGTTTGTCCGCGCGCCTGGTGGCGTCACACCAACGGCCCGCGCTCAAGAAATTTCGCCGCGAGTGTCTGATATGGTCGATGACCTCGCCGACCTGCTATCCGATCAAGAGTTTGATCTTAAAGCGACAGATCGATCCTTCCGCATAGCCACCACGGATTATGGCGCCAGTACCGTAATTCTTGATGCATCAAAGGCGTTTGGCAAAAAAGCCCCAAAAGCAAATCTAGAAATCGTCCCAATCACCAATGACGTATTCCAAGATCTGGCAAAGGGACGACTCGATTTAGTTCTTTATTCAGATGCCCCGATTCCTGAAAGTCTTCGGTCTGAGCCATTATTTGAAGAAAGCTATTCGTTCATTTTCAGAAACAAACACCCGATTTTAAAAGAACAAAAAAATGGCATTATTCCTTTGAAAGGATTTCTAGCGTGGCCGCATATTCTGGTGACTGTATTTGGCGGCCGGTACGGAGAAATTGACCGAACATTAAAAAATATCGGGTTGGAACGACATATCGCTATGCGGCTGCCATATTTTTCAACAGCACCATTGATCGTTGCTCAAACAGATATGCTCCTAACACTACCCACGCGTATGGCTATACATTTCGCCAGCATTCTAAAATTGCAACGTTTCGATACGCCTATCGAGATTAGTAATTTCGGCTATCGACAAATATGGCATCAGCGCACAGATCATGATCCAGCAATGATCTGGTTGCGGAAAACGATCAAGGAATGCTCGGAATCTAAATCTGCTTATAGATAGAAGCCGACGCCAATAAGCTTAACACTTTCCCCTTACCGCTTTCCTTCGCCGGGGTGGGACCTATATGATTTATTTAACGGAAACAGCGCGCGCCTCTCCGGGTCGCCGCGCCCCTTATAATGACGCCCATGGAGTTTGCTGAATATGTCTGAATCATCTGATTACACACCGCCCAAGATCTGGAAATGGGAAGCCGAGAATGGTGGACCGTTTGCTACGACTAATCGTCCAACTGCTGGCCCGACGCATGAAAAAGAACTGCCCATTGGCAAGCATCCGCTGCAACTCTACTCGCTCGGCACGCCCAACGGTGTGAAGGTTACCATACTGCTCGAAGAATTGCTGGCGCTGGGGATTGAGGATGCCGAGTATGATGCCTGGATCATCAGGATTGGCGATGGCGACCAGTTCGGCAGCGGCTTTGTTGATGTAAACCCAAACTCTAAAATCCCGGCCTTGATGGATCACAGCACCAACCCACCAACGCGGGTGTTCGAATCCGGCGCGATCCTGCTTTATCTCGCCGAAAAATTTAACGCCTTCCTGCCACGCGACCCGGCAGACCGCGCCGAATGCCTGTCCTGGCTTATGTGGCTGATGGGCAGCGCGCCCTATCTCGGCGGTGGGTTTGGTCATTTTTACAATTATGCCCCGGTGAAGATCGAATATGCGATTGACCGGTTCACGATGGAGGCCAAGCGCCAGCTCGATGTGCTGGAGCGTCGTCTGACCGACAACCGCTATTTGTGCGGTGATGAATATACCATTGCCGATATCGCGACCTGGCCATGGTATGGTGGACTGCTGCTCAACCGGCAATATGATGCCGCCGAGTTTGTCGATGCCGAGAGCTATACGAATGCCATGCGCTGGGCGAAAGAGATCGATGCCCGCGACACCGTGAAACGCGGACGTATGGTCAATAAGCATCGCGGCGAGCTGCATGAGCAGCTGCACGAACGTCACGACGCCTCAGACTTCGACACCAAGACAGCGGATAAAATCGCAGCTGCCGAATAAGCCAGACCAAGCACAACGTCATGTCCACCCGACCGCTATGGCAGGACTTCAACCTGGCCTCATTCTGGGCCGGGGTGACGGCCTATCTGTGGTACGCCTTTGGCGCACTGCCTCTTCATCTGGAGGTAGCAGGACAGCTTGGGCTTGACCGCGGCACGGCATCAAGCTGGATTTTCATCATCTGGTTTACCGCCTCCCTGCTCTCCATCGGGCTGACGCTCAAATACCGCATCCCGCTGGCGATCACCTGGAGCATCCCGGGATTGATCTATCTCGGGGCCCTGGCTGGGCAGTTCACCTTTGCCGAGCTGGTCGGCGCCAATTTGATGGCAGGGATCATGATCCTACTCTTTGGCATCGGCGGGCTTGGACGGCGGATCATGGTGTGGCTGCCACTGCCAATCATTATGGGTATGTTTTCCGGCAGTATCCTGACCTATGTCACGCGGATGGTGGAGGCCGGGGTTAATGACGTGCTGGTCGCGGGGATAACGCTCGGCGCCTATCTGGTTGGGCGATTGGCCAACACGCCAAAATGCCCGCCCGTTGGGCTAGCCGTCGTGATTGGCGGGATCGCGGTATATTTCTTCGGCCAGACAGAGATGCAACAGCTGGTCATCGAGTTACCAACGCCAACCATACCGGAAATGACGTTCTCACTCGGTGCGTTTCTCGGCGTCAGCCTGCCGATGGTGATTTTCGCTATGGGGCTCGGCAATGTTCAGGGTATTGGGTTCCTGATGGCGCAGGACTACAAGGTCCCCACCAATGTCGTCACGATCAGCGTCGGGTTTGGGTCTATTCTCAACAGCCTGTTTGGCGGACACGCTGCCTCGGTAGCGCGCAGCACGGCAGGCATTGTCGCCAGCAGCAGTGCCGGGCCACATGAAAAGCGCTACTGGGCGAATTTAATAGCAGCGGGGCTGGCACTGACGATCGCACTTTCAGCGTCCTCGGTTGCGTCGCTGCTCACGGCCTTGCCGCGCAGTTTTGTTGTGACCCTGGCCGGCCTCGCGATCCTGTCTGCCATGCAGGATAGTTTGCAGCGGGCGTTTAGCGGTTCTTGCCGGTTTGGCGCGCTGGTCGCTTTTGCCGTCGCTGCGACACCATTTAAGATACTCGGCATTCCGTCTTCGTTTTGGGCGATCCTACTCGGCGTCATCGCCTCTCTGATGGCCGAGCGCGCAGAGCTGTTCGCTCAATGGCGCCACAAGCAAGAAGACTAGGTGAATTTATATGAGGCCTTTAGCTTAAGAATTCTTCTGGTACGTCAATTTCACCTTGAGCAACAAAAGCAGCAGGGCCTCCGACACTGGTTGAAACGACGGCACCGTTCTGAACTTGCGCTGACAGCTGCATCTCGCTGGGCCGTCCCATGCGGACACCCTGTGTAATCGATAACCCGAATGTGCCCGCTGAAATCTTACTACGTTGTGCCAGCGCACCAACCAGCGCCGCCGCTGCACTGCCAGTGGCTGGGTCTTCATCGATACCCCAACCCGGGGCGAACATGCAGGCGTGAAGCGCAGAGCCGTTTTCTGTATTTCCGGAGAACAGGAACACGCTGGATGACCAGGCATCTGCCAAATGCCTCTGCCAAAAGGATTTATCCAACTCAGCGCCGTCAACGGCTTCAGGGTTCTTGAGCTGCACGCAACAAAACGGAGCTCCAACACTGGCAAAGAAAACGTCGCAGACCTCATCTCGTCTCAGAGACAAAACATCAGCAATGTTATCTGACGATGGCGATGGCTCGTGAGTTTCAACAGGTTCCGTGTTGGTAAGAATAGCGCTGACAGCACCATTCTCAGACGTCACATTTACCGGAACAATGCCAACGCCCTCTTCGAATAGGAGCTCGGTATACGATCTATCCTCAGTAACCTCTGAATAAACAAGGGCACAAGCCGTACCGATGGTGGGATGACCTGCAAAAGGCAGCTCGCGCCCAGGCGTGAAGATTCGCACTTGATGAGTGTTTTCTGAGTTCGCAGGCGGACAAACGAATGACGTTTCGGCGAAATTAAATTCCCGCGCAATGCTTTGCATACCGATAGCGCTGATACCCGAAGCTTCTGGAAGGACAGCTAATTGATTTCCGGCAAACGGGGTCGGCGTAAAAACATCAAATATATAGTACTTGTACTTCATGCCTTGCTGTCCTCAGCATAGGAAACCCATAGAGGAACAAGTGGCCTTTACACCCCTGTATGGATCAGATGCTATGATTGCCCGGATTCGTCAAGCGACACAAATACGCGTACCAAGAGTTTGATATAATTACTCCGCAGCGGCGTGCTGTGCATCGTCGGTCGCGGTGTCACTCGCACCCGACTGTTCGAGCATGCCAAGGGCAGAGAGATAGGTATCCAGAACAAACTCCTGTTCCTGCCTCTGATCGGGTTCCAACTTCCTGATCCGCACCACTTGTCTCATGATTTTAGGATCAAATCCCGTGCCCTTGGCCTCGGCATAAACTTCA
>Ga0055584_100005936_pt1 | contig 11975 bp, 11 predicted proteins | sample OSDHelmetaG_FD_58716 | JGI IMG/M metagenome (GOLD analysis project Ga0055584, IMG submission 58716) | Pelagic marine sediment microbial communities from the LTER site Helgoland, North Sea, for post-phytoplankton bloom and carbon turnover... | ecosystem: Environmental > Aquatic > Marine >... | reverse complement strand
TTAATTATATATCCTGAATTTAAGGCTTTATATAGGGATTAAAAAGACAATCACAAATAAGAAATATCATAACATTAAACAAAAAAAGAGCCTAAGCTCTTTAGATTTGATGTAAAACAAAGTGATTTCGATTGTAGTCAAGATAGCCATCCTTCTTTAACCTCATTAATTCTTTACTTAAGGCAGAACGGTCAACTGATAAATAATCAGCTAATTCTTGACGGTTATAAGCAATTTTAAAATCAGCACTTTTAAGACGGTGAGATTCATGAGATAAAAAAGCTAAAACTTTTCCCCTAATACTTCTTTTACTCAAATAGTCAATCTTTGATTTAAGTAACACATTTTTCATAGCTAAAGCTTGAAGGAGATTTCTTTGTAAAGCAAGATGTTTAGGACGATCATTTTTCAGATTAATAATATTTTCAATGGCAATAAACAAAACTATAGCATCTTTAGATACAACTACCTCGACATCGCTAATATTATCCTTCAAACAAGCAACAGCCTCTCCAAACATTTGCCCTTCAGTAATTTTTGAAATAATATTTTGATTACCCCAGAAATCAATTTGAGTAATAATTACTTCACCTTCAAGTAAGATAGCTAATGATGTAATTTCAGAGCCTACACTTATTACAGATTCCCCTTTTTCATAACTATTAACATAATGGTCAAGGTTAGATAATAAAGGCTCTAAATCATTGATATCACTATCTCTAAAAAGAGTATTTCTCTTAATAACTGGATAGTAATTTTTTAATTCAATCATAGTTAGTCCTTAATTGCTAATAAATTCATGATCGCCTTAACATAAATTTCTGTTTGAAGTAATAATTTATCTACTTCAATAAATTCATCAACATCATGAATATGATTATCATCATTTAAAAATTCTCCACCAAAGGCAATGCAATTATTAATTCCTTTGGAATAAGTACCACCACCAATTACCATTGGTTGACTTTCAAAATCACTAGTAACTTCACGATAAGCTGAGACTAAAGCTTGAACCATTGTAGAATTTGGATCAAAGAATAATGGATCTCCAATTGAGATTCTGCTAACCCTTCCACGATCATCATTTAATTCTCTTTCTAAGATATCTTTAACTAATTTAGTATCAAAAGTTACTGGACAACGGATATCAATAGAACCTGTAATTAAATCATCTTGACTTGAAATTAAACCGTTATTAAAAGTTAAAGCACCATATTTGTCGGCAATTTTACAATTCAACAAGAAACCATCAGTATAAGTTCCAAAATGTGAATTATAATATTCAACAAAATTATCTTCAAGACCAGCCTCTGCTAATGCTTTCATTAAAAATGAAATTGCATTTTTTCCTAATTCTGGCATTGAAGCATGGGCCGCAACTCCCTTCACAACAAGTTTAACTAGATTTCCTTCTTCACTAGCTTCACAAGTTAAACCATTTTCTCTTAAAGAATTTTTTAATTTATCAAGATCAAAATCCTTAACTACTTCTGCTTCAACTTTAGAGCAAACAGCATTCATTGCTTGGCCACCATTAATTGATTTAATTTTAGAGCTTTTCACATTAAACCAAGCAGCTACATGCCCTTTTTCCCCATAAATACCAGGAAAAGATCCATCAGGAGTAAATCCATAATCAATATGCCCTTCCTTTGCAACATAGTAATCTAAACACTTACTACCTTTTTCTTCATTAACTCCAACAATTAAACGAATTCTTTTATTCAATTCTACCTTTTCTTGAAGTAGATATTTAATGGCATAAAGTGCCGCAACCATTGGTCCCTTATCATCCATAGAACCACGGCCAAATAATTTATTTCCAACTCTTGTTAATTCAAAAGGATCATAAGTCCAACCTTCATCACCTGATGGGACTACATCTAAGTGACCTAAAATACCAATCAATTTGTCTCCTTGACCAACTTCTGCATAACCTGCATAATTGTCAACGTTCTTAACCTTCATACCAGCTTCTTCATAAATTTCTAAAGCCTTATCTAAAACCTCACGACAAGTTTGACCAAATGGTGCTTCCTTATTTTCCTTGTCAAATACACTAACAGAATTATATGAAACTAGAGTTCTTAAATCTGCTATCATTTTTTCTTCATTTAATTTGATAAATTCTTTTATTTCCATTATTTTCACCTTTTCCTTCTATTTTATAATTGATTGATACCATTTAGCTAACTTATTAAATTCTTGATCATATGATTTCTTAACTGATTTTAATTCTATTTTACCAAGCAAATTGTTATCAGCCATTAAGTTTTCAAACTTATTTTCATATTTACCAGGACCACCTTCGTGGAGATAACAATAAGCATACCTTTGCTTATTTAAAGGATACTTATTAATAAACGATCTCATTGGAGCAGTTAAATTACCAGCCCAAACAGCTGAAACATATACTACAGTATCATAAGTAGTTAAATCTAAGTTACAATTCTCTACTTCGACTTCACTATTAACTATCGACTTAAATGCATTGTGTAAAAATTTAATTCTATTTTTAGTCTCATTTTTATCAATTTCTTTAACTTCGTAACTATCAAAGTCAAACTTTTTAGCTAAATCCTTAACTAAACGCTTAGAATTATTTGAATATGAATAATAAATCACTAAATTTTTCATAAATACTCCTTTTATTCGTAATCACAATTAGATATTTAAATATTAAAGTTTAGCACATTCTTGCTTCAACCATTTTCTTTCATCTTCATCTAAATGATTTTTTAACTTCTTATAAACCATTTTATGATAATCATTAACTTGTTTTAACTCTGCCTTTGTTAATAGTTTTTTATTAATCAAAGCTCTATCAAAAGGGCAATAAGTGATGACATCAAAATTCATAAACTCACCATATTCATTTTCAAATTCTTTATACACAACTAATTCATTTTCTAATCTAATTCCTAACTCATTTTCTAGATAAATACCTGGTTCATCAGTAACTACCATACCTTCTACTAATTTAGTATCTTCATTTCTTAAATTAGATTTTTGATATCTAATACCATGAGGACCTTCATGAACAGATAGTAAGTAACCAACTCCATGACCAGTACCACTACGATAATCAATTCCCAATTGCCAAATTGGATTACGAGCTAATATATCTAGATTAACACCGCTAATTCCTTTTAAAAATTTAGCAGAAGCTAAATTTAAGTTAGCTTTTAAAACAGTTGTATATAATTTTCTTTCTCTTTTACTAACCTTATCAAAGGATATAGTTCTAGTGATATCTGTAGTTCCTAATAAATAGTGACCTCCAGAATCAACTAGTAACATTCCATCCTTATCTAACTTTTTAGCACTTTCTTTCTTAGCACTGTAGTGCATCATTGCCGCATTTTCTTTATAACCAGCTATAGTGTTAAATGACAATTCTAAAGCTGATTCTAAGCGAATTTCATCCAACATCCTACCAGCTGTATACTCATCATAGTTAGCATATTCTTTTTTAAGCTTGTAGATAAATTTAACCATAGCAACTCCATCAACAATATGGGCAGCTCTTAAATTTTTGATTTCTTGTTCATTCTTACAAGCCTTCATCATATCAGCATAAGAAGCTTTATTAAAAAGGACATTGTGTAAATAAACTTCTTGATAGCTTTTAAAACTTATTTTATTAAAATCCATCACAATTGTTTGATCTCTGATACTTGCAATATCTTGATAGTAATTTTCATATGGTCTAATTTCAAAACCCTCAGCTAATAATTTTCCCTTTAAATCATGAGGTAATTTTTTCTCATCAGCAAAATACCAACGAAAATCTTTACTTACCACTAAATAGGAGAATAACACTGGGAAATGATTAATATCATGAGCTCTAATATTCATTAAGTAATTAACAGCATCAAGATGCTCAATTATTTGGATAGAATTAGGACTATTAGCTATTAATCTTTCAATCTTGCTCTCTCTACTTTCACCACTAAAATGAATATCTAACTCAAAAGCCATTTCATTACAATGACTAGGTCTATCTGTAAAAATTTCATCAATTAAATTTAGATCTTTAACTTCTATTTTCTTTCTTTTTAAAGAATTTACAAATGCAGCATCCATACAACGACCATCTAAACCTAAGACACCTTTATTAGCAGCAATAAAATCTAGAAGGCTTAAAACTCCCTTAACTCCAATTCTCATTAACTTAATATCACTATTTGCTAATTCTTGTTCAGCTTGGATAAAGTAACGACCATCAGTCCATAAATAACAAGAATCTAAAGTCACTAAAAGACTACCATTAGAACCAGTAAAGCCACTAATAAAGCTTCTAGCCTTAAAATAATCACTTACATATTCTGACTTATGGTAATCTGCATCTAAGATTAGATACATATCAACTCCATTGTCTTTCATCATCAATCTTATTTTATCAATATTTGTCATCTTCTAAACCACCTTTTATCTAATTATAGTGCAATTTTTTAAAAAAAACTATCTTTTAACATATTATCTTAAAAACAATAGTAATACTTGTAAATATAGCTTTATCTATGTATAATCTTATAGTATACAAAAGGAGCATTATACTATGAAAATTACTGATGGAGCAAAAGTTGTATTCCAAAATGAAATGAAAAATCAAAAAGTTGACTTTTTAAAATTCTTCTTACAAGAAGTTGAAGGAGAACAACACTTAAGATTAGATGTTGTCAATAATGAAGCTAACGAAAGATTTGTTGAAATTAATGGAATTAATGTTATTTTAGATGAAGAATTAGAAACTCAATTAGAATCAATCGTGTTTGATTCTGATGGTGAAAACTTAATTATGAAACAAGAAGGCGGCTGTGGATGCGGTGGTCATGACGATGGTGAAGGATGCGGATGTGGTTCCGATTCTGAAGGTTGTGGATGTGGTTCGGAATCAAATTCACAAGGTTGCGGTTGTCACTAAATAAATAAAAAGGTTTCTTAGCTCATAGCTAAGAAGCCTTTTTTAAATCAAATCAAAATGTTTAAAGGCATTGTAGATTCCATCATTATCAACTCCGCTAGTAAGATAATCTGCCTTTTCTTTTAATTCATCACAAGCATTAGCCATAGCAACAGCGGTATCAGCTACTTCAAACATCGAAATATCGTTGGCACCATCACCAAAACAATAACTTTCCATCTTAAATTTACTATTAATAAAATTTAAACCGTGGGCTTTTGACGCCATTGGGTGATTTAAATCTGCATAATCTGAATTATTAGGATATACTGCTAAATCAAACTTTTCAAAATGACTAAAATCTTTTTCTCTATCTTGATATATTAAGGCATAAATTACTTCTTCACCTTGATAGCTTCTAATTTGATCTTTCAATTCCCATCCTAAAAAATCATAAGTATTTTTTACATATCTATCAATACCAAGAGGTAATATTATTGAATCGCTTAGTTGCAAAGAAATCTTAATTTTTAACTTTTCACACTCTGCAATAAGTTGCTCTACCGTCTTGTTATCTAAAGTTAGTTTATTTAACACCTGATAATTATTATCTAAGATTAAAGAACCATTATCTAAAATATAAGCATCCCACTTTATTTGTCTTATTTGCTTTATTTCTAACAGTTTAGTCAAATGTCTACCTGTTGCAATTACCAGTTTATGATTATTTGTTTGTGCTAATTTTAAAGCCTTAATTGTTGATTCAGGAATCAGATGACTTTTTGAGTCAAGTAGGGTCCCATCAACATCTAAAAATATGGTTGCCATATCTACCTCTTTTCTATTTTGCTTGTTTTATTATGCCATATAAGTATAGCAAGATAAAGTTTTTAATAATGACATAATAGATTATTAAAAACCTTTTATTTTAAATTTGTGGTATTATTGTAAATAGGAAAGTAACTTTACTTAGTTTATCGCAGAACTAGGTGAGATACTTTCTCTTTTATTTTGCCTTGCTTCTAGATTCTCGTGATATAATATAGTTAATCCGCTTAATTAATCTTCTATCTATATCACACAGACAATCGCTAAAATTTAAGGTTTTTTTCTTATCTATTTTATAATAATATTGTCAGTACTATTAGTTTTAATAAAACATGTAAATTTGTTATTTAGCCAATATCATTTAAATTGTGCTATAATGACCATCGATAACTTTAAGAGTTGTTTAATAGCAATAAAATTAAGGTTAATTTTTTCAAACTACACTTATTTTAAATAATTTAAATATTTAGGTTATTTTATTTAATTAACCAATAAAAGTATAATAACAATAAGGAGCAATAATATGAAAAAGTTGATTCTAGGAATATTAATATTAATCGTATTAACAGCTTGTTCTGCTAATATTGATGAAGCCAAAGCATTAACAGTAACTTACCTAGACCTCTACAAGTTTGATTCTAATGAAATAACAATTAATCAGGAAACGCTAGTTAATAACTTCTTAGAAGCTAGTAATGGCCTTTATACTTATGATGAAGCTCTAATAATACTAGATGGTATTTATGGTCAATATGACTATGAAATAATCAGTCAGGAAAGAGTTAATGACTCATATATTTCAGAAATCAAATTTAAAAATGTTGATTTCGATAAAATTTTTGATGAAATGTATCAAACCGACTCAGTAAAGATTGCTGAAGTGATTGCAAGTAAGGATCAAAATCGCTTTGATGCTTATTCTAATAATCTCTATATAAATACCTTTGAAGAGTTAAAGACCTTAACAGCACAAGATTCTTCAAGACAGGAAGCTACAACTAGCTTCAAAGTTGATCTAAATGATGATGGAGTTTGGCAAGTTTCTAACGAGGAAGTTTTAGCATATGAAGCTGCTATCAACTTTGATTTTAATACAACCTTGAAAAATTATTATAACAAAATTCAAGAATTTATTAATTCCCAATAAAAAACTAACTAGGATTTTTCCCTAGTTAGTCTTTTTTTTATTTTATAAAGCTTCATCTAAAATTTGATTAATAGATTTTATTACCCCATCATCATTGTTAGATTCAATAATTTTACTAGCCTCAGCTTTGATTAAAGGATGAGCATTAATAGGAGCATAGGCATGTTTAGAAACTTGCATCATTTCTAAATCATTTAGAAAATCACCATAAACTATAACTTCATCCTGACTTAATTTATAAAGCTCTCTAAGCTTTAAAATTGCTGATCCCTTATTAACGTCTTTATGAGAAATATCTAACCAATTTTTACCACTTACAACTACTTTATAATCTTTTTCAAATTGCTTCACATCTGGATAAATATAGTCTTGACTAGATTGGTAATGGCAAATAGTTATCTTAACAAATTCTTCTTCTACCGAATTTAAATCATCTATTAGTTCATAACCTTTATAGTAAAGAATTATTTCCTTCATAGTTCGATTATTTGAAATAGTTTTTCTATCAATATAAGCATGATTACAAGTTACATAAATTGCAATAGCTTCATCTAATTTATCTAAATCCTTTTTAATTTCAATAACTGATTCTTTACTCATCGCTTGTGAATATAAAAGCTTACCACCATCATAAGCATCAGCTCCATTATTACAAATCAAAACAACTTCACTTAGGATACTTTCAAATTGTCTTTTAAGATCAAAATAAGATCTACCACTTGCGATAGCAAATTTTTTTTGTTGCTTATGGATTCTATCGATAGTCTCAAAACTGTTTTCAGCCATTGTTTTGTCATCATGTAAGAATGTACCGTCCATATCGGTTACAAATAATTTAATCATCAATCCACCTCTTTGTACAACTATCTTACAGGACAAACCCCACTTTCGCAACCATCATTACCAATATCAAACTCACTTTCTTGATTTTCATACTTAGAAATTAAAGCAGGAATAAATGGAGCCATCTCTTCAACTCTCTTTTCATACTCTTCTTGACTTATTTCTTCATAAGGTAAAAGTTCATAGAAATTATCACTTAGAGATAAAAATGATAGAGCAACAGCTTGATCCCAATGATTATAAACCCATTCTTCAACTTCATCCCACTCATTATCTCTAACACTAACTGTAATAGAGCAATTGTGGTCAACATAATTTTCCATAAACAACTTATAATTTTCTAATTGTTCTAAAGCACTAACATCATACTTTGTTCTACCCGCTGGTGCTTTAACCGGAAATTCAATTACCTTAGTAGTACAATTTTCTAAAGTCTGACCAACCTCAGGGAAAATAGGATAATTAAGGTCTTCGCAAACCTTGACTAAAGGATCACTTGAATTAATTCTTACCCTTCTAATATAGTATGGAGAGTGGGAATAGTGAACTCCTGAACTAACTGTAGGTAATTGTGAAAGAGTTCCTTCCGGTTTAACTGTTGTAATTAGAATTGGTTTATTTACCCCGATTTCTTGACTATAGATATCAAGAGCTTCATGAGCTACTTTTCTCAATTCCCTTAATATTTCAGCTTGATCATCATAGCTTAATTTAGCTTTATTAACTAAATCCTGCCATCCAGTCAAAGAACAACCAGTTAAACGATCTCTTTGTTGAACCTCATTCCATTTAGGTAGTTCTAATTCAACACAAGTCATTCTAAAAGCAGCTCTTGCTGATAATCTTTGAGCATCCTTTAATCCTTCTAAATCAAGTTTTCCATCTTCATCAACAAATGCAACTGTATTAATTGTAGTCAAATTACACAATCCTTTAGAATCTAACAGAATTTCCCCACAAGGATTAACCCCATTCATATTATCTCTTCTTAAGGCTCCAGCTTCCTCATTTACCCAACCAGGTTCACCAGAATAACGCATCTGTTCCATTTGCCAATGTAGTTGTTCTCTTGAAGGTTTACTTCGATAGTAAATAGAATTATTTGACATTTGACGGTGAATTATCTCCTGATCAACTATCCATTGTCCATCTATTTGTTTGTAAAGTTGACTCTTAGCTTCAATACATTCTTTATCATCACTATCTACTAAAACTATTTCTGCAGTTCTTCTTACTCCTCCAACAACTACATTTTCACCAATAATATTTGCTATATCTAAACAATCAATTGATTTTAATTTTACATAGCGGTTTTCAGATAAAATCCCTCGTTTTTTAATTACCTTAACAATCTTTAAAAACATATTCTTTAAAGATGTATGTCCACTTGCAGTCCCTCCAAAAGTTTTTAATCTTTCACCTTTTGGTCTAACATTGTTATAATTAATGATTATAGTTTTAATTTGGCGATATTCAAAAGAAGATATCAATTGTAAGAATAAATCTAAAGATTGGCACCATCCTTCCTTTGAATCTCCAATATTTATCTTGGCAATATTATTGTTTTTAAAAATCAGAGAGGTAGAATCTTCCCTTTGTTTAAGATTAATTGGAGTATAGTCTTCATGAATAACTTCAAAATCAACTCTAATTTTAGCTAATTTTTCAACATCAGATTTTAAAATTCTTACACCAACTCCTGAACCAATCATCAATAAATAAAATAAGTCTTTAAAAGAAGAAATATCATCAATAACTTCAAAAGCACAATTAAAATTAGCCATTGGATACTTACTAGCTACTTTTGTTCCACCTACCCAAAAAGTTCTGCCAGACAAAAATTGTCTTAAGTAATAAATATTATCAAATAACTTTTCAGCCTCACTTTTAGTAGTAGGGACTAGAGAACAATTATACTCTACCGCTCTTCTTACAGTTTCCCACCAATTTTCACGACGCCTTTCTTGGGGAAGATATCGTGAGTAAGTTCGGTAATAAACAAAATTCCCTAATTGTTTCATTGGATTTGGAGCATGTTTATATTTAGATAAGAATTCATCAGAAAGTATTCCTTCTTTCTTTATCTGACGATTGTCACGAGTTTTATCCCTCTCATAACGATAGATCATATAGCTTTTGGCTACATCTTTTCTAACTGATTCCATTAAATATGTTTCGACTAAATCTTGGATAATATCAACAGCAAAAGGCGAAGTAAATTCTTTTGTTAGAGTATCTTCAACTTTATTAGCAATATTAGCGGCAATTAATTCATCAACACCCTCTACTGTTTGACTCATTGCATTGACAATAGCCATGTAAATTTTTTGTTTTTCAAATTCTACTATTTTAGAATTTCTTTTAATTACATTCATATATTTCCTCCATTTTTATCCCTTTTATAATTATAGCAAATATAGAAATAAATGAACTAATTTTTCTGAAATCTATCATTAATTAACAAATGTTTTTTTAAAACTAGCCTTAATTTATTAAAAGTAATAAATTAAAAAAAGTATTAAATTAGAATTAGCTCTAACTTAATACTATTTCAATTATTCTTTTAAGACGTTAACATCACTTACCGTAATCAAATGTTGATTATATAATTTCAAAATATCTTCAATCGTCATTTCAGCTTTTTGTTTTTCATCTAAAATTAAAATAATTTGTCCTTTATTCATAACTATAGTTTTATTACCATAGTTAAGTGCATCTTCAATATTATGAGTAATCATTAAAGTTGTAATCTTATTTTCTTCAATAATCTCTTTAGTTAAATTCATAATTTCAATTGAAGTCTTAGGATCTAAAGCAGCGGTATGTTCATCTAAAAGTAATACTTTTGGAGTAACAATAGTAGACATCAATAAAGTTAATGATTGTCTTTGACCTCCAGATAAAAGTTTTACTTTAGTATTCATTCTTTCATCTAGACCATTATTAAGTTTCTTTAATTTCTCCTGGAAGAATTTTTTATCATCTTTACTAATAGCTAGTTGCAAACCCTGTTTCTTACCTCTTGAAAATGATAACCCTAAATTTTCGGCAATTGTCATTGAAGGAGCTGTCCCGGAATAAGGATCTTGATATAAACGGCCAATAACCTTTGAACGTTTGTAATCCTTCATATAGGTAATATCTTTACCTTCAAGCAATATCTGGCCTGAAGTTAGCTCAATATTGCCTGAAATGGCATTAAATAAGGTAGATTTACCAGCTCCATTAGAACCAATTATTGTAATGAAGTCTCCAGTTTCAACCTTTAAGTTTAGATCTTTTATTGCTTCTTTTTCTTCAATTTCTCCCTGATTAAAAATAACATTTAAGTTTCTAATTTCTAGCATATTTTTTTCTCATCTTTCTATAATTTGTTTTAAAAACTGGGATAGAAATAGCTATAATAACAATTAAAGCAGAAAATAATTTTAAATCTGAAGAAGGAAGGCCTAACTGAAAGGCAAAAGTAATAAAGAATCGATAAATAATAGATCCAATAACTACAGCTACTAGATGCTTTAACATTGATTTGTGGGGAAATATAGCTTCACCAATAATAATTGAAGCTAAAGATAAAACAAGCATCCCGACCCCTACTGTATATGATGCTTGTTTGGTATATTCAATATAAATACCACCACTCAAGCCAACTAAAGCATTGCAGATTGCAAAGCCTAAAATCTTTGTAAAGTCAGTATTAATTGAAGATGATCTTACCATTACTTCATTATCACCAGTAGCTCTAAGGCTTAAACCTAATTGAGTTTTTAAAAAATACAACAGTAAAGCAGTTATAACAATTACTATAAAGGCTAAAAGAACCGTCTTTGATATATCTAGACCTGCTAGCATAAATTTACCTTCAATAAAAGAGAAAATAGTATCTTTATCATAAAAAATAATTGAAGGTTTTAATTTCATAATCTTTAAATTGATAGAATAAAGAGCAGTCATTGTTAGAATCCCAGCCAAAATAGCCTGAATTTTTAGCTTAGTATGAAGGATACCAGTAAAAACACCAGCTATCCCTCCACCTATAAAGGCCAATAATAATCCAATTAGATAATGGCCAGACAAACAAGCCATACCACATAGTGCAAGACCAGTAACAAAAGAACCATCTACAGTTAAATCAGGTAAATCTAAAATTCTAAAGGCAACAAATAGTCCCAGAGATAAAACCGCAAAGATTAAACCCTGATCTAGTGCTCCTATTAAGATAATTAATGACATAAATTGCTCCTATTGTAT
>Ga0055584_100005935_pt1 | contig 11977 bp, 12 predicted proteins | sample OSDHelmetaG_FD_58716 | JGI IMG/M metagenome (GOLD analysis project Ga0055584, IMG submission 58716) | Pelagic marine sediment microbial communities from the LTER site Helgoland, North Sea, for post-phytoplankton bloom and carbon turnover... | ecosystem: Environmental > Aquatic > Marine >... | reverse complement strand
ACCAAAGCATGTCACCAAGGTGACGGCGATTACCCATCGCGACCAGCCGATCTTCCGCGGCACCCTCGAAGGGACATTGCCAAAGATGCTGAACGAAAACAGCATTATGAGCTCTGTGCAGCGTGCTGGTGTGGCCTGGAATGTGTTGGAGCGTGCCGGTGTTCCCGGTGTCACCGATGTCCATTGTTCGCCAGCCAATAATGGCACAACGCTGTTTATCCAGCTCAACCAGACCTATCGCGGTCAGGCCAAACAGGCGGCTGCTGCAATCTGGGGCTCAAATGCCTCGCATCTCCGTTACAAACATATCTGGGTCGTTGATCAGGACATCGACATCCACGATTACGGGGCCGTTGACTGGGCTTTTGCCTATCGCGTCAACGCGGCAGAGGACGATATCGTATTCTTCCCGGGTTCGTGGGGCTCGCTGCTTGACCCATCGACCCGTCTCAAGGATCGCGATCCGATGCTGTATGGCACCGGTAAATGGTGCCGTGTCCTGATTGATGCGACGGTCAATCTCGATTTCGATCCAGAAGAGCAATATAACGGCGATCGCTATCCAGCCATGGTTATTCCTCATAAGGAAGACATGGATAAAGTCAACGCTCGCTGGAAAGAATACGGCTTCGAGGACTAGCATTTTCGCGAACTCGCGGAAAAGTTATCTTTAATTCAGATTTTGGCCCCATATTCTGAGGCAAAGGCACGTCGTCGCGTGCGTTAGCTGAGGAATATACCATGCTGGCCGTCTGCAATCCGTTTTCCCTCGAAACGATTGGCGAAATCCCGCTCGGAACCTGGGATCAAGCCGATAGCTGGCTCAACACAGCCGATAAATTGCATAGTGACCGGTCGAGCTGGTTGCCGGCTTATGAGCGTATCACAATCCTTCACAAGGCCGCTGTGCTCATGCGGGACCGATTTGAAGAGCTGGCCTTCCAGATTGCCAATGAAGGCGGCAAACCACTGATTGATGCCCGCATCGAAGTTGATCGCGCCATCGATGGTTTGGAACTTGCAGCAAAAGAGCTAAGCCACCTTACCGGCTCGGAAATTCCGATGGATCTAACAGCAGCTGGCGCTGGCCGCATGGCCTTTACGAGTAAAGAAACCATCGGCCCTGTCGTCGCCGTCTCAGCTTTTAATCATCCCCTCAATCTAATCGTTCACCAGGTTGCCCCCGCCGTTGCGACAGGCTGCCCGGTGATCATCAAACCCGCAGATGGCACCCCACTGTCAGCACAAAGTTTCGTCAACATTCTGTATGAAGCGGGACTCCCTCCTGAATGGTGTCTGTATTTCTCCTGTAATATCCCGACTGCCGAGCAGCTGGTGACGGATCCGCGGGTGGCGTTTTTCGGCTTTATTGGATCAGCGCGCGTTGGCTGGATGTTACGGTCCAAACTAGCACCAGGCACCAGGGCCGCCCTGGAGCATGGTAGCGCCGCCCCGGTTATCATCGACGAGACCGCTGATATTAAATCCATGATCCCGTTACTGGTCAAAGGCGGATTTTATCACGCCGGCCAAGTCTGCGTATCTGTTCAAAGAGTCTTTGTGCCAAATGCGATGGCGAAAGACATTGCCGCGCTCATTGGCGAGCAGGCGGACAAGCTCATCGTCGGAAATGCGATCAATGAAGATACTGAGGTGGGTCCGCTAATCCGCCCCGGCGAGGTTGTCAGGGTCGCTGAATGGGTAGTTGATGTCCTGGAACATGAACGGTAGATCAAAAATCCGGAATTTTTTAGTGAATTTCTCAAACTTAGACAGCGACGGGGCGGCCAACTGAACATCGCCCTGCAGCAACGCCTCAAAAACCTTGTTATCGTTATAAAGGCTTGAATTTGGATAAACCTTCATAAAGGCCTTGCCCTGCATCTCGCTATTGATACGCTTTTCAAGCAATGTCGCGGCTATGCCTTTCGGATGCTTGTCAGTATTGGTGAAATGGCTGAACTTGATGACAATTTCGCCCGGATCACACTTTGCATATGCAGACGTTGAAAAAGCCGCTACGGCAGCGAGCGCTGCTGCGCCCATAATAATCTTTTTCATTGATCGACCTTCCTATCGTTGAACGAACTTTTAACGGCCGTTTCCCGGCCTATCGTATTGTGACAATTACGCATTGCAACAATCGTGCCAGTCTTTCACGCCGGAGGCTCTTTATTTTTTGATAATAATTACAAAGAGTTAAAAGGATTCACTGAGGGCGATGAACTTCCGGTTGGAAAGACACGTGTAGAATATCACCCATCCACCCTCAAACATGTAAAACAAACGACCCAATGGCCGCCATTTGACGGCTGGATAGAATGCACCACAAATGGCAGAATGTTGGCCCTACTTGGAGGTCTCGCTATGGAAAAACCGCAACTCCCCGCCGCCCGCCGTTTCGTCGATGAAATTCGCGCCTTATACGCACAGGAGCTCGACGCAGATATTCTCTGGGCAAAGATCAAAGACGCTATGGGGCCGCTCCTTGCAGACCCATTCCTTAAGGAAAGCTCCAGGACCTGGCCCCTTACCGTCGAAGGCGCGCCGAAGGTAAAAAATCTTTTATTCTATGAAGACCCGGATTACGGCTTCGTCTTTAATGCGACCGTGCGCAAGGCAAATTCAGTGACCAGCGTTCACGATCATGGGGACGTCTGGACCCTGTACGGGCTTATTGACGGCCATGAAACCATGTATCGCTACGAGCGAACTGATGACGCGCCACGGGACATTGGGCCCGCCCAACTCAAACAGATTGGGTGTCATAACATTGGACCAGGCGACGTGGATTCAGTACCCCCTGGAAATATTCATCAGGAACACGGTGGACCGGAAAACAGCATGGCCTTTATCGTACGGGCCCAAAAAGCCGGAACGTTCAAGCAACGAACCTACAATCAAGAAACGGGCGAAGTGAAGCTCAATGACGGGCCGACATTAATTCCGCACGAACTGCGCTGATTGAAGGATATTTAAACCCCTTCGCTCTCTTCACCGGGATTTCCAAGCCGGTATTTTTTCATCTTGTCGTAAAGAGTCTTCCGGGACACGCCCAGCTCTTCATAGGTCAATTTTAGCCGGCCACCGTGCTTTTCCAACGTTTCCTGCAATATCTTTTTCTCAAGGGCGGCAAGCTGGATAGAAAGCGGCTGACCATTTAACTCCGCTGTTTCTTCGTGATTGTCAAATTTTCTTAAATCGAACTCCTGCCCAAGCACATATCGACGTACACAATTTCGAAGCTCTCTGATATTTCCCGGCCAGTCATATGACATCAAAGATTTCATTTCAGGCAACGGGATATCATTCACCGCCCAGTCAAACTGGATGCCTTCCTGATTGATAAAATGTGTAACGAGCAACGGAAGATCATCAAAGCGATCTCTTAGCGGCGGTTTAGAAGTCGTCAAAACGTTGAGCCGGTAATAGAGATCGTCGCGGAAATTTCCGGCATGCACGGCTTCCCGAAGATCTCCCTTACTGGAGGCAATAACGCGGACGTTAAAGGGAATTTCGGTGTTCGAGCCGAGATGAACAATTTTGCGTTCTTCCAGAACTCGCAACAGACGGACTTTTATATCGAGCGTCATGCTTTCAATCTCATCAAGAAAAACCGTGCCGCCGTCGGCATATTCAAACTTGCCGATCCGGATATGATCTGCCCCCGTGAAGGCCCCTTTTTCATAACCGAAGAGTTCGCTTTCAATGGTTGTTTCGGGAAGTGCGCCACAATTCACTGGTACAAATCGGTCCTCCCGGCGCCGACTGAGCTCGTGAAGTGCCTGCGCCACCTGTTCCTTGCCAGCACCGGTTTCGCCGGTGATCAATACATCGGCATCCACAGCCGCAAACTGCGTAATTTTCTCCCGCAATTTGATTGCACCAAGTGATTGACCGACGAGCCGGTTCTCAAGTCTTGTGCCTTGGGTCAAAGCCTCGCGTAAATGTCGGTTTTCAAGGACGAGGTTTCTTTTATCCAATCCACGGCGCACCGCATCGACCAGCACGTCAGACGAAAACGGTTTTTCGATAAAGTCATAGGCTCCATCACGCATCGCGTTGACCGCCATAGGAACATCGCCGTGACCTTTAATCAGGATGACCGGCAGGTCGGGATCAATTTCGAGAGCAGCCGCTATCAGCGCCAAACCATCCGTCTTTGCCATGCGAATATCAGAAACCAGGACACCAGGCCACGAGGTACTGATGCCGTCCAACACGCCATCAGCAGAAGCAAAGCTGTCCACCTCAAACCCGGCGAGCTCCAATGCCTGACTGCACGCCGTTCGCAGGTGTTTCTCGTCATCTAAAAAATACATTGGCCGTCATAGTTAGGCAGCCTCCTCTGGGCGTACTTTTTGGAGGAAAACAGTGAATACTGCGCCGCCGTCGGGTTTATTGCGCGCTTCAATCTGGCCACGGAATTGATTGATGATACCGTAGAAAATAGACAATCCAAGCCCCGGCCCTTCGCCAACGCCCTTAGTCGAGTAAAACGGGTCAAAAATATTTGCGCGATCTTCTTCGTTAACGCCGGTGCCGGTATCCGAGATAGAAACTTCGACTTGCGTAACGGTCTCAACAACTGAAACACTTAGTCTGCGCGTCTTACGGCCCTTCATCGCATCAATGCCATTCGATATCAAATTCACAAAGACTTGCTGAAGTCGCACCGTTCCGCCAACCACTTCCAGAGATGGATCAGGCAGGTTGGCCTCAAGTTCCACCGCTTCTTCCCGAAAGCGGACTTCCAGCAGGTTAAGTGCCTCATCCAGAGAGCGTCTCAACGACGTGGGACGGGTTTCAACCACTTCACCTCGGGCATAGGTCCGAAGATTACGGATAATGCGGGCCATTCGTTCTGTAAGCTCTGAAATATCCTCCAGATTTGATCGAACGGATTCTGGTTGCGCCCTCTCAAGAAAGGTCCGCGCATTGTCGGAACAGGAACTGATTTACAGAACGGCCAGATGCTTTCGGATTGGTAGAAGGCGTTTCGTGAGATATCTCGATAATATTATTGTTGGGCTCAGCCGTCTTAGGCAGCGCAACATAAGTCCGATCGCCGTATTGGTGCAGCCGCTTTAACTTCGTTAAAATTTCAGAACCAAGGGATCTGGTTGCCCTGAAACGCCAATCGGAGCGCGTGCTCATAAAAATTATGCCCGCCTCATCAACGACGAGTATTTCGTGATCTGGCGCCAACCAACGTTCTTCCAAACTTCCTAATCGCAGACGAATAACTACAACGCCAATCTGTTAATTGCCGCTTCGAATGGGATGTGAAAAGAAATAACTCATCTCTCCTTCATCCGGCGGGCCCGAAATTGCATGGTACCGACCGAGCCCCCCATGCATGGCTGATTGAAAGTAAGGCTGAGCACCAACAAAAAAACCTACCAAAGACCTGCTGGATGCTCAGTTACTGGACGCAATGACTGTCCCTGATTTGTTGACAACGAAAGTATCCAGTGCACCTGATAGAAAATTAATGCGCTCCAGCTCACGATTCAGGCTATCGAGTTCCGGGCCAGTAGCCGGATCCAGAAGCACCGATTGGAACAATCGACTATTCGCCAACAGGGCGGGCTGGTACTGAAATTTGGAAAGTTCACTCTGGAGATTGGTGACCACCAGGTTGAGCGTATGTCCGCTGCGTTCACGAATTTCCTCGAGCGCCGTCTTTTTTTACCAATAATAGGTAAACCAGACTATAGCGGCGCTAATAGCCACAAAACCCACGACAACAATTGAACGAATAATACGCCCGGAGAGGGTTTGCCCTCGACCTTCAACACGTTCATCGCCCATCGCTGATTCAGCCATTAACCCAGAACCGAATATTCGCCCCACTATCGTGCAAGTCTACTCGGTTAACGCCGCACTTCAAAAAATTCCTGCAACATTCGCCGGGAGCGCAATTCATCAATGCCGCCATATACATCAGGACGATGGTGACAGGTTGGCTGACTGAAGAATCGAGGCCCATTCTCAACGCCGCCGCTTTTAGGGTCCGACGCGCCAAAATATAGACGCCTGATCCGTGCCATCGAAATCGCAGCCGCGCACATCGCGCAAGGCTCCAACGTCACATACATATCGCAGTCAACCAGTCTCGTTCCGCCGTAGATTTTTGCCGCTTGTTGTAAAACCAGCATTTCGGCGTGAGCAGTAGCATCCTTTAACTCCTCCGTACGGTTTCCGGCGGTAGCAAGAATTTCGTTGTTTTGCGTATCGACAATTACCGCCCCAACAGGAACTTCCTCCCGCAAAGCAGCTTCTCCTGCCTCGGCGAGGGCGATTTCCATATATCCCTGAGCATGGGGTGGAACTGATCCGGTCATGGGCGCAAGATGCAAAGCTCGGAGAAGCCCGTCAAGCCTCAACTGTTGTTAGTGTGGTTCTCGCAATTTACTATGATTGCAGATCTTGTCGCTGCGGAGAAATCCTTTTGAATTGAAGAGAGCGCCGAGCCGCGCAAAAGCGCAATAACGAGACCTCACATCAGATTGTTGGCCTACTACAACAAGCGATTTCTTTCCATCAACAAGGCCAGCTCCAGAATGCTGCCGCTCTCTACAACCAAATTCTGCAAATTGAGCCGGAGCACGGCGATGCGTTGCATTTACTGGGCGTCGTCCATCTCCAATGTGAAGATCATAGTAAAGCGCTAGCGTTCATTTCCCGTGCGATAGCCAACGGATTAGCAACTGACATTGCCTACAACAATCTAGGCGTCGCTCTAAGATCCCTTGGTCGGCATGGTGAAGCTGCTGTTCAGTACCGCAAAGTGGTGAACATTAATCCTGAATATTTGGAAGCAAGGGTCAATCTTGGCAACGCCTTACGAGCCTCGGGGAAGACCGACGATGCACTCGTTAGCTATCGCGAAAACCTGAGTTGAGTGCCAGAGTGCGCAGACGCTCATTCTGGCCTTGCCCTGGCTTTAACCGACTCGAATGCCAAGGAAAAAGCTGCAGAGCACCATCGGCGAGCCGTAGAACTGGACCCCAGTCAGCCGTATTCCAAACTAATCTTGGATATTTACAATTTGAAGAAAAGACACTTGAGAAAGCTTTAAATACTTTTCGTCAAGCGACCTTGCTTGATGAAAGATATGCCCCAGCGCATTTCGGTATTGCGACAGTTCTGCAAGCGATGGAACAGGGTATAGAGGCAGAACAGGCTGCTCGATCCGGTCTCGCGGTTGACGATTCAGATTCTTTAGGCTGGAACGTTCTTAGACTCACTCTAAAACTTCAAAACCGCGACGAAGAAGCTGAAGAGGCCTTTGACCGCTCCCTATCTCTTGACCCCGAACTACCGGATCCCGCTTCCAATCTCGGAAGCCTTCTCCAGCAAAGAGGGGAATTCGAAAAAGCCATCGCCATGTAGACACAGGCAATTGAGAAATGGGGCAAGAGCTCCGAAATTACTGATTCCCTTGCTGAAGCGCACAATAATCGTTCACTGGTAAATTTAGCGATAGGACGATTTTCGGAGGGTTGGCAAGATTATCGCCTGCGCCAGTCAGTCCGCGGTCTGAATTTTCCACTGGAGCAAAATACCTTATCGGATCGACTTGATGGCAAACGTATTTTTATAAATTTCGATCAAGGTCTTGGAGATGAGCTTTTTTCCTTAGATTTTTTGACCGCCTTAGAGAAAGAGACCCTCAAATCACGTATCTCACACAGGAAAAAATCGCTGAAATCATCCGACGCAATCTGCCTGGTGAACAAGTCGTCACCAACAATCAGCAAATAGATCTTTCAGGATTTGATCATTGTATTTCTATCGGGGATTTGCCGTTTCTGCTGAATATGAAGAACGAAAATGACATTCCCCCATCTGTTTCCCTAAGTGTTTTGTCAGAGAGACGGGCCGAAATAAAAAGAAAATTACGGGATTTTGGACCCGCTCCGTATTTCGGTTTTACATGGCGGTCTGGAACGGAGCAGTACAACAAACTATTTAAAATTGTCCCTCAAGATGCTCTGGCCCAAGCATTGCGTGATGTAAAAGGAACGTATATCGCCCTCTAAAGAGGCCCTCAACCAGGCGAAATCCAAAGATTTTCTGAGCACATCGATCAACCGGTTCACGATTTGACTTCTTTAAACGATGAACTTGAAGCAATGCTCGCGACATTGGCTATTCTGGATGACTATATCTGCGTTAGTAACACAAATGTTCACCTCCGAGAGGCTGTAGGAAAACCAAGCAGGGTCCTGGTGCCATTCCCCGCAGAGTACCGATGGATAGTCAAAGAAGGGGAGTCCCCCTGGTTTCCGGGAACGGCGGTGTATCGGCAAGCTGCAAACCTTTCCTGGCATAAGGCATTGACTGCGCTGTCAGATGAGTTCAGCGCGCAATGGCAACAAAAATAACAAACGGGATTTCTAAAGGCAGAATCAACCCGACTGGACAGCACGATGTCCTTTTGGCACAAACACTCACATGTACCATCAAGGAAAAACGGCGTGATCGAAACTCCATTTCCAATTTATGTGGGTTGGGACTCGCGCGAAGACATTGCCTATCAGGTTTGTCGCCATTCCTTAGGGACGCGCGCTACTATCCCGGTTTCGATCACCCCGATCAAACAGCAGTCACTCAGAGAAGAGGGTCTATATACACGTGATGTAGATCCGCTGGCTGCGACAGAATTCACATACACCCGCTTTTTCGTCCCCTACTTGCAAGGCTTTAAAGGCTGGGCACTGTTTTGCGATTGCGACTTCCTGTGGCTCACAGACATCGCAGAGCTCGTGTCGATGCTCGACGACAAATACGCGATCATGTGCGTCCATCATGACCATCAACCCAAAGAAAACCGCAAGATGGATGACCGACCTCAGACGCAGTACCCCCGCAAGAACTGGTCATCAATGGTGCTCTATAACTGTGGCCACCCGGCGAATTCAGTCCTGACAACCGATATCGCAAATAAAGAGACGGGTGCCTTTTTACACAGGTTTCAGTGGCTCACAGATGACCTCATCGGTGAAATTCCTGAGAGCTGGAATTGGCTGGAAGGCTGGAGCGACAAACCATCATCCGGCCACCCCAACGCCATCCATTATACCAGAGGGGGATCCTGGTTCGATGAATGGCAGACTGTCGATTACGCCGACCTCTGGAATCAGGAAAGAGCAGCCTACGAAGCCACCCTTTCAAAAACTGCTTAAAGCTCTGAGCAGAAACTCACATTCTCAGATCATTTAACCATCGGCGGCATTTCTTCGAGCAACCGACCATACCCTTCGCGTGGTTCATTGATTGAAAGCCGTTTCTGAAACTCCCAAACGCGCGCCGTGACAGGAAAGACGATGGGAATACCCAAATCCTGCTCCAGCATTGGAATCACCTTTAGGGCTTTCCACCCAGTCCCGAGCATATAGATGCCTTGAGCCCGTTTATGCTTTAGAGCCAATTTTTTAATGAACGCATATATCTCTTCGGAAGATAGCGTCTGAACTTTATTGAAGGGTACGTCGATACCTTCCATACCCAATACGTCAAACCCTTCCTTCTTGAAGTAATTGCCGAAGGTCTTGTTGATTTCGCCCTGGAAATAGCTGGCGCCGATAAAGCGTTTGACCTTGAGAGCCTTTAAAGCCGCGACATGATTTGTACCGGAGGTAAAAACCTGCGTCTTGTGTTTACGTTCCCAGGCGCGAATTTTCTTCGCTTCGCCTTCATTACCCAGGACCATAAAAGGTGGCGCACCTTCCGGATGAATGACATCGCAACCCTGGTCAGCAAGGATAGCGACCTTCTCATCATAATCCTTCATCACCTCTTTGAATTCTGTCCGGTCGCCGCGCGTGATATTGTTAAAAAGCGGGATAACCCCGATACCTTCCGGCAGAATTCGGATCATATCTTCGAGACCGCCTGGTCGCATGGTGGGTTTAATAATACCGATGATGCCACGCCAGCTTGAGAACGCCATGTCAAAATTCTCCCAGATTGAAGTTTATCGTTAACACAATAGTGCGAGTGGAACTCCAGCAGCGCAAGTGTTCACGAAAAATTTTGCTCCTCAAGACCGAATCTTAAATTATAGTTTTAATGTTGTGATGCAGATCACAAAACAACCTATGCGTCTAAACCGTTTTGGTTCCTTACGACTTGGGGAGGTCACATTGAATAAGATAAATAATTTTAGGGCAGCCGTCTTGGTATCAGCCATTGGTTTCGGCGTCGCAACCACCGCGCAAGCGGATGCGGTATCCGATTTTTATGACGGGAAAACAGTCCGCTTTTACATCGGTGCGTCACCGGGTGGTGGGTATGATGTATACATGCGGACCCTGGTCCAGCATATGGGCAAACGTCTACCAGGAAAGCCGAATGCCATCGTCGTAAACATGCCGGGTTCCGGTGGCGTAAAAGCCTCTAACTATGTCTATAACGTAGCGCCGAAAGATGGCACGACAGTCATGACGCCGTTCTAGACCCACCCGCTGTTTCAGCTCATCCGACCACGCGGCATCAAGTTCGATATGAGCAAGATGCGGTGGATCGGCAATATGGCAGCTCTGAACAGTATGGTTGTTGCCATGGGCAATGTTGCCAAAACTCTGGATGACGCGAAGAAAAAAGAAATTGTCGTTGCTGCTTCGGGTAAGGGATCGGAAACCTATATATTCCCGCAATTCCTGAACCGCTCCATCAACACTAAGTTCAAGATCGTTACCGGCTATCGCGGCACCGCCAAAATGACCAATGCCATGGAAGCGGGGGAAGCCCAGGCACGTGGTGGCTCCTGGCAGAGCTGGAATGTCATTCGACCTAACTGGGTTGGTACCGACAGGATCAGCGTCCTCGTGCAGGCTGGGCTCGCACCACACCCTGATCCCAATGTGAAAGGTATGCCAATGCTGGTCGATGTCGTGCCAGCGTCATACAAGCCGATCGCTCAACTCCTGTCTGTACCTGTCGCCATGGCGCGTATTGTCGGGTCCCCACCGGGAATTCCGAATGATCGTTTAATGGCCTTGCGCAAAGCCTTCGATGCGACGATGAAAGACCCTGCTTTTCTCGCGGATGCCAGAAAACGCAAGATGGACCTTAACTATCTTAGTGGCGCAGAAGTCGAAGCGAATATTGCGGCGCTCATGAAAATACCGAAGGATATCCTGAAACGGACAGCAGACGTCCTAGGATACACCAAAAAGAAAAAATCAAAGAAATAATACTGGATGGGATGATCCAAATAAGGGGTGCTCCTGTTTGAGCACCCCTTTTTCTTGACCTGACTCAGCGGGTTTCTACAGTGGCGGTATGAAAAAACCCGTCATAGGCATAACGCTCGATTCAGAAAAGCCAGGTGGCTATTCAAAGTTCCCTTGGTACGCCGTCCGTGAAAACTATTGTGACGCGGTCGCGGATGCCGGTGGGTTGCCTGTTCCCCTACCGCATCAACCAGCCATCGCAAACGCATATCTCGACATGATTGACGGGCTGGTCATAACAGGGGGTGCATTTGATGTTGATCCGGCTCTGTTTGGCGACAAAACACGCCACGAAACAGTGGTAACCAAGGACCGTCGTACCGAATTTGAACTCGCTGTAACACGAGGAGCGATTAATCGGGATATGCCGGTTCTTGGCATTTGCGGTGGCCAGCAGCTTCTCAATGTTGTACTTGGCGGCACGCTTATCCAACACATCCCCGACGAGATTGAAAATGCCCTGGCGCATGAACAACCTAACCCACGAGATGAACCGGGCCATGACATTGCGGTTACAACCAACACTTTGCTCCATCAGATAACTGGCACCGGAACCATGTCCGTCAACAGCGCCCACCATCAGGCCGTCAAAACCATAGCGAGTCCGGTGATTATCAATGCGACGGCACCCGATGGGGTCATTGAAGGCATTGAGTTGCCCGGCAAACGGTTTTGCCTCGGTGTACAATGGCATCCGGAGTTTTTAATCGACCCAGGCGACAAACGCATAT
>Ga0055584_100005930_pt1 | contig 11982 bp, 13 predicted proteins | sample OSDHelmetaG_FD_58716 | JGI IMG/M metagenome (GOLD analysis project Ga0055584, IMG submission 58716) | Pelagic marine sediment microbial communities from the LTER site Helgoland, North Sea, for post-phytoplankton bloom and carbon turnover... | ecosystem: Environmental > Aquatic > Marine >... | reverse complement strand
CGAAGACCTTGCGGCCGAAGACCTTGCGGCGCTAGTCACAGCGTAGATCGTGGCAGCGCCGGATGTGGGTGAAACCCGTCAACACGAGTGGCATTTCGATGAACCAATTACGACGCGAAACTTAGTGGTTAAAGGCTGTGCAATCGGGCTAGGCAGTAATTCCTTGATGCGCACCGAGGCGGCGCGCGCCGCCGGCCAATTCGATGAACGCATGAAGCTCTACGTGGATGTCGATTGGCTCTGTTGGTTCTTAAATGAGAACCGTATGGAAGCGATCGACATTGTCTATACCCGTTACAACAAAGCGCCGACCCGTGCTGGAGAATTAGTAGAGGCAGCTGGCACGGTGTTTTACACAAGAACGCTGAACTGATTGCGAGCCTGTCCAAAGCGGACCGGCGCCAGGTACTAGCGCAATTTCATGAGAACGTCGTAGTTTGTCACAAAGCAAGCGGTCATCGACGCGCGTTCGCCCGCTCGTTCCTGCGCAGTGCGTGGCACCGGCCCAGGTGGCCTGTGGCCGCTTATGTGGATTCATCGACATCGCCCTGAACCTCAATATTTTGCCCATTGTGCGCAGTGTGCTGCGGCGTTTCACACATGCAAATTCGCAAGGCAGCTCGTTATGATTGGCACCCTTAACGTGACGCCAGCGCGGCTCGAAGAATTTGCGCACGAGCGTGGATTTCAGACCTTTGGTAGTGCCGCGGTAGATGCCTTCCACGGCATAGAGCCGATCGATGCTGCGGGTGCGAATGATGTCACTTTCTGCAGGTTTGACGACGAACGTGGCGCCAACTGGTTGCGTCGTATCAGCGCTGGCGCGGTGTTCGTATTGCCGCATGTGGCGGAGCAAGCATTTGCTTGGCGCCCAGCTTTCTGCATTGCGTGTGAAATACCGCGCATGGCTTTGGCGGAATTTCTTATCCAGTTTTGGCAAGCGCCATCGTCACCTCGGTGACACGGTGCATGTTTTGTTTCTGTCTGATGCACTGGGCGCGATGTAATCTACGATCGTAGTTTGCGTGCTGATGACATTGATGCGCGTCGCCAAGCGGGGCTCAATTGTGCCGAGCTGATTGGCATCGAATCAGTGGAATTCGAAGATTATCCTAACCTTCGTCTGTACCAGGAGTCGCTACTGGGGCTGACGCAAAAGATTGAAGCGCGACTCGATCGGTGGCAGCTCGATATTGTCTATACGCATCATTCCAGCGACACCAATATTGATCATCGGCTGGTGTTTGACGCTACCCTAGTTGCCGCTCGCCCGATTCCCGGCAAATCTATTGCCTCGATCCGCTGTTTCGAAATTGGATCGAGCACCGACTACTCCGTGCCTTCGCTTGGTCATCCGTTTCTGCCGAATCTGGACCTTGATGTAACGCAGTGGATGGACACTTGGTTTCAGATGGTGGACTTCTATGGCACCGAGATGCGGCCGGCACCGTTTCCGCGATCCAAAGAAGTTCTGGCAGCGGGCGCAATCTTACGCGGGTCTGAAGTTGGTCTCGCGCGCGCTGAGGCATTCATGGAAGTGCGTCGAATAATTAAATAGCATTAAGGATCAACACCAATGTTTCGGTCTTGGCGCGCGGCACGTGTTGTTTGCCTCAACCAATAGTGGGTTTTTTCTCATAAAGGTGCGAAACCCGCCATAGGTAAGGGAGCCGCTGCCTGACACTCTGGGCCGACCGCGCAGCAGGTCCCATAGCCGGTCGTTTTAGGCATACGGCAGGAGTGACGGGGACACACACTTCGAAGTGTGGAGTCGTCAATTCTTAGTTGAGAGGTGCCGCGCGCGTTGGCCGCGATGAAGTTATCGGGCAGATACAACGCTTGAGGTAGAGGCTGGCCGCTGAACGCAAGAATGACGCCGCACTAAACAACCTGCGAGCGCACGAATCCGCGCATTCTGAAGAGAATGCTCTGTTTTCTGTGTAACCTGCGGGTTCAAATGTAACCGGTCAGGTGGTCTTCGGGCTTGGTTAAATATTTCTCAGTTATTGCCGCAACTTGTTACGACGCAATGCAGCAGTGCCGGAATGGCCAGTTAATTTTGATCAGGGGCCTCAGGAGCTGTTCTTATAGCGCACCGTTGAAGGCGTGCGGCGGCGCAACCAGAGCATCCACTGTTGCTGCCTTTTTTGAGTCTGGATCGGTGAGCACAAAACGTGCACTGCGATCGAGCGGATCTTGAAAGTGAATGATCACATGCTCATCGTCGACTAAGCACACGCCGTACGCGGTAGCTTCATGCGAGCCGATCATTGTTGTGTCGGTTCCCAGATACAGCGCCACTTGATGGTTGGTGCCGGGCACGGTACTGGTCGGTATGCCGCGCCACGAACCGGCAATGGCACGATGAACGTGTCCGTAAAACAGGTGCCGTACGTCCCCGTGCTTGTGCAGCGCTGCGCCGAGTTCGCGATCTTGTTTGAGCCTGCTCGCATCGAGCGAACGAACACCAATAGCGAACGGTGGATGATGTAAGAACAGGTACACCGGCTCGGCTTGATGTCGCTCAAGCTGATGCTTAAGCCATTGAAGTCGTTGCTCGCACAGCACACCGTGTTCTTCGCCATGCGCAACGCTGTCGAGCATCACGAAGGCCCCGACGGGGGTGGGGACGACGTACTGCACAAAGCCATGTGCATCGACCGGTGTGTCAGTGAAAATTTTCTTGAACGCCTCGCGATCATCATGATTACCGATCAACAGGTGATAAGGCACAACAAGGCGGTCGAGAATGTCGTGCATCGCCCGATAGGCGGGCTCCATACCGTGGTAGGACAAATCGCCAGTGTGCACAACGAACGCGGCATCCGAATGCAGCCGGTTAATCTCGTCAACAATGGTATTTAGTCGTGCGGCTGGGTTCAGCGCGCAGAGCATGTCGCCCGGCGGCACCAAATGCGTATCAGTGATGTGGATAAATTTCATGGCGCTCTTACATGGGGAACCCGTTAACGTTGTTGATCATTATGCCTTCGCTGCCGCGAGCCGCCACATCGCTGGGGTGACGGCTGATGCTGTTGCGGTTCGCACAGTGACGGTGACAGACACTTTGAAATGCGGAATCGCCAATTCCTCGTAAGGCGGCGCCGCATGCGTCGGCCGCGACCAAGGCGTCGGGCCAGTTGCAAGGTACGCTCTTCGATCGAACGCTTTCGATGCTCGACGTAGCGGCTATCGAGCTTGCCGCGAAGCCATGCACTGGGCACACAGCGCGACACTAAGTGGTAGCCGAGGGGCCGTTCGGATCGACTAGCAGGTTGCGCGGCGTAGCTATGAGGGTAAGCATGACTTATCAATGCAAGGTAGTTTGTACGCGAGCGCCTTAATAGGCGTGGCCATCTTGCACTAGAGTGCTTGCCACAGCGGAACCACGCGACTTGAAAGTGTGTGTCCTCGCGAGCTTTGTCGCGAGCCTCCGCTCGCGACTTTCCTCGGTCTCGCGCGTCCTGAGGCATTCATGGAGTGCACCGAGTGATTAAATAGCCGAGACATTAGAGTTAAGGGTCAACGCTAATGTTTCGGTGTTGGCGCGACACACCTTGTTTGCCTTAGCTAATAGTGCGCAGCGCGAACTATTGTTTGGCACTAGCGCTCGAAACGTATTCAGCCAGACCTGCAAATACCCGCACACCGGTTGCGATCGAGGCCTCGTCGAAGTCGAAGTGTGAGGTGTGATGGAAATCTGTAAGGTCTGAGCCAATAATGAAGTAGCACGCGTTGCCGCCGCGCGCTTGCACGCGACGCATCAAGAAAGGTGCATCTTCGCCACCGGTGACGCGTACATGTGGATGCACTTCATCAACACCCGGTGTGCGCGCGGCGACCGCCATCACTGCGTCCTTCGCCGCCTGATCGTGTTGCGGTGATACGGTTTGCCCGACCACCGTGATCTCGCATTGCACATCATGCATCAACGCGGCCGCGTTCAGCACTGTGCGCGCGCGCGCTTCCATGAAAGCTGCGGATGCAGGGGTTTCACCGCGGACTTCCAATTCCAGTGCGCAGTCGTCCGCGATTATGTTGCGCGCGGTACCGCCGCTGATGCGCCCTACGTTGACCCGAGTCGCACCGCCTGCGACGCGCGAGATTGCGTGTAGATTGATCACCGCCGTTGCACCCGCTAAGACCGCGTTGTGCCCGGCCTCCGGATTCGCACCAGCGTGCGCAGGCACGCCACTAAAACTTGCGTCGAGCTTGGTAGAATTGAGCATGCCGTCGGTTGCTGCGGCAATTTGGCGGCTGGGTAAGCCCACGCCTAAATGCGCAGCAAAGAACCAGTCAGCATCATCGACGACACCCGCATCGGCCATCGGCAGTGCACCTCGTCCGCCTTCTTCAGCCGGCTGAAACACCAGCCTCACGGTGCCACTCCAATTCGATTCTGGTGCCGCTAGCCATTCACCAAAGCCGAGCCCAATCGCAGTGTGGCCGTCATGTCCGCAGGCGTGGTGCACACCGTCGCGTGCTGAAACGTAGCCTTGCTCAACCGGCTTGTGGCCCGCCTCGTTGGCTTCCGCGAGCGGTAGCGCGTCCATGTCGAAGCGGTACGCACTAACCGGCCCGTCACCGCGACGCAGTTCCGCCACTACGCCGGTTTGACCGTCTGGCATGCGCGCTAACCATGGAGCGGCTAAATTGTCGCCGCGAAGTTCGTCTGCGCGCGCATCAAGTGCTGCCTGCGTTGGTACGCCGAGCATACTTTCTTGGCGCATCGCTTGTGGTCCAATGCGTAAATCGAAACCGAGCGCTGTCAATCGTTGCGCTACTACCGCGGCGGTGCGCATTTCCGTGAAACCCAACTCTGGGTTGCGATGAATGTCGCGGCGTGTCTCTATCCAAGCTTGCTCGCGTTCGCTTACTAGGTCGTCAATAAAACTCATCGCGGGTACTCCAGGGTTATGCGGCGCATGGCTGGTTGTCAGCCTCCGCCCGGTTCTTGTAGAACGTCAAGATAGCACTCGCAGTATCGCTCACCAGAAAGCGTGCCCACGGATTGGCATACCAATTGAAGTTGGTGCTCACACGATAACGGACTTGGATGTCCAGTCGGGTGCCGCGATTAACAGGGGTCAGCGTATAGGCGGTGCTGAGTAAGTCGAAATGCTTGCCGCCGAGCACCACATGTCGGTCTAGTGAGCCAGCTGAAAACGAATCTTTGGTAAATTCATATGTCCATGCGATATGGCGATTGGTTTGCCAAGCGGTGATTTTTTCCGAAAACCTGGTGCTGCGTTGCCGCCGAGCGAGCCGACAACTGCAAAATTGGTATTGCGAGGACGATACAAATTGAACCTTCGAGCAAGGCAAGAGCTGCGCCGCTAACGAATAGACTGACCGATGCCCACGGCGCCATGATCCAATACCGCATGGTGGTGGGCGCGGTCTTTTGCGCCGTCTATACGGTGTTAGCACCGACCGCAAAAGGCACAACCACAATGAACGATAAGGCCATCGTATCCGGTAGTTTGTCGCCCAGAGCTTGCGCCGCAGCGCTAACAAGGCGCAATGCTAAACCGTATATAGCGCGATTGCTCAAGCCCGGCGGCTTGCAGCGTAAACACCGCTAAAGCTCAAGCGACCGGTAATTGTGGCGCAGCCCTAATTGACAACAGCTCCGGCCCGTTTTCACGGATAACCAAGTTCTCCTCGTGCACCATCATGCGACCCGGCGCGAACACCATGCCAGGCTCGAGGGTTATGACCATACCCGGTACCAGTACGGTAGTGTCCCAGTCGGTATGGGATGGTGGTTCGGTCAGCTGAATGCCGAGGCCGTGTCCGTAACGCCCGACGCTATCGCCCAAGGCTCCCGCCGCTTGTAGCACCGTGTCCATCGCCCGAAATATGTCTGCGCACGTGTTGCCGGGGCGTGCCGCATCTAGGCCTGCTTCGGTTGCTCGCCATACCGCGCGATACGCCGCATGCACGCTTTCATGCACCGCACCGAAGCCGAAGTTGCGATCGAAATCACAGAAATAGCCGTCGTATTTCGCGCCTGTATCCAAAATCAGCACGTCGCCTGGCGCTAACACGCGCCCGCTCGGCGGTGAGATGATGTCGTCATAACCGTCAGCTGCAGCAGCGCCGACTAGATAAGCGACGTCGTCGACTCCTGCGTTCAAGCATTCCACTTTAAATGCACGGAAAATCTCATCGTCGCGCATACCGACGTGTACAAAATCGAGCAAGCGCGCGAATACATTCGATACGCAGGTCGCGACGAATCGGATCTTGTCTATTTCGGCTTCTGATTTTACCAAGCGCACATCGCGCATAACTGCTGTCGCATCAACAAAGTTGCTTGCATGGGGAAAATTGCTTGTGTGGGACGGGCCAAATAGTCCTTCGCTGATTTGATCGAAGTCGTTTAGTGGTAGCCGCATGTGAGTTTCGCGGCCTTTATTGATGCCTATGGCGCCAAATTCATTGCCGCATTGTGCGATCGCGTCAACGCGTACTTCGCGTAGCGTTTCGGTGATCAAGCTAACCCCGTCATCGTGCGCATGCGGGGATGACCAACTGCGAATATCACTTATCCACTCGCCGCGCATGCAACTGACGCCAATCTCCGGAATGACCGCAATCGGCTTGCCAACTAATGGCACCACTACATACCAAGGTCGCGTTGGGCTCTGCCAGAACTGCGTCAAGAACCCGGTGCAATATTGAATGTCCGCCTCGGTGGTTAACCAAAGTGCGCCAAGCTTGCGTTTGTGCATTGCGCTTTGGATGCGCTCGAGCCGAGTCGAAAATTCATTGTGACTGAAGCCACGACTAGGCGGCACAAGGGTAGGCTTTTGCAGTTGCATGTTGTTGACTCAGCATGAGTGGGCTATGGCGTACACAAGATATTGGCAGCAACGAATTGTCGTTGCTGGCGCTCGATTGTCGGTGGGCGCAAATCGAAGCCTCGCTCAACATTGTCAGGCCCATGTTCGCGTTGCGCAATTGAAGTGTAGCGACACGCCACGTAGGGCCGCACTAAGCGTCGTTCTGGAGATTCTTTGGCGCTCACCTGCGAGCTAGAATCCGGGCATCGCAAAGCATTTTCCGTGCGGTGGCAACATATCAGTATTAGTCATCACCAGTCTGTGGCAGCGGAATTTCAATTCGGAGTGCAAGGGCAGTGGCGGAATTTTCGAAATCGGCGCGCGTAGTGATTATTGGTCAGAGCGGCATTGTCGGTGCCTGCGTTGCACATCATCTGATCGCGCGTGGCTGGGATGATGTGGTCGGAATTGATATGTCCTCAATCCCGACTGACGTAGGTTCTACCGCGCATGCGTCCGACTTCTGCTATGCCATTGCGCATGATCAGATGACCTGCTACACGACAATGTACAGCATTGATTTCTACGGAAATATTGGACGCTACAGTCGTGTAGGCGGCCTCGAAGTTGCGTGCGTTGGCGACGATGAGCGCATGGCGGAGCTAAAGCGTAAGGTCCGTTCTGCCAAAGCATTTGGTACCAACGCGTGTTTGATTTCAGCGCAACAAGCGAAGGCCAAATTCCCGCTGCTCGAAGAACACGTGATCCAAGGTGCGCTTTGGGATCCGGACGCAGGGCTGGTTAGCCCGCGCTCGCAGACGGTTGTTGGAGATTTGGTCAACGCTGCGGTAGAAGCTGGCGGGCTGCGTGCTTCCGCGAATACGCCTGCTACTGGATTGAATATCGTGGACGGGCGCATAACCGGCGTCTATACCAATCGTGGTTATATTGAAGCCGGCCGAGTGGTGGTTTGCGCCGGGTTATTGGGGCGCACAATCGCGGCAATGGCGGGTGAGGACTTGCCGATAATGCCAGTGGATCATCCCTTGACCTTCTTTGGACCTTACCTGGAGTTCGCTGGCACTGGTAAAGATATCGGCTATCCGCTGCTGCGCGACCAAGGTAACTCGGCGTATCTACGTGATACCGGAGATCCAACAACTCCCGAAGGTGGGCAGATTGAGTGGGGGGGTACTACGAAGAGAAGGCGCCACGCTTAGTACACCCACGTGATTTGCTCGACAAAGAGCAAGCGCGCTTGTCGCCGTCGCAACGCGATCTGGAACTCGACCAAGTGCTTGACGCGCTGTAGCGGGCCATCGAGCTAACGCCAATACTTGGTGAACTTGGTTTTGACGAGAAGCACTCGTTTAACGGGTTGCTGCAAGTCACAGCCGATGGTGGTCCGTCGATTGGTGAATCACCGGATGTTCGCGGCCTCTGGTATTGCGAGTCTGTGTCGGTCAAAGACGCTCCAGGTACGGCCAAGATCCTGGCCGACTGGATGACTGACGGACGCACCGAGTTCGACCATCACGCTATCGACATCGCCCGTTATTACCCTTTTCAGAAAACCGAAGACTATATCCGTGCGCGTTGTTATGAAACGGCGTTCAAAATCTACAACCCACCAGTACACAATTGCGAGCCTTATACTGCCGCGCGCAATGTTCGCCGTAGTCCGTTTTGGGAACGTGAGCGGGCGCTTGGGGCACATTTCATGGAAGCAGCGGGCTGGGAGCGCGCACACGGCTATGCCAGCAATGCACATCTGTTAGAGAAGTATGCGGATCGCGTGCCTGAGCGTCATGCTGACTGGGATAATCGTCACTTTTGGTGGGTTTCCAACGCTGAGCAACTAGAAATTTCGGAAAATGTTGGGATGGTCAATCTTGCCCATTTCGCCATTTATGACGTCAGTGGCCCTGATGCCGAGGTGTTCATGGAGTATGTGTGTGTTGCCAAGGTTGGTGGTGATACGCAAATCGGAAAAGGCATCTATACGCACTTTCTAGATGCCGCGGGTGGTATTCGCGCAGACCTAACCGTCGTGCGTACAGCGCCCGCGCAGTATCGAGTCATGGATGGTGGAGATTCGGGCAATCGCGATTTCGTTTGGATGAAACGACTAATCGAAGATCATGGTTTAAATGCGACCATCCAAGATCGCACTGAGGACTTCGTCTGCATTGGCCGGTGGGGGCCCAATGCGCGCGCCACTCTAGAGAAAATGGTTGCTGATTCTGAAGGCCTGTCGCATGAAAACGTCCCATTCGTTAGGTTGAAAGAGATCTTGGTTGATGGTACGCCGGTATCCGCATTCCGTATCTCGTATGTAGGCGAGCAAGGCTGGGAACTGCACTGCGCTTACGATGACGGACTAACATTATGGGACGCCCTGTAGGCACAAGGTGTTACGCCTGTGGGTGTAGAGACCTATGCGTCTAGCCGGCGCCTCGAAAAGAGCTTGCGGCTACAAAACGCGGATCTATTAATGGAGTACAACTTACTTGAAGCGGGTCTTGCTCGGCCGAAGGTAAAAGCGGCAGATTTTGTTGGCAAAGCCGCCTACCTTGCACAGCGCGAACGTGCACATCAGCCAGCCTATTTGTGCACCTTGACGATGCAGGACAACATTGATGCAAACGGTGTGGCGCGGTATCCCGTCGGGTCCTGGCCAATCATGGATCCACAAAGCGGTGCTGTGCTGCTTGATGCGCAAGGGCGTCGCTCATTTATCACCAGCATCGCGTACGGCCCGTCGATCGGAAAGAACATTGCACTTGCCTATTTGCCGTTCGAATACTGTCAAGAAGGGCGCCACTTGGTGATGGAGTATTTTAGCGAGCGTTATCCGCTGCGCGCGGCCGCGGTTGGCTACGAGCCGCTCTAAGATCCACACAACACCAAGCCTAAGTCGTGAACACGGCCAACTAGTTTTTCGGCTTAAGCGCAGCCCTTGGCGTGCAATGCGTAGTCCCGTGTACAAGAAGAAGGCGCCGAACACGATGCGCATGTAGTCAGCGGGCAACTGTAAAGCGAGCCACGCGCCGAGTGCGATCCCAACTACCGCTGTCGGGATTAATACTCTGACTTCTTTCCATAAGACCCGGCCCGCGCGGGCATGCTGTATCAAGCCGTACAGGGCGTTGGAGACATTAAGCGCGAGCGCGATGGGTAAGCCTTGTTGCACTGGAAGCCCGTAGAATGCGGCGAGGCCGAGCAACACCAGCGCGCCGCCGCCCACACCGAATACGCCAGACAGCACACCTGACATGAACCCAAAGCTCGCAAAAGCTGTTAGCGGAACTGCGGCTGGGCTTGCCGGTAACACAAAGCCAATCTCAAGGCCTTGAACGATAAGGCGTATCGCAACAATGAGAACGAAGCCGCCAAATAGCATCAACATCCAACTTGGCGTAATTCGTGCGAGCAGCTTAGCCCCAACCACCGCCCCGACGAGACCGCTTAGTACACTAACAACAATTGCGCTCGCGCCGAGCACCAGGCCACCGAAACTGAAATGAATCGCGAATCCGATAGTTGATAGCACTACAACTACCGCCAGTGATGTGCCAACAGCTACTTGTGGCGATAGCCCGCGATGCCCAACGAGGATCGGTGTGACGATGATGCCGCCACCTAACGCAATCAAGCCGTTAAGTAGTCCGGCGACGCCACCGATCAGCGCCGAGTGGAGCCATGTTCCGGCACTGCTAGGCGCATTACTAATTTGTTTGGGCAAACTTACTCACTTGCAAATATTCTTGCCGTGACGGATGTTCCCAGAACCATTGATAGCTCACTATTAAGCTATGCCTAAATGTGCTTCCAGGATCGCGTCGCGAAGCGGCTTCATAGCGACGCGGTCAATCTTACTCGACTTTGCGTAAAAGGCTCGCAGGGTTTCCGCTCGCTTTGTTTGCCCAACAACAGCACTTCCTTAGGTTAAGTACCGCTATGTCGCGCGGTTAAAATCCGAAGCGGCCGCGCAATTGGATTTAGCCTTTCGCTGCGATTGGTGTGACAACACTACTTTCCTTCTTCGACTTCTTGTCATCCTTCGCGGCGCTTTCCTTAGTGTCTTGTTCTTTCGACGCTATCGCTAAGAGTTCCTCTGGCTTGCCTTTGCAGGCCGCTAGTACCTCTTCCTTGTGCTGGGATAAGAGCAATCCTATCGCCTCAGCGTCTTCTTCGCTGATGCTGCTAAATTTTGCTTCGATTAGGCTGGCAAAGCTCTCCGCGAGCTCCAGCATCTTGTCGTATTCTTCGGCGTCTTTTTTGCTGGCAAACATCTTTCCATCTCTATCGCATTGCCACATTGCTACAACAGCCATTATTCACCTCTGCTGACGTTTGTTTAGTCGCTAAAAATAACTGTATAGAAGAACAGTATATGTCGCAAGGACTATGACTTCGGTACCGGGTCGTGAGCCACCATTTGTGCTGCAACCGCTAGCAATATCAAAAACGCGCCTGCACACAACCATGTAACCGCATGATAAGTGCCGGTTAGGTCTTTGGCGGCACTGAACAAGGCTGGGCCGATGGCGCTGCCGAGCACGCTAAGTGACACTGCACTGCCGCTGATTTCGCCCAAATGGCGCCGCCCAAAGAAGCGCACGTAGGCGAGGCTGGACAACACTGCCCACAAGCCACTGCCGATTCCGAAGCCAGTGACCATAACCCAAAATCCCCAGGCGAAATGTAGCTGCGTCAAACCCATACAACCGATGATAAACCCCAGCAGCATGGTCAACAGCAGCGGCTTCAGGGAGCTGCGGTCGGAGTACCAACTCGCACACAAGTTCACGCTAACCGCAACCGCCGCCAGCGGTAGGAAATAGCCAAAGGCCTCAGTGCGACCGCGTCCCGCAGCTTCGAAAATATCAACGACGTGGAACGTAACTGCGGTGCCAGTAAGCGAATAAGTAGCTAGCGCCAAGCTGTAGATCCAGAAAGCTGATGAGCGTCGGGCTTGTGTGAGGGTTGCTTGCAATGGCGCGACAGCGGTCTCACCTTCGGCTCGCGGAGTGAGCGTATTGACGTCGCCATCTGGATTCAAACCGCACGACTCGGGGGTGTCGCGCGCCAGTATCAACGCAAGACAGGCGAAGCCCAAGCCGGTTGTAGCAGCCATGATCCACAATGCTGCACGCCATGCCACGGCATCAATGAGTGCTGCCAGGATGAG
>Ga0055584_100005928_pt1 | contig 11983 bp, 8 predicted proteins | sample OSDHelmetaG_FD_58716 | JGI IMG/M metagenome (GOLD analysis project Ga0055584, IMG submission 58716) | Pelagic marine sediment microbial communities from the LTER site Helgoland, North Sea, for post-phytoplankton bloom and carbon turnover... | ecosystem: Environmental > Aquatic > Marine >... | reverse complement strand
TTTGAGCGATTTCTCAATCCGGAACGTGTCTCTCCTCCTGATATTGATATCGACTTCTGCCAGACGCGTCGTCCCGAAGTCATCGAATACGTGCGCCAGAAATACGGAGAGAAAGCCGTTTCTCACATCATCACCTTCGGCACCCTCGGAGCGAAAAGTGTGGTTCGCGACGTGGCCCGCGTCATGGGCTTGAACTTCACCGAAGGGGATCGCCTCGCGAAGATGATTCCCAACGAGCTGAATATTACGCTCGCGGATGCGAAGAAGAAAAATCCCGATCTCAAGCAGGAGCTCGAAGTCAATCCCACTTCGAATGAGCTCTGGAAAACCTCGATGTTCCTCGAGGGCCTTACCCGTGGAACCGGTATCCACGCGGCCGGCGTCGTGATCGGTGACAGCGAGCTGTCGAACCACATTCCGTTGACGCGAGGTAAAGAGGGCGAGGTCGTGACCCAGTATGCGATGAGCCCACTCACCGATGTCGGGATGCTGAAGATGGACTTCCTCGGTCTCAAGACTCTGACCGTCATTCAGGATGCGATGGATCTCATCCATGCCCACACGCCAGACTTCGAACTCGATAATGAAGGCTACGATGACAAGGCCGCTTTCGACCTTCTTAACCGCGGCGAGACGACGGCAGTGTTCCAGTTGGAATCCGGTGGCATGATGAGTCTCTGTCGCCAGTTCGAGGTGAATCGAATTGAGGACATTATCGCCTTGATCGCGCTCTATCGTCCGGGCCCGATGGACCTCATCCCTGACTTCATTGACCGGAAAAAAGGGAAGAAAAAAGTTACCTACCTCCACCCGCTGCTTGAGGAGGCCAGCGAGGAAACCTACGGAATTCTCATATACCAGGAGCAGGTCCAGCGAGCCGCTAACCTTCTCGCCGGATACTCACTCGGTGAGGCGGACCTTCTTCGCCGTGCCATGGGTAAGAAGAAGGTTTCGGAGATGATCAAGCAGCGGAAAATGTTCGTTGAGGGCTGCGACCGCGTGAACGGAATTCCCGAGAAACAGGCCAACGACATCTTCGATTTGCTTGAGAAATTCGCGGGATACGGTTTCAACAAGTCGCACTCTGCCGCCTACGGTCTCATTTCCTACCACACCGCGTTTCTCAAGGCGAACTACCCCGTCGAGTTCATGGCTGGCGTTCTCTCGAATGAGATCAACAACATGGACAAGATCTCCGTTTTCGTGGCCGAGTGTCAGCGAATGGGGATTGAAATTCTCGCTCCCAACGTCAACTGCAGTTTGCTCAAGTTTGCGCCCGAGACTCTTCCAGATGGAGGCAAGGCGATTCGCTTCGGACTGTCCGCGATCAAGAACGTCGGGTCCGCCGCCATGGAAATGGCGATCCAGGATCGTGAAGAAAACGGCGAATTTGCCAGCCTCGAAGATTTTGCCAGCCGCCTCGATACCAAGTCCGTGAACCGGAAGATTCTCGAGAACCTCATTAAAGCCGGTGCCTTCGATTTTACGATGGAGCGACGCGATGAAATGTTCTCCCGTGTCGGTCAGGTCATCGCCGGATCCAGCGCCGCGCAGAAAGATCGTGCCTCCGGCCAGACCTCGCTCTTCGACATGAATGACCTCATCTCCGCCGCGCCTGCGCCGGTTTTTGATGAAGAGGAGCGCGTCGAGTGGAACCAGCGGGAGTATCTCTCGCACGAAAAAGACCTTCTTGGTTTTTACGTCACGGGTCACCCGCTGGACGAATATCGCAGCGCACTCGAACGCAGTGGCTATCTGAATCTCGGCGACCTTGCCGCGATGAAGCCTGGTAGACGAAATCAACGATTTGCCGGCCTCATTGCCGAAGCGACCGTGAAATACACGAAGCGCGAGGGAAAGCCGTTCGCGATTCTCCTGCTCGAAGACTTCACCGGAATGTCCGAAGTCATGGTCTGGAATGAAACCTTCCAGAAGTGCAATCCACTTCTCGTAAAGGGCAACGTCATCGAGTTGAAAGCCAAAATCGAGCAGGACAACCGTTCCGATGAAAACCGGCTTACTGCCGACGATGTTAAGCAGATCGATCCCGATCCGGGATCGGGAGGATTTGATGTCACCCCCAACCCAACCCGTCCGAATGGCGCCGCCAAGGTGGCAGAATCCAACGGAAACGGAAGTAATGGGTCAAATGGTCATCACGACGCCCCACCGTTTGCGATGCCGGTTGTGCTTCAGTTAGACTCCGTCCGGGACACCCTCTCCGTCCTGACAACGATACAAGAAATCGCCCAGCAATTTCCCGGCGATCGCCCTTTGCATCTTCAGGTCCGCTCTGCCAGCGGAAGAAGCGTCACCCTGGAAGCCGGAACCAGTTATCGAGTCAGTGATGAGTTTGCCGGTGCTGGAGAGATCAGCGGCTGGATGAACAAGATGTAGCGGAGGAAAGAAATCTTCTGGCTTTGGCACGTCATTCTGCCCTTGCCTCGCCGTCGGATTCTCCTTATGTCGGGGCATGCAGATTCGGCAAACATTCACCTCTTTTCTTTTCTTCCTTTTTACCTTTGCCTCCGCGTCCTTTGCTGCGGATGCGAAACCGAACTTCATCATCGTCTTCACGGATGACCAGGGCTATGGCGACTTGGGTAGCTTTGGGTCGAAGACAATCAAGACACCCCACTTGGATCGGCTTGCGGAGGAGGGGCGCAAATTTACGAACTTCCTCGTCGCTTCTCCTGTTTGCACACCGTCGCGAGCGGCCTTGTTGACCGGATCGTATCCGAAGCGAGTCGGAATGCACCAGCACGTGCTGTTTCCCGCATCGACGAAAGGGTTGAATCCGGAAGAGCACACCATCGCGGATCATTTGAAGCAGCAAGGCTACGCTACGGCGGCCTTCGGCAAATGGCATCTTGGGCATCACCCAGAAACCTTGCCGCGCCAGAACGGGTTCGACACCTACTACGGCATTCCCTATTCCAACGACATGAACCACCCCGAAAACAAGGGCAAGCCCAAGGGCGGTTGGGAAGGAATGGACATCCTCTGGAAAGATCCCGAGTCGACACTCACGAAATGGAAGACTCCTCTGATCGAAGATGAGGAGATTGTCGAATTGCCGGTCGATCAGCGAACGATCACTCGTCGGTGCACGAACAAGGCAGTGGCATTTATCGAGAAGAACAGGGAGAAGCCGTTCTTTGTCTACCTGCCCTATTCGATGCCGCACATCCCGCTCTACGTTCCAGAAGATGTTCGCGATCCCGATCCGAAGCGCGCCTACATCAACACGATTGAGCACATCGACACCGAAGTCGGGCGCGTCTTTGACAAAATTCGTGAACTCGACCTCACGGAGAATACCTACATTATTTTCACAACGGACAACGGTCCTTGGCTGACTTTCAAGCATCACGGCGGTTCGGCCGGTCCTCTGCGCGAGGGGAAGGGGACGACCTTCGAAGGCGGGCAGCGCGTGCCCTGCATCATGTGGGCTCCGGGCCGGATTCCGGCAGGAACGGTTTGCGACGAGGTTGCGGGAACGATCGACCTGCTTCCGACCATTGCTGCCCTGACAAACACACCTTTGCCCAATGATCGCAAAATCGATGGGCTGGACATTTCCACCTTGTTGACTTCGGATGCGGAATCCCCCCGCAATGAATTTCTCTACTACACGTCGCGGGGAATAATCGAAGGGATTCGCCAGGACAAGTGGAAGCTGCTCGTGAAAAAGCCCGGCAATAGACGCAACGGAAAAGGCAAGGGTAAAGGAAAGCAGCAGAGTGCGAAAGCTGTACCCAAGCCGGAGGTCATGCTTTTTGATCTGGATGCGGACATGGGGGAGCAGAACAACTTAGCTGATGCGAACCCGGAAGTAGTCGAGAAACTGCAGGCTCGAATGCTGGAGCTCGATGCCGAGATTGAAAAGAATGCCCGCCCGACCTGGGTAAAGCCGGGTGCGTAATTGCCTCTCCTCACGGAACCTCCCATCCGTTCCCTCCGCGACCGCGATCAGCAAGACCAACCGGACCTCGATTTCGATCTCGTTCGTTTCACCGACTACGAACCGATCGATCATCCCGGCCATCCGAAAGGACTCCACTGGTTTTGTTCGTATCATCTCGAGGCAGACAAGACCCTCGAGTATCTTTCCAGCGGTGAAGCACTCGGGCGGTTGAGGCGACAATTTGGAGAGTAATCTCGATCGGGCAGCAAAGCGTAACCTCTCGCGAATCTCCCTGAAATTTTGCCCAATCTCGCTATCATAGGTGCCGGAGTCTCCGGACTCTCTGCCGCTTTCCAACTGAAACAGGCCAACATCGAAGCTCAGGTTTTCGAAAAGAGCCGCGGTTTCTCCGGGAGGGCTGCATCGCGTTCGCGCAAGGGTTGCCGATACGATTATGGGGCGAATTACTTCAAGCCTGACAGCGACGAAGTGGCTCGGCTCGTTTTTCAGTCGCTTCCGACTGATGATCTGTCTCCCGTTCCCGGAGACATTAGCGTGTTTGACGAGGACGGAAACATTTCCCCCGGTGACCCGAAGCAAAATGCCCAAGCGAAATGGAACTACCGGAGCGGCATCAGCACCTTGGGAAAATTAATCGTACAATCCGGACAACTCGATGTCACGCGCGAGACTCGAATCACCTCCCTGGCGCGACTCGATTCACAATGGTGGGTGAATGATGAGAAGGGCAGGGAGCATGGGCCCTTTGATGCCGTCCTTCTCACCGCGCCCGGTCCGCAGACTGTCGAATTGCTTACCAGTGTGGAAGAGTTCCCGCCTGTTCCAGCCATGGTTCGAGAGCTTAGCAAGGCAGAATATTACTGCCAGTTCGCTGTCGCTTTGCACTTTTCTGAACCGATTAAAATGCCGGGTGACAGCTATGCGCTCATCAACACCGACCGCGGTCATGGCCTCGCTTGGATCAGTCACGAAAATCGAAAGTGCGGGCGTATTCCGGACGGCGAATCCATCCTCATGGCGCAACTCTCACCGGAGTGGAGCGAAGCCCACTACGACGATGATCCGGATTCGATCATTAATTACGCCTGGAAATTTGCTTCAGATCTTTTGCCCGATTCACTGCCTCGTCCTGATTGGGGTGACACGCAGCGGTGGCGATTCGCTCATCCTCACACCGCAGCCGACCCGGCGGTTCTCCAGTCCGGTCAGGAAATGGGATTGTTTTTTGCTGGCGATGCTCTCGTAGGAAAAGGCCGCGTCACCCGTGCGATGGAAACAGGGCTTCAAGCCGCGACCGCCATCGAGGCGCATTTGGCAATGAGCAAACAGGGTTGAGTCACTGACCCAACAGGGTTAGACCATCAGTCCAACTCTGTTGGGTGGCCCTGTTGAATCAGGCACGAGATGGAAGAAAAACCGTACGAACTGGCGACTGGGGAAAAGAAGGCGGAGTCACAGGGTGAACATAGCGCTGACTCCATCTAGGAGGTGCCTAAAATTTTGGAAAGCAGGTCATCGCGTCTGTCGTCACCAGGATTGGAGATCAACTTAGCAAGCCGGAACTGATCCTGACCTGGATGCTGACAGTGCTAGGTGCTCCGTCCACGGCAATCGGAATGCTCGTCCCGGTGAGAGAAGCGGGTTCCTTGCTCCCGCAAATGGTGGTGAGTTCCTGGATCCGGCGTCACGAAATTCGCAAGGGCTTCTGGGTTGCGGGAGCCTTGCTCCAAGGTGTGTCCGTGGTCGCGATCGGATTTGTTGCGCTGGCGATGGAAGGGGCAGCTGCCGGATGGAGTACGGTGGGACTACTGGTGCTATTCAGCATCGCCCGCGGATTAAGTTCAATTTCGTCGAAGGATCTCCTCGGAAAAACGATACCAAAAAAGCGACGCGGACGATTAGGGGACCTGAAAGAGCTCACACCTCTGCCACTTCAGCTGGCGCATTGATCCATCGATCGTGTTCCTTGATGAGATCGATGAGTCGGTCGACGGCTTCGTCTTCCGGGATGTTGAACTTCACCGCTTCTTTACCGACGTAGAGATTGATTTTACCGGGGGCACCTCCGACGTAGCCGAAGTCTGCGTCAGCCATCTCTCCCGGACCGTTGACGATGCATCCCATCACAGCGATACGGACACCCTTGAGGTGGCCGGTCGCTTCGCGAATCTTTTGTGTTGTGGTCTGGAGGTTGAAAAGTGTCCGTCCGCAACTGGGACAGGCGACGTAGTCGGTTTTGAAAATGCGCGCTCCAGCCGCCTGGAGAACATTGTAGGCGAGGCGGAGCGATTGTCCGGGAGCTTGCTCGCCTTGAATGAGAACGGCATCGCCGATGCCATCACAGAGCAGCGAGCCAATGTTCATGCTTGCGGTGAGAAGGGTTATGAGAAAATCGTCTTCGGGATCCTCACTTGGGTGGAGGGTATCTTTCAGCAGAATTGGATGGCGAGCACCGACGCGTGAAGCGAGGAGTCGGAAAGCGGCAATCACGGGAAGGTCGAGTCCGTCCAAGACGGTAACAATTTGTGGCTCAGGCTGGGCGTTCAGTTCGGCAACGGCTTCTTGGTCCCGGGGGTCGATTGCATCAACTCCCGATTGCTCGACGACGATCTCGGGCTGGAAGTCGCCCATCTTGTCGAGCTTGTGCGCGACAGCGTCCCACTTTTTCTGAGAAGTAAAAACGCGGATGGTTCCGTCTCCGCCAAGATCTACGCCTTGGACTTCGATTTTTTCGGAACGGCGGCGCTTGTAATCGAACGGGTCCCAAGCCACTTCGTCCCATGACAACCCACCTGACAGATCCGGCGTGGATGCTCGCAGCTCCTCGGTCAGATCGACCAACGCGCGGGCTACTGGAATTTCGTAAATGGCGTCTTCCGTGAGGCTGACACGAATCGTGTCGCCGACACCGTCAGCGAGCAGCGATCCAATCCCGATCGCGCTCTTGATACGACCATCTTCGCCGTCGCCGGCCTCGGTGACGCCGAGGTGGATGGGGTAATTCCAGTCATTTCCTTCTGCTGCAAGTCGAGCGACGAGGAGGCGGTAGGCCTCGATCATGACCTTGGGATTACTCGCTTTCATTGAGAAAACAAAATCGTGATAGTCGTGCTTTCGCGCAATGCGGGCGAACTCCAGCGCACTCTCGACCATGCCGAGCGGCGTGTCGCCGAAGCGGTTCATGATACGATCACTCAACGAACCGTGGTTGGTGCCGATCCGCATCGCGACGCCGCGCTTTTTGGCCTCCTCCACGAGCGGAGAAAAGGCTTCGTCGATTCGTGCCAGCTCTTCGGCGTATTCTTCGTCGGAGTATTCGAGAACAGCGAACTTTTTCTTGTCGGCGTAGTTGCCCGGATTGACGCGAACTTTCTCGACCCATTTCACCGCTTCCATGGCCGCGTCAGGCTTGAAATGAATATCGGCGACGACGGGAACATCGGTTCCTTTTTCCCGGATTCCCGCGAGGATGTGTTCGAGGTTTTCCGCAATCTTGCGCGTCTGCGCAGTGACCCTGACAATCTCACAACCCGCTTCGACAAGTCCCATCGACTCGCCCACACAAGCATCCGTGTCACGAGTATCGCTCGTGAGCATCGACTGCACCCGGATCGGATTGTCGCCACCAACACCTACCGGGCCGACCATGACCTCGCGGGTTGGTCGGCGGGGGGAGTGAAGTGGCGAGGGAGTGTAAGGGGTGGTCATTTCATTGCTCCCGCATTCTGAAGCCTCAAGAAGCCTCTTTCTCCAGCGGAAGAAACTTGGGCGAAGCCTGCGGTTCACCGGGGTCTCCATTCGGGACTCGATCTCCGACATCTTTCAAGGTCACAAAGGCCATGAAACCAAGCAGGAAGAGAACAAAGGCCGTCTGCACGACCTCGAGAACTTTGAAAGGGATGGGGCGTCTGCTGACCCACTCGACTGTCGCCATGACGATGTGTCCACCGTCGAGAACGGGGAAGGGGAGCATGTTGAGAATGGCGAGGTTGACATTCAGAAGAACGCTGAACCAGAGGACAAGGCGCCAGCCTTCCGGGTGCTGGAAAAGATCGTAGTAAAGTCCCATGATTCCAACTGGCCCGCTGAGGTGACCCGCTTTCACATCCGACTTGGGAGAGAAAACCGCTTTCAGTGTGCGAACGATGGAATTGAAGCTGTTCACCACCTGGGTGATGGGGTTTTCGCGAACCAGCTTGCGAATGCCATCAGGGTCCCAACCGATTCCGATCTTGGGATCAGAGCCGTTGACTTCGGGGACGCGGGGAGTGATCTCAGTATCGATCGTCTTGTCGCCCCGCTTGATGGACATGGCCACGGTTTTCCCGGCTTCAAAAGGGAAGCTCATGACATCCTGCGGACGGACGACATTTTTTCCGTTGATGGAAAGAAGGACGTCACCTGACTTCAGCCCTGCAGCTTCGGCTGGACTATTCTCCAGCATTCGGCCAACGACTGGTGAAATCTGAGGATACACTCCGATCGTTCGCAAAGGAGGTCGTCGACTTATGTATGCCCAAGTCTTCTTGAGCCAGCCACCCTCAACCTCTTCGACCTCAGCTTTGGCTGGGCGTTCCACCGTGACGGTCATTTTTCCTTTTCCGGGGCGCTCTAGATCCACTTCGATGTTCTGGTTGTCGCTCGAAATGATCGTCCACATGATGGACTTATCCATCCCGGTAAATTTCTCGACCACTTGGCCGTCGACGAAGGTGATTTTGTCGCCTGGTTTGATGCCCGCTTTTTCCGCCGGGGAATCAGCAGCCACTTCACCAACAATGGTCGTTCCGACTGCTTCACTGACAGGCTTCTTCGCCACGAAAACGATGCAGGCAAAAACCACGGCAAGAAGAAAGCTGAAGAGCGGACCAGCGAATGCGACGATGATCTTGTCGAGAGGAGTAATGGGAGGGAGATCTTTTTTCTCTTTATCCTCGCCTTCAACCTGTCCCTCGATGCTCTCCATGGGAGCCATCTGCGGAAGTGATACAAAGCCACCCGCGGGAATGGAGCCGAGGCCGTACTGCACGCCATTGTAAGTTTTTTTCCAAAGCGGCTTACCGAACCAGATCTGAAAACGGTCGATGTAGAGTCCACGCCAGCGTCCGGCGAGGAAGTGCCCCCACTCGTGCACGACGATCATGACGTTGAAGATCATTAGTACGAGAAAAATGACCCAGAGAAAGCGGAGAACGGAAAGAATAAAGTCCATGTAGTAGTTGGCAGAAAAGGAATTCGAGAGAACGATGATAACAAACCTGTCTCGCGGAGGGGCGGAATATACCACCGGGATCGGCAGAGGCAAAGTCTAGTAAATATTGTTTTCACATACCTTTCAACATCATGAGAATTCTGCTCCAGCGCGTCAGTGAAGCGTTTGTTACGATTGAAAATGCAGAAAAGAGCCGCATCGGACCGGGCTTTCTGCTGCTTCTGGGCATTGAAAAGGAAGACAGCGAGGAAGATATCGAGTGGCTCGTGAAGAAATTGCTCTCCCTGCGGGTCTTTGAGGATGACGAGGGAAAAATGAATCTCTCGATTATTGACGTCGGCGGCGAAGCACTGGTGGTCAGTCAATTCACCCTGCATGCCCGGGTGAAAAAGGGAACGCGCCCCAGTTTTGATCGGGCAGCACCCCCGGAAACGGCGATTCCTTTGTATGAGGCTTTTGTGAAGGAGTTGCAGGACGGCCTGGGTAAACCAGTCGGGACAGGTGAATTCGGCGCGATGATGGATGTGGCTCTCGTAAACGACGGGCCGGTCACGATCTGGATTGACTCCCGGAACCGGGAGTGAATGCGCGCCTGCGGGGCGAAAATCTAACGCGCAACTTTCAACATAGAACGTCCAAAGGTCTTGAAGCACAATCGAAGCATTGGGGGGAACCTTTTGGGGAAAGCGTCCCCGCTGCATTAACTTGATTCGAGAGTGATGAAAGCCCAAGGGCAATCAGGATTGAGTGTATGACATGTTTTTCATAGCGGCTCAAATCTGCCGCCATTGATAACATTGACAAAATCACTCGTTTTTGTTGGGATATCGTTTTAAACGATGTATAGAGGCGGGTCCATTCCGTTACTTGCCAGCCAAAGAAAATTGACCTCGTCGCGATTTCTTTCCTGTTTCTTGCGGTAAGATTCGGTAAACTGCGGCATGGAAAAAAACTCGTCTTTCTCTCGCCGATCTTTCGTCGCTGGCTCCACTGCGACGATCACCGCTGTAGCTGCATCCTTGAATCATCGTTTTTCCCTCGCCGATGATGCTGCCAAAAAAGCCGGGGTCGAAGGCAAGATTCGTCATTCTGCCTGCAAGTGGTGCTACAAGAAAATTTCTCTCGAAGATCTCATTACCGCGGGCAAGGAATTTGGATTGGAGTCGATCGAGCTACTCAATCCCGAGGATTTTGCGACCATGAAGAAGCACGATATGCATTGTGCGATGGTCAGCTATCCGTCGAAGGAAGTTGAAATCGGCGGAAAGAAGAAAAAGATCGGGTCGATTCCTCACGGTTTCAATCGCGTCGAACATCATGACACCCTTGTCGAAATCTATGAGCCGCTCATCAAGGAGAGCGTCGAAGCTGGTTTCAAGAACATCATTTGTTTCTCCGGCAATCGCGATGGTATGGACGACGAGGAGGGCTTGAAAAATTGCGCGACCGGACTGAAGCGCCTGATGCCGCTCTGTGAAAAGCACGGGGCGACGATTTCGATGGAGTTGCTCAACTCGAAAGTGAATCACAAAGACTACATGTGCGACCTTTCGAGCTGGGGGGCTGCTCTCTGCGAAGAAGTTGGTTCCGAACACTTCAAGTTGCTCTACGACATCTATCACATGCAGATCATGGAAGGTGACGTCATCGCGACGATTCGCGAGCGGGAGAAATATTTCAGTCACTACCACACTGGCGGAGTTCCCGGTCGCGCTGAAATCGATGAGACGCAGGAGCTTTACTATCCGGCCATTGTAAAAGCGATCGCAGATACCGGATACGATGGCTGGATCGGCCAGGAGTTCATTCCCAAGCGGGAAGACAAAATCGCCTCGCTCAAGCAGGGCGTCGAGATCTGCACATTGTAGGGGCGTGGCATCTACAGCACCTCGCGGCCTCCTGTCTTGCCTTTTCACCCCATTCCGGGTTACGATCCTGAAAGTGACGGATCGATGGGACACAGTGGCGGTTTCTCTTTTCGCGCTGGGCTGGATCCTTTTTCCTCCGTCAGCGCGAGCCCACGACTTTGACAAAGTCGACTATCGGATTGCTTTCTCGGAGTTCGAGGAACTCCAGTTTCTGAAAACCGGGGATCCACTCGTGGATTGGAATTCCACACGCATCTGGACGTCCACCGACGGCAAGCACCTTGAGGGTGAAATCACGGAAATTCGCCAGTTTTCCGTAGCGATCAAACAGACGGACGGAACCAGCGTAAACGTTCCGCTTTTTCGATTCCAGGAAGATGACAAGCGCTTTATTGAAGAGTGGCGGGCGGTCTCCGAATTTTTCGATCTCAATTACGTGGCCGGGAAAAAGCCGGAGCCAGTCAACGAAGCGGACATACGAGGGGAATTCATCGATGGCCCGAAGTCGTTTCATGAAACGAAGCACTTTCGACTCGAATCCGACGTGCCGATACCGAAGAGTACGATGCGGCATCTTTGCAAAGTTTTCGAAGCCACCTACAAGGCGATGGAAGCCAACCCGCTCGGTCTCGCTGTTGCGAAACCAATCGATCAGCGATTTTGGGTCCGTCTTTTCTACCGTATGGAGGATTACCACGCAGCAGGCGGTCGCAAGGAGTCCGGAGGCACCTACCTGTCGAAGGACAGAGTCATCCTTGTGCCGTTGGAAATGACGGGCCTTACCAGCGAAAAATATACTTTCAGCCCTCACGTCCTCATTCACGAAACGACACACGCCCTGACTCACCAGTGGTTGAATCGTGCGCCGATCTGGTTTCTCGAAGGCTTTGCCGAATACATGGCAGTGGTTCCTTTCGATGCAGAAAAGGGTGCCCTGGAGATATCGCAACGGAAAGCAGGAATACAAAAAGAAAT
>Ga0055584_100005927_pt1 | contig 11983 bp, 11 predicted proteins | sample OSDHelmetaG_FD_58716 | JGI IMG/M metagenome (GOLD analysis project Ga0055584, IMG submission 58716) | Pelagic marine sediment microbial communities from the LTER site Helgoland, North Sea, for post-phytoplankton bloom and carbon turnover... | ecosystem: Environmental > Aquatic > Marine >... | reverse complement strand
GGCCGTAAGCGCGCTCGGCGACAGTCTGGGCGCCCCATTCGCGGCGGCGTGCCGTGTATTACTGGAGGTAACAGGGCGAGTGGTGGTGACGGGCATGGGGAAAAGTGGCCACATCGCGGGCAAGATAGCAGCCACGCTGGCAAGCACTGGAACCCCTGCGTTCTTTATTCACCCTGCTGAGGCGTCACATGGTGACATGGGCATGATTACCCCGAATGACTGCGTCATCGCCCTGTCTAACAGTGGCGGCACACATGAAATTCTGACCCTCCTACCTCTCATCAAGCGACTGGATGTGCCGCTGATCAGCATGACAGGCGACAAAAACTCTGACCTTGCTCAAGCGTCAAATGTACATCTGCGCGTAGCAGTCGAAACCGAGGCCTGCCCTTTGAATCTGGCGCCCACTTCCAGCACCACCGCGGCGCTGGTGATGGGCGACGCCTTGGCCATAGCGATCCTTGAGGCGAGAGGCTTCACTGCGGAAGAGTTCGCTTTTTCTCACCCCGGAGGGACCCTTGGCAAACGATTGCTGCTTCGCGTTGCTGATGTGATGCACCGAGCTGATGAGGTGCCGCTGGTCACACCTGATGCCACACTGGCCGAGGCGCTGTTCGAGATAACAAAGAAAGGGCTTGGCATGACCACCATCGCAGATAAGGATGGCAGCTTGCTGGGCGTATTCACTGACGGAGATCTCCGGCGGGTGGTTGAAGACCAAGCAGACCTTAAAAACACCCCTCTCTCCGAGGTCATGACACCTGGCGCGCGGGTGGTGAAGGAAGATTTGTTGGCCGCTGAAGCAATGAGCATGATGGAACGACATCAGATCAGTACGCTGGTTATCGTTAATGAAACAAATCACATAGAGGGTGTCGTGACACTACTGGCTCTCCTAAAAGCGGGCATCTCATGACAGGGCGAGCAGCACAAAAAGCCGAGTCAGTGACGCTGGTTGTGCTGGATGTCGATGGCGTGATGACCGATGGCAGGTTGGTGTACCAGGGTGCAGGAGATCCTGAAAGCAAAGCCTTTAACATCAAGGACGGCCTGGGTATTAAGCTCTTGCAGCGGGGGGGTATTGAGGTCGCCATCATTACCGGCAGATCATCCGAGGCGGTACAGCGACGTGCAGCCGAATTGGGTATCTCCACACTAATTCAAGGTCGCGAAGATAAGGGGGCAGCGCTTGCGGAAATGTTGGCGCTTCGGCAGCAAGCTGCGGCATCGGTCGCCTACATGGGAGATGACCTTCCTGATTTGGGCGCAATGCGTCTGGCTGGCCTCGCCACCTGCCCCAGTGACGCGGCTGATCTGGTCAAAAATAATGCGGACTGGATGGCGCCTTTGCCAGGCGGCCATGGGGCAGTCCGAGCGCTGTGTGACTTTATCTTGCAAGCTCAGGGGCAGCTCCAAGACCTGCAAAGCACCTACTAATGAAGACTCTGGTCATCTCAACTGGTGTCGTCGCTTTGGCAGTCGCGCTTTGGCAGATTCTTGCACCAGCGTCGAGCACAAGCCTGCCCGTGAACGCTGCGGAAAAATCTGTTGTTGCCAGCTATCTGGTGGACGGAACCCGGACGCATTTCTCAGCGACCGGCCTTACATCAGATGTGCTGCAGATTGGCACAGCCACAAGGTGGCTTAACAGCGACGAAACCGCTCTCAACGACATTCGCTACCGCGCGCTAGGTGAGGATGATGCTCAGTGGGATATTGACGCCTCGGAAGGCATTTTCTTTGAGGCCACTAATGAACTCGTATTGAAAAATGGAGTCACAGTGCTGGAGCGCAGCAGAGAGGGTGTTGTCAGCACGGAGGCCATGCGGCTTTATATGAACCAAAAGCGGGCTGTGGGGGAGCATGAGGTGGTGATGACAGGCCAAGGCAGCCGGACTACTGGTGCATCCTTTGAGCTGGACCTTCAAACCAACACTGCCACGCTAAAAGGTGATGTCGTTACCGATTATGAATAATCTCGGGCGCTTTTTTCAATGGTCTCTGCTGACCCTTTTTGTCGTGAGCTTGCACGCCCATAGCCTCGACTCCGATCGAAATCAACCGATTCAGATTACCGCCGATGTCGCCGTTCGAGATGAAGGCAGAGGAGAGACACGCTACGAGGGCAATGTCGTTCTGACTCAGGGTTCTTTACGCATCTCTGCTGACACGCTTTCGATACGTCACGGTGCCGCAGAGGCGGACAAGATTATCGCCACTGGACAGCCGGCTACCCTTGTTCAACAACCGACTGTCGACCAAGCACCCGTTGACGCTTCAGCCAAGCGTATTGAATACATCCGGTCCAGTGACCTTGTGCGCTTAATTGATAATGCGCGTATTGCTCAGGATGGTTCGACCCTATCGGGCAACCAGATTGATTACCTGGTTACCCAGCGAACCGTTAGGGCCGCGGGGACCCCAGGTGCAGGGGGCGCGGACCGCGTAGAGGTCGTTATTCCGCCAGAGAACCTACGGAGTCGTCAACCAGATGAGTAGCACCCTCAGCGCACACCATCTCGCCAAGGCTTACGGCGGTCGGCCAGTGGTTCGGGACGTTTCACTGCAGGTCAGCGCAGGGGAAATTGTTGGCTTGCTGGGACCCAACGGAGCGGGCAAGACCACTTGTTTTTACATGATCGTAGGACTGGTCGAGGCAGATGCGGGAGATATCCAGCTGGACGGCCAATCACTCATGGCGCTACCCATGCATCGCCGAGCCCGCGCGGGTATTGGATACCTGCCTCAAGAAGCATCGATCTTTAGACAGCTGTCGGTAAGGGACAACCTGCTGGCCATTCTTGAAACACGCAAAGAACTCAATCGCAAAACTCGACAAGAGATGGCCCAAGCACTGCTCGAGGAGTTCAATGTTGGCCATTTGGCAGATTCTTTGGGGCAGGCCTTGTCTGGAGGCGAACGGCGGCGAGTCGAGATCGCACGGGCGCTCGCAACCGAGCCGGCTGTTATCTTGTTGGACGAGCCGTTTGCAGGGGTTGATCCTATCTCCATCTCAGATATCAAGGACATCATCTCGCACCTCAAGGCACGGGATATTGGTGTCCTGATCACCGATCATAATGTCAGAGAGACTCTGGATATTTGCGAGCGCGCATACATTGTCGGAGAGGGCCACGTCATCGCATCAGGCACTCCGTCGGAAGTACTGGCCAATAACAAGGTCCGCGAAACCTATCTTGGCGAACACTTTTCACTCTAGCTCGCTAGAGATCGCCAAAAAAAGCCCTCATTGAGCGATTCTGGGCTGACGCGCAAGCAATTTCCTTGCCAACTTGGTTGCAACGCTGTGACGTGACGATAAACTGGTGGGCCAATGTGGCATCACCGGCGGTATGAAACAGGCGCTACAGTTAAAACTCGGACAACAACTGGCTCTGACTCCGCAGTTGCAGCAGGCAATAAAACTGCTACAGCTCAGTACCGTTGACCTGCAGCAAACTATTGAAGAAACCCTAGAGTCCAATGCGCTACTCGAGAGAGAGAGCGACTCCTCAGATCAGGAAGATCTCGACTTTAGCGAGATAGCGCCAGATGAGGATGCCAGTGACGATCTGGCAGTAGATACGGTCTGGGAAGATGCCCTACCCTCCTCGGCGCCACCGATCTCCAACACCCCGACCGACTCGGATTTTTCCGAACATGACTCGGAAGAAGAGTCACTTAGAGACCATCTTCTTTGGCAGCTCAACTTAACGCGTTTTTCCGACACTGACCATTTCATTGCCCTCGCATTGATCGACGCCATAGACAATGATGGTCGCTTGGCGCAAACGCCCGAAGATATTCACACTGACCTGGATATCGAGCACATCGATCTCGACGAGGTGTTGGCGGTGCTGCACAGACTTCAACACTTTGAACCGCCGGGGCTTTTCGCTGCTGATCTTCGAGAGTGTCTGCTCATTCAGCTCAGACAACTGTCGTCGGACACACCGTTTCGAGAAATAGCGGGAGCGCTTGTCAGCCGTCATCTTGCGCAGTTGCCGACAGCCCCCCCAAGACAGTTGGCTAAAAAGCTCCGCACTAATGAATCGGAACTTGACGGGGCAATTCAACTGATTCGCTCTCTCGATCCCACTCCCGGCGCTTCCATTGGGGGTGAACAAACCGAATTCGTCACGCCCGATGTCTTTGTCCGACAGCAGGACGGAAGATGGCAAGTCGAACTCAATCCTGAAGTCGCGCCTAGACTGAGGGTTAACGATCATTATGTCGCCATGCTCAACGGTGGATCAGCCTCAGACCGAGGGTACGTCAAAGAACAGCTGCAAGAAGCACGGTGGTTCATGAAGAGCCTGCAAAGCCGCAATGAAACCCTGCTCAAAGTTGCCACTAAGATCATCGAGCATCAAAAGCCGTTCCTTGAATTGGGTGAGATTGGCATGAAGCCACTGGTATTGGCAGATATCGCCAAAGGGGTGGACTTACATGAGTCGACTGTCTCACGCGCCACCACTCGAAAATACTTGCACACCCCCAGAGGCACCTTTGAACTCAAGTACTTTTTCTCAAGCAGAGTGACAGGAGAGCAAGGAGATGACATCGCTTCGACCGCGATCAAAGCTGCCATCCGGCAGCTGGTCTCTGAGGAAAACCTTCGCAAACCGCTAAGTGACGCAAAATTATGCGCACTACTCAAAGAACAGGGCATAGCGGTAGCGCGCAGAACCATCGCCAAATACAGGGATCAACTATCGATCCCGCCCTCGAATGAACGCAAACGTCTAAAATGATATCCAGAAATTATCGACAAAGGAGTGCGGTATGAATTTAACCATTAGCGGACACCACTTGGACGTGACCACCGCCATCAGACAGCATGTTGAAGATAAGCTGGCGCCCATACAGCGCCATGATGACCACATCACGCGTATTGAAGTCACGCTGATTGTCGAGAAGCATCTCCACAAAGCAGAGGCGAATCTTCATGTTGCTGGCGCCGACTTATTCGCTTCATCAGAGTCTGACGATATGTACATCGCCATCGAATCACTGGCCGATAAGCTTGATCGGCAGGTTATTAAGCACAAGGAAAAGCACCGAGGCCATTGATTGATGTCAGATCAGACCAAATTGGCGCTGCAACATATTCAGGTCCTCTGCGGCGAGTCTTTGCTAAGCAAGAAACGGCTGTTTGAGCGGTCAGCAGAGTTATTGAGCGAGGAATTAGGCCTCGATAGCCAAGCCATATACCGGGCGCTACTCGATCGGGAAAAACTAGGCAGCACAGCCATTGGCGAGGGCGTAGCCATACCTCATTGTCGCGCAGCGCAGTGCACAGAAGCCGCGGGGTGTCTGGTCATATTGCAAGAAGCCCTTGACTACGGTAGCCCAGACGGCAGCAAAGTCGATATCGTTTTTGTGCTTCTGGTGCCCGAAGAGGCTACCGAGGAGCATCTCCACCTCTTAGCGGGACTCGCTCGATCCTTCTCGCACGACAGCGTGCGATCAGGCATCCGGGAGACGCAGAACGCGGAGCAGGCGAAAGCGCTACTGCTTCAGGGAGCCACAATGTGAAACCGCGGCTAATCATCATCAGTGGCAGCTCGGGAGCCGGCAAAAGCAGCGCGTTGCGCTTGCTGGAAGACGAGGGATATTACTGCGTCGATAATCTCCCCCCAAGGCTGTTAACAGCCTTTGCCGAAGAAGTTTTGGACCAGCCGGACTACGAGAGATTTCATGGCATAGCGGTGTGCATCGATGCTCGCGCGATAAAAATGGGCGACGACGATGTTCGGGCTCTCGACCCCCTACTCACGCTGAAGGACAGACTCATTATCTTTCTCGATGCGCAACCATATGTTCTCTTAAAACGCTTCAGCGAGACTCGCCGCCGACACCCCCTCGCGGGATCTGACAATTCGCTCCCGGAGGCAATCTCGCGGGAAAGAAAACATCTCGAGTTCATTGCCGCAGCCGCAGATCTTCTCATCGATACGACGGATCTCACTCCACGAGCGCTCAGAGATATGATCACCAACCGGATTGTGGAACAAAGGGACGGCCTGTCCATTCTGCTGGAATCTTTTGCTTTCAAACGTGGGGTGCCGACCGACTCCGACTTTGTGTTCGATGCTCGCGCGCTGCCCAACCCTTATTGGCGAGACGATCTTAGGGCTTTAGATGGGACAGACGAATCTGTTAAAGAATTTCTTGAGGCCGATTCGCGGTGTTTGAATTTCTACGAGACGCTGCGGGGCTTTATCGAAGACATGCTTCACGAATTCGATGCATCGGATCGGAGTTACATGACCATTGCTGTTGGATGTACCGGCGGGCAGCATCGTTCGGTCTATCTGGCAAATAGGTTGCATGAGGGCCTGCTGCAGCGCTACCCGTCAGCTCAGATCCGGCACCGGGATCTTCCTCAAGTGAATTCACCATGACGCGCGGCCAACTCACCATCATGAATCCTCTGGGCCTGCACGCTCGCCCCGCAGCCAAACTGGTGGATTGTGCAGCCCGATACACCAGTGAAATTCGATTGACGCATCAAGGGCAGACCATTGATGCCAAAAGTATTATGTCTGTGCTGATGTTAGCGGCTCCCCGTGGCGCAATCCTGGAGGTCACGCTCGATGGGAGCGACGAGCAAGCAGCACTGGAGGCCCTGGAAGTGCTATTCAGCAATGGATTTGGCGAGCTGGAATAAGTCACAAAGGCGTTTTCGCGGGTAGAACTTCTATATCGGTAGCGGATAATGAGCCCCTCCATGGAGGTCCCGTCGTGAACTCACCCGCCAACTTTTCTGCGAAGACCGAACGTATCGATGTCGCGCTGCGCGCTGAGACGCTGGTCGATGTGGCGGGTATTTTAGCCGACATGTCTCCCGGCGACGTGGCGTACTTGATCAGCTCATCACCGCCAGACTACCGCTCCGTTTTGCTTGGGCTACTCGAGCCGGAGCAGGAGGCGCTGGTTGTTAATGAGCTGCCCGATGATTTGCGCAATGCCACGCTGATTGATCGCGAACCAGAGGCTCTGGCCGAAATCGTCGGAAAGCTGGACGACGACGACGTAGCAGATATCTTGCATGAGCTACCCGATGAGGTAACGGGGCAGGTCTTGGCGATCATGGACGAACAATATCGCCAGCGGTTACAAAAAGTACTGAGCTTCCCCGATGACGTGGCCGGCGGTCTCATGAGCACCGACACCATCACTATCCGGGCGGATCTGACGCTAGATGTCGTGCTGCGGTACCTTCGAAGACACGCGGAGATCCCGCCAAACACCGACAACCTTATCGTCGTGAATCGAACTGATCGTTTCGTCGGGCTCCTCCCGATAGGCACGGTGTTGGTCTCAGATCCCGCCGTTTCAGTGAGGGAGATGATGATCACTGATCAGGAAGCCATCAACGCCGATACACCCGCGACAGAGGTTGCGCGTCGGTTTGAGCGAAACGACTGGATTTCAGCACCTGTTGTTGATGACAGCGGTAAGCTATTGGGAAGGATCACAATTGATGACGTGGTCGATGTCATCATGGAAGAAGCAGATCACTCGTTGACCTCCCTGGCGGGTCTTGCAGAGGAAGATACGTTTGCGCCGGTGTGGCAGTCGGCTCCTCGGCGAGCGGTTTGGCTGGGGCTCAACCTCGTTACCGCATTGTTAGCCTCTTCAGTGATCAATTTATTCCAGGACACTATCGAGAAAGTCGTGGCTCTCGCTGTTCTGATGCCCATCGTCGCCTCAATGGGCGGCATAGCGGGCACCCAAAGCCTGACCATCTTGATTCGTGCAATGGCCATGGGACAGATCAGCGATCGCAATCAGTTGTGGTTAATCGGCCGTGAGTCTCTCGTGGGACTATTCAATGGCCTACTCTGGGCGGCAGTCATTGCCGCTACAGCGTCAATTTGGTTTGGAGATATAGTTCTCGGTGCGGTTATTGCTTGTGCCATGCTGATTAATCTTGTTACCGCTGGCTTGACGGGCGCGGGACTGCCCATTGTGTTACGCAGAATGCGCATAGACCCCGCGCTCGCTGGGGGCGTCCTGGTAACAACCATTACTGATGTGGTGGGGTTCCTCGCTTTTCTCGGCCTCGCTACCGTATTTTATGGCTAAGGACCAAGCAATCTGTGACCGATAGTGACGCAAATGAATGGGAGGAGCAGCGGCCCAGTAAAAGTGAGCGCAAAAGGCAGATGCATGCGTTGCAGGAGGTGGGCGAACGCCTGGTGAGCCTGCCTCGAGCCGACCTCGACCGCATCCAAATTGATGATGAGCGACTTAAAGAGGCCGTAGAAATGGCTCGCGGAATCAGGGCACGAGGCGGACTCAAACGGCAGCTGCAGTTTATCGGGAAACTCATGCGTTCTGTCGACATAGAACCTATCGCTAAGAGTCTCGCGATACTCGATCAGCAACACAGTGCCACCACCGCTGGGTTTCACAGGGTTGAACTAGCCAGGGATCGATTACGGACGGAGGGAGACGCCGCATTGGGCGACGTCCTCTCCATTTGGCCAGACGCCGAAATTTCTCTATTACGACAATGGATACGGCAGCATCCCCGGGAAGTCGAACGCGGCAATGCAAAAGCTCACAGTAAGAAACTCTTCCGTTACTTGTCAGGACTCGACAACACTGATTCCGAGACGTCTTGAGGCTCTGTCTCTGCTACGCGCGATTTGGCGTCAAAAACGCGCTCAAATGCTACTTGTGGATCCTCGAGATCACCACTGACCGCGTAGACACCACTTGAGAGTTGATTCATCTGATCTTCAAAAACTTTCCCTATTAGATATGTTCCGGCGGCTATCGGAAGTCCGCCAGCCAGCGCGGCAACCCACGGTATATTCTCAACGAGAGGCAGCGTCACCACCAGCTCGCCACTCAGTGTTTCAGCGATCAGATCGATATCACTGCTGAAGTTGAAATAACCGCCAGACCCCTCGATCGAGAAACCGGGGATGTGCAGCATCCCACTATTAAATTCGAAAGCACCCCCGGCCTGATCAAAAGTGACTCCGGGGTCGAACAATTGATTCATATTCGCGCGACGAAAAAGCCCAGAGAGATTCAGAAGACTAAGCAGTCGCAGCGCGCCTGTCGCTTCCGCATTGGCGGACAAAAATGATCCCGACTGCATCTCGAGGTTCAACACGCCTGTGACTGAACTCAGCTCAAATTCCGCCGGACTACCCGGCCACTGCCAATCGGTTTGCAAGAGCCCACTGCGTGTCTCCACAATCGGTGTGACGCCAATTAATTGCAGGGTTGTCCCAATGTCCTCAAGTTCGGCCGCAAGCGTTAGCCGAGTAACGTCACCCGCATCGTCGGAACGCCATGCGATGCGTGTAGCGGGCAACCACTGGATACCAAGAAATTCACCTGCTATGTCCCGAAATACCCAACCCTCGGAATCACTGTAATCGACGGCTAATGAAAGACCTCCGAGGTCCTTTTCGCCACTTCTCACCGACTCCAACGACACGGGCAAGGGCAGTAGCCAGTCGTATGATGACCCCGTGGCCTCGGAAGGCGGCTGGCTCGTAAACTGCTCGCTGATTTCGGGCAACTCATTAAGATCGACGTACGCTATCGTCAGCCGCCGTTCCAGTGGCATTTTGGTATCAGCGGCGGACTCCGAGACCGGCAACCCTCTATCTTGAACAAACTGACCCTGCAGCCAATCCATCTCGAATTGAGCACTGATCGCTTCACCTGCCTTATCGAGGTGCAATTCCAGCTGCCCCAGTTCTTCACCGCGCCATAAAGCACGTCCGATCCGCAATGCTTCAATATGGACAGCCAATGATTCATCGATGCTGCCAAATTCGCCATCACCGATGTGTGGTAGCCAATCTGCAGGGTCCAGTGACGGGAGATATCCTGTCACTGTCACGCCTGGGGCTGGCGCCAGAGTTGGCCAACGGGTGGGCCGGGTTCTCGGAGTTAGATCAACCAGCACCGCTGTTTCACCATACTCCGGCACGTCTGCGATCGCGGAAAATCGGCCAAACCAGAACACCTCCCAGCCGGCCCATTCGCGATCATGCCAGCTCACTTTTAGCGGCGCGCGCGAGTCGAATGCCTTGCCCCAGGGCATCGGTAGATCTATTTGGATACCTTGTAGATCGGATTCAATGTCTACCGTAACGGCTTCGGCCACACTCACCGCAACGCTGGCCGACGTGACGCCTTGAGCAGGTAACGCAATGCCCACTGGCTGCCAGGACAGCAAGTCCGATACTGAAACCTCGAAATCCAGCTGCGCCGCCAATAGGGTATCGGCTGAGTTGGCCAAATGCGGGCCCATCTCAACCGTCAGCTGTCGGTCAAAAGTGGTAGCGGTCAGTCCCGAAGACCCAAAACCGGTCTGGGTTTGGTAGGTCAGTGGCCCGGAAACATTTTCTGCCTGCAGGCCCAGCAGAGCAGATTCCACTCCGGCGTCAGTCAGATGCACTGCAACATTGATATCAGCGGTTTCCTGTAAATCGGTTAAATCAAATTTCATGCCGAGGGAGGCATTGGCCGGCTTGTCTCCCGAGAGAGTGAGGTCGTTCATGACAAGCTCAGCGACTGACAAAGCGGGGAGCGCCTGAAGTGTCCGCAATATCTGATCGGGGCGGCCCTCAACCTCCGACTGAAGGGCAAACCAGGCCGAACCTGCGTCGAGGAGAATGCCAACGGAAGTCGCCCTCATCGACACTTCCGCAATGATGCTTTCTGGTGACCAGACGTCGATACGGGTGTCATCTAGCCGCAGTTGGCTAGCCGCCTGCAACGAACTTGGCCACTCAGGCTGGTAGTCCAATGTCACATCGGCCAGGTCGACCGCCAGCTGCATACTTTGGCTGGGGTGACCATACGATCTGAAGCCGCCACGCCACAGGAAGACACCCTCTTCAATCCGGCCCTCAGGCAGAGCTGCCTGCAGCCATCGGTAGGCAGGCTTAGGCATCCGATAGGGCACATAGGCGTTTCGGATCGCAACCGGCGCATCTCTGACCGAGGCCGCTAACCGCATCTCCAGAGGCACTGCGGACCCGCGTGAAAAAGGAATATCAATTTCAAACTGCACCGTGGCATCGTGGTCAGTGGCCCGGGCCAAAAATAACCCGTTCTCCAAGAACAGCGCATCCGACTGCCATCGACCCTCTAGTTTGCCGATCACACTCTCCATACGAATAGGCTCCTCGTACACCTTGGGTAGGAGCAATGCATAGTCTTCTGTGTTAATCCACGCAGTGGCGCCCGCTTCACTCGCAGTGAATGAGGCGTCGATACCCACAAGACCCGGCACTTTGTTGTAGGGAGCTGTTGTGGCATTCGTCACTTCTGCCTGGGCCGTCCAACTTGCGAGCGGATCGCTGATTGATTCGACGGTCAACGCGAGGCTATCGACACGCCCTCTCGGATCGAGGATCTGCAATATCGAACTCGCCTTTTCTGGCAGCAATCCACTTTCGATAATGACCGCAATCAACGGCGGTACTTCAAAGTCCTCGGTCACCGCCCTCCAGCCTTGACCCAGACTTCTCAGTTGAATTCTTGGCGCCACAAAGACCTGCTCCATGACGCCGAGCACCGCATTGTCGATCCAGATACTGATCTCCCCGCTGGAGCCCACCCATGCCGTATCAAAACTCAATGTCTCGAGAGAAACGGTGCTGTCGCCCATCAATTCCAGCTGCTTGAAATCGGCCTGCACGACCCCCTCTCCTAGGCCTCGTGACATGGACAGCCAAAAATCCGCGGCCCCCTGAGCCGTCAACTCCACATTGAAAAACTGAGACAGATAGGAGATGCCGACCCCCGAAAGGCTGCCTTCGACGTCACCTGAAAATTGCTCAAGCGCAAAAGGATTGCCGGTGCCAGTTCCCTCCGCCGAGAGTAGCTGGCCATCCGGAGTCTCGATAGCCAGTCGCAAGACTCGACGACTGCCATCACGCAGCAGATCAATATCCAGCGCCAGCGCTTCAAGCATTACTTGAGCCTTATCGTCCCC
>Ga0055584_100005926_pt1 | contig 11984 bp, 11 predicted proteins | sample OSDHelmetaG_FD_58716 | JGI IMG/M metagenome (GOLD analysis project Ga0055584, IMG submission 58716) | Pelagic marine sediment microbial communities from the LTER site Helgoland, North Sea, for post-phytoplankton bloom and carbon turnover... | ecosystem: Environmental > Aquatic > Marine >... | reverse complement strand
TTAGATACGCATGTATATGCAGGATATACCATTCCGCCAAATTACGATTCTATGATTGCTAAATTGATTACTACGGCTCAAACTCGTGAGGAAGCAATCAACAAAATGAAACGAGCTTTAGATGAGTTTGTTATTGAAGGAGTTAAAACGACTATTCCTTTCCATAGACAGTTAATGGATAATCCTGATTTCTTGGCTGGTAACTATACTACCAAGTTTATGGAAGACTTTAAAATGAAACCTGTAGTTGAGGAAGAATAAATATGTTGAAAAAACAACTAAGAAAACTCCGATTTATAATCGGAGTTTTTTATTATCCAAACATTTCATAAAACAACTAATTTAGCAGTAAAAGTTTATGCTATCTAAATATATGGCCTTGTTGCAACTTTTGTTTTAGGAAAGATGAATATCAAGAAAACACCATACGAAAACTGCTTGACGCAAATAAGTTTTAAGATTAAGACTATCGAAAAGAACATTGTTGGAATAGAGGAATCCTTGTTGTCTGAAACCAAAAGCAGTGCAGGAGACAAACATGAAACAGGACGTGCCATGTTGCAAATAGAGCGAGAAAAAGCAGGACAACAATTATTGGAAGTTGAAAAACTAAAACATGTTTTGAAAAAAATAGACTATGATTTCGTAAGTAGAAAAGTGGGACTTGGAAGTGTTGTTTTTACTACAAGATATAATTATTTTATAAGTGTTAGTATGGGCGAAATTTGCATTGAAAATCAATCTTTTTATGCCATTTCTTCACAAACTCCAATAGGAAGATTATTGAGAGGTAAGCAAGTTGGAGATTTGATTGAATTTAATGGAAGAACATTTGAAATTTTAAAGGTTATTTAATGATTTTCAACGAAACTGATTTTCCAGAACATATTGCTTCTGAATGTTGAAATAATATCATATCTCCATTGTTAGTGAGAGATTCAATAAGAAAGTGATTTCCTTTATAATAATTTTCAATTATTGATACATTTAAATCACCCTCTTTAACTACTTTAAGCTGGCTTGCATAAATAATTTGATTGTTTATGATATTGAATTCTTCGAAGAATGAAGCAATCAATGGTGTTTTGGGTGTTTTGTATAAGGCTTCTGGTGAACCAGAATCAATGATTTTTGATTGATCTAAGACCAAAATTTTGTCAGCATAACCTAAAACATCATCTTTATCATGGGTGGCTACAATACAGCTGATATTTTTTTGTTTAAGATATTTAAAAAGACGTCGTCTAAGACTTTGTTTTTTAAAGGTGTCAATGTGACTAAAAGGTTCGTCAAGTAAGATTATTTCAGGTTGATTGGCCAAGGCTCTAGCTAATGCTACTCGTTGTTTTTGTCCGCCACTTAAGAGTTTGACCTTTGTCTTAGCAAAAGATTGTAGTTCTACCACGTTCAAAAGCTCATCGACACGGTTTTTCTTTTGTTTTGGGAAAAAATTAGAAAGGTATTTGCCAACATTTTCTTCAACAGAAATAAAAGGCATAAGGTCAAATTCTTGTGCAACATATTTCATGAAATCATAGCCTACTACCAAATTATATTTGGGGCCTAAAATAGGTTGATGTTTCCAAAAGATTTCTCCTTCATCAAGGTCATATTCTCCATAAATCAATTTAAGAAGTGTACTTTTACCGCAACCGCTTTTACCAATTATTGATATATGTTCACCTTCTTTTACTTTAAAACTAATATGGTTTAGGATAGGAGTATTTTGGTAAGAAAATGAGATGTTGTTTACATTTAGCATGATGCTAAAATAATAATAAATATGCTCTGAAGACACCCCCCTCAGAGCATATTGAAAAAGATTTTTATAACGCTATTAATTCTTAATAAACTTTTTGATTTTTACACCATGTTCATTGACAATTCTCAATAAATAGCTACCTTGACTTAAATTGGAAACATCTATCGATTGATTCAACGGATTGTTGGCAACACGTCTTCCATTGATATCAAAAATAGTGTAAAAGGCATTTTTGTAATTAGTCATATTTTTTATGTAAAGTACGTCTTTTGTTGGATTAGGGTATATCACAAGGTCCATGGCCTCTTCATCATTGATTCCTAAACTATTTTCGGCATCTTCAACAATGACTAAGGTATCATTGATATTAGGGTTGTTTATTTGATTGATAATACCAGAAGGCCAATATACTCTAACATAGTTTATTGAAGTGTCTGTTCCTATACCAAAATGGGTATTTAAGGTACTCATATATCTAAAACCTGTACCACTTTGAACATCTCTAATTTGAGTTCCTGATGGAGTGTTGATTTCTACTCGAGCGCCAATTCCATTTATATTGCTATATCCTCCATTTTGATCTCCAACGGTTACTATTTTTATCCAGTTGTTAGAATTTCCATTGTTGATACGTAGTGTGTTAGAAGTAAATAGATCCAAAAAGCCGTCATTATTAGCATCTCCAATACCTCCTGAGGTTCCAGAATTAAAATAATCAAAGAAATTGAAGGTTAGATCACCATTTCCAAATAAGAAAGACCCGTTAGCAAAGACATCTAAATTTCCGTCGTTGTCAAAATCGGCAGCAATAAACTCTATACCATTGTTGGCTTCACTAATTCCTGATCCAGCAGTTACATTGGTAAAAGTGCCATCACCATTGTTTCTCATAAGTTTATGGTCGTCTCCTATACTTGATCCTACTAAGACATCCATATCACCATCATTATCAAAATCTCCCCAAGCAGCAGACCAAGCTTGAATATCATCTGCTAATCCTGCAATATTTCCTACTTCTGTAAAGGTACCATCGCCATTATTTCTATACAATTGATCTACGTCTCTTGGGTATGAACCTCCGCATTTGGCTATGTACAAATCTAAATCTTTATCGTTGTCGTAGTCTATCCAAATAGAGCCGTAATTTCCACCTGTGTAGTAATCTCCCAAGCCATTGGTATTATTAAATGTTAAAGTATTGTCTATACCATTGTTGTAAAACGTTACACTAGGGCCAGTATCGTGACAAACAAAAGCATCTAAATGCCCATCATTGTTGACGTCTACAAAATTTGAGCGTTGTGAAAATATGGATTGAGGAAAAGAAATTTCTTCATATTCAACACTGTCAAATCCAGAAGTTCCTGTTTGATTAGATTTCATAAAGGTAACTCCATTGGTGTCACCATATAATAAATCGGTATAACCATCTGCATTATAATCTCCTGCAGCCAAACTCCAACTAGGAAAGTTGTCTGCTACGGAGGTATTTTTTTCTACAGAGGTAAAACCACCAGAAGCGTTTTGTAATTTCAAATAGATTTTATCTGGGTCTATGGCTACCAAGTCGTCAAGATAATCCCCGTTTATATCTACAAATCCTCTTTTGTAACTACCTGAAATAGATGCGTTTTGAGAGTTGAATGTAATAGGTTCTAATAGTTCTACTCCTTCTATAAGTTCAAATTCAAAATTACTAGCACTTGTATTTATGGTTTCCCATTTATTGTCCCAAACAATGTAATATGTTTCTCCAGCAACAACGTTTAAGGTGTATTTTGACAGATAATTTCCATAAATTTCACCAGAATCGTCATCGCCCCCAACACAAACAAGATTGTTACAATCACCTTTGTAAATATTAAAACGTGTGTCTTTTCCAGCATTTGTATCTAAATCAGAATTGATCGTTACAGCATAATTGTCGTTTGGTACATATTTTAACCATTCGGCATATTCAACGTTGTTTCCATCATTACCATTACAAAATATGGGAGGTAATTCTCCGTTAAGATTACCTACAAAATGTGTTCCAGCACCGATTGGTGTTGCATTGGCTGCAGCAGTGCAATTATCATAAGTTTGAGCACTTAAGTTCAAACAAAATGATAAAAAAATGATTAATAGCGTATTGTTTTTCATGGTATTTTGTTTTGATTATTCACATGTTATATCTAAAGAATTTATCCAACTTTCAATTAAGGTTACAGCTTCTGTATGTTGAAGTGTTCTAGCTAATAAAGGCATTCTAATAGAAGGTTCAATAGAGCTTATTCTTCTTGAAATTACAGAACGTTCTGAATTTCCGGGGGTTACAATATAGGTTAAAGAGTTGTCTATGTTTGTATGTGGTTCTACACAAACACCTATATTGGTAAGGTCTTGAGTTTCGTTAAAAGCAAATCTAATGGGTCTATAATCACAATGTCTATCATCGGAATGACAGTGAGCACAATTGATATCTAAATATGATCTTACTCTTAATTCCAAATCATAAGATTGGTCTTCCCAATCAATGACAGTATTGATGTTGGATGGTGCTGAATTAAGATATCCCATTTGAATCCATTTTTCTAATTGATTTTGTTCTCCATCTGTATAGGCTATAACTTTATTTATATTTTGAGGTTTTGGACCTATAGGCAAAGACGTTCCGTCTGCAGATTTGTGGCATGTTAAACATTCGGCCTGTGAAGGAATTCTATAATTTATGTTTTTGGTTTCTCCATTTTCCATGAATTCAAATTCGACATAGCTTCCAAATAGGTCAAAAACGGCTTCTGTTTGTTCTTCATTCCATACATAATTTGCAAAAACCCAACCTTCGTTTTTAAGAATCATTAATCTAGTTTCAATAATTTTTGTTGAATTGTTGGGAAGAACGGTTTCGTAAAAAAAGTTTTTGATTAAAATGGTTCCTACGGGAAAATCAAAAATCTCGTAATCTTCTATATAATTGGCAGCTGAGCCGTTGGGCATCCAAACAAAACGTTTTTTGTGAGCATAATCCGAAAATAATGGAGAAATCATATCGTAAGGCAAAACGCCATAAACTGGATTAAGGTCTTTGAGAGGCCCTTCAAAAAAGTTGTATTCAGATAAATTGTCGTAAGGAATTTGATTAATGTCGAAATTCACAGGAGATACGGGAGTTATTTCAACCGTTACGCTAGCTGTACTACAGTTGTTATTGATGTCACAAACGGTATAGTAGAAGATGACTTCCCCATAATAGTTGGTATTGGCAGTAAACTTCAGAGTATCATCCAATAAGTTATTAGGTGTATTATTGTCAAGAATCTCAACCTCTCCGTATTGAGGTTCAGTAAAGTTTAGGCTGCCATTTTCTGGAAGATTTTCATCATTTATTAATACATCAATTTCAATAGAGTTTCCTTGAGGCACATATGAGGTATCTGGATGTGTCTTAATGTTTAAAGGAATATAGTCATCGTCGTCACTTGCACAAGAATTTATAGCAAGAATACAAATGCCTAAAATGATTAATAGCGAATTATTTTTTAACATTTTACGGTAAAATTTGGATTCCTAAAGTACTTATTAACATATTGTTAATGAAATTATTTAGGTATAATGCTTTTTTTACCGTTTAGGTGAAGTTATGTGCTTTAATTCAGTAAGTTATGGTTCAATAAATATTCAGCTATTTGTATAGTATTTGTTGCGGCTCCTTTTCTTAAGTTGTCTGCAACTACCCACATATTCAGAGAGTTGGGTTGAGATTCGTCACGTCGAATTCTACCAACAAAAACATCGTCTTTACCATGAGCATAGATGGCCATGGGGTAGGTATTTACATCAGGATTGTCTTGAAGAGTAACGCCTTTGGTATTGTTAAGGATATGTCTAACGTCATTTAGGTCAAAATCGTTTTCAAATTCGATGTTTATAGATTCGCTGTGTCCTCCTGAAGTAGGTATTCTTACTGCTGTGGCTGTAACGGCAATTGTGTTGTCATTTAATATTTTTTTGGTTTCGTTGACCAATTTCATTTCTTCTTTGGTATAACCATTATTTTCAAAAACATCACAGTGTGGTATTGCGTTTTTGTGTATGGGATATGGATATGCCATTTCACCTTTAATACCGGCCATCTCGTTTTCTAGTTGTTTTACGGCTTTGATTCCAGTACCAGAAACCGATTGATAGGTAGAAACAACAATGCGTTTTATTTTGTATTTTTTGTGTAGAGGAGCCAAGACCATCACCATTTGTATGGTTGAACAATTTGGATTAGCAATTATTTTATCAGATTTGGTGAGTTGTTCTGCATTGATTTCAGGAACAATCAGTTTTTTAGTTTTATCCATTCTCCAAGCGGAAGAGTTATCGATAACAGTTGTTCCAATGGCAGCAAACTTAGGCGCCCATTTTAGGGATGCATCACTTCCTGCCGAAAACAATGCTACATCTGGACATTTGTTTACGGCTTCGTCCAGGCTGATGACCTTATATGTTTTGTGTTTAAATATTATGGATTTTCCTACGCTTCGTTCTGAGGCAACAGGAATAAGTTCGGACACTGGAAAATTTCTGTTTTCCAAAATATTTAACATAACTTCACCAACCATACCGGTGGCACCTACTACAGCTACTTTCATGCTTGTAATGATTTCTAAAATGAGATGACAAAGCTAAGTATTAATTTGATTGTCTTTTATGAAAAAAGCCTTCGATTTGAAAAATCGAAGGCTTTTTAACAATAAAAAGTTAAATGTTATTTTTTTAACAAATCTCTTATTTCTGCTAAAAGTTCTTCTTGAGTTGGTCCTGCCGGTGCTGCTGGAGCTTCTTCTTTAGGCTTTTTGGTCTTGTTGTATGCTTTTACTATCATAAATAGTACGAATCCGACAGTAATTAAGTTAATAATAGCATTAATCCATTTACCATACATGATTGCATTTTCAGGTTTGGTAATAGTTCCATCAGCAGCAACTACGGCTTCATCGAGTACCATTTTCATATCGGCAAAGTCCAATCCACCAGCAAAATGACCTACAAGAGGCATCATAATATCATTAACAAAGCCATTGACAACTAGTCCAACAGCACCTGCCAAGATAACGGCAACAGCCAAATCGATGACATTGCCTGTCATAATAAAATTTTTAAATTCTTTAAGCATGACTTAGTGTTTTTAAGTTAGATAATATTTACTAAAATATATAAAAATAATTAAAAAGTTATAGGTTAATCTATAATCACCCGTTTAATACGTTGTGATAATGCAGTAAGTAATTCATAAGATATAGTTTGCGCATTATTTGCAAATATTTCTGCGCTGTGATGCGGCCCGAAAATAATGACTTCGTCTCCTATATTACAGTCAATATTTGTAACATCTACCATAATCATATCCATACAAACATTTCCGAGAATTGGAGCAGGTTTATCGTTGACAAAAACGATTCCATTACCTTTTCCGTAAATTCTACTTATACCATCAGCATGTCCTATGGGTATGGTAGCAGTTTGCATTGGTTTGATAGCTTTGAAACCTCTGTTGTATCCTAAGGAATCCCCAGGTTTTAGGTGGTGTGTTTGAGAGATGATGGTTTTTAGTGTAGCTATAGGTTTAAGTTGCTTATCAATTTCAGTCGAATTTCCATAGCCATGAAGTCCTATTCCACATCTAACCATATCCAAGTGAGCTTCAGGATAGTTTAATATCCCTGAAGTATTGCATAAGTGTTTTAAGAAAGAAGTTGGTATGTTTTTTTCTAAACATTCCGAAATAATTTTAAAACGTTCAATTTGAGATTTTGTAAAATCCATTTCGTTTGGGTCTTCACTTGCAGCCAGATGTGACAAAATTGAATTTAATTTTACTTCAGAAGAATGATTAATAATATTTGAAATATCATCGATGTCTTCGTAAGAAAACCCTAAACGGTTTAATCCGGTATTGAACTTTAAATGTATAGGATAGTTATTTTGAGCCTTTTCTTTAGCAACTTTAATAAATGTTTTTAGAGTAAAAAAGCTATACAAGTTTGGTTCTAAGCAACGCTCTATGATACTTTCAAAATATGCAGATTGAGGGTGTAATACCAAAATAGGTTTGGTGATTCCGGCATCTCTTAAGGCGATACCTTCTTTGGCATAAGCTACGGCAAAATAATCTACATCTAGAGATTCTAACTTTTTTGCAATAGCACAGGAATCAGTACCATAAGCAAAAGCTTTTACCACAGCCATAAGTTTGGTATCGCTTGAAATTTTAGATTTTATGAAATTAAAATTGTGTTCTAAAGCCTTGAGGTCTATAAATAGAGTGGTTTCTTTAACTTTTGACATTGTCTTGGGGTTTGTGAGATACTTCTTTGGCGTCTTTTACATCTATGTTTTTGAGTTTGTCCTGCATCATGGCTTTGTAAAAAGCTGCACGACTTAAGGGTTCGTATTCATCAACTTCCCCAAGAAGCACTAAATCATCACTTTTTGATTTTCTATAACTGTAGTGCGCCAAATTTCCTGTTCTGGTACAAATGGCATGTACTTTGGTTACATATTCAGCAGTTGCCATGAGATTGGGCATAGGGCCAAAAGGATTTCCTTTAAAATCCATATCAAGTCCGGCGACGATTACACGTATGCCCTTGTTTGCTAAGTCATTACATACGCGTACGATTTCATCATCAAAAAATTGAGCTTCATCTATACCAATAACATCGCAACCATCAGCAAGTATAGGGATATTTGCTGCTGCCGGAACGGGAGTAGATCTAATTTCATTTTCGTCGTGCGAGACAACTTTTTCTTCATCGTAACGCACATCTATGGCGGGTTTGAAGATTTCAACTTTTTGCTGAGCAAATTGTGCTCGTTTTAAGCGTCTTATGAGTTCTTCGGTTTTTCCTGAGAACATAGAGCCGCAAATAACTTCTATCCAGCCAAATTGTTCTTTATGATTTACTGTATTTTCGAGAAACATTTTGTAATTTTAGCACTAAACAAAACCAAATTTGCGTTTAGCATAACGGAGGTGTAAATTTATTAAAAATAAAAAGCACAAATTGTATTAAATAACAAAAGTTATGAAGAAGAAGCTAGAATCCGAATTAATAAGCATTGCTCATAGGATACTTAAATTGAGTGGTAAGGAAGATTTGGCTAAGATGCATAAAGAAGTTGCAGAGCTTTATGAGAAATTAACTGTTTTAAAATTTGCCAAAGATAATTTTGAAGAAGATTTTCCAACCATTGGAGGCGATTCCTCATTTTTCAGTATGTTGGATGAAGCTTTTAATAACAAGGTAAGTGATACTATAGAAGTTGAAGATAAGGTCTATATTCATTTAGATGAAAATGAGGAAGAAGCCATTATGGAACCTGGTATAAAGACCATTAAGGATATGGTGGCACATATGCCGCAAGAAGAACAAATGGATATGTTTTTTGGATATAATACCCAAGAAAAAACATCAACTCATGATATTGATGAACTTACTGCAGGATATGAAAACATTCCAGAATTTGAGCCAATTTCAAAAACATCACAAGAGAAAACTTCATTGAATGACAAACTAAAACGAGGTGGATTAAATATAGGGTTAAATGATAAGATTGCCTTTATAAAACATCTTTTTGATGGTAAAAATGAAGATTATGATAGAGTCTTGTCTCAAATTAATACATCTTCGTCCTTTCAGGAAGCTCACAATCTGATACAAACTATGGTAAAACCTGACTACAACAATTGGGAAGGTAAAGAAGAGTATGAAGCCCGTTTTATGTCGATACTCGAGAGTAGGTTTAATTAATAAGGATAAAGCAATCTAAAATAAAGAGGTAGAGAAATTTTTTCTAAAGTTTTTAGAAAAAACAGAGATGTGCTTTTGTTCAATAGGTTGTATGTTTTTTTTGAATTTTCCAAATTTATGGTCTGTTTCCCAACGTAGGATTATTCATTTTTAATGTTTCGATATTTATCTTTCTTTATTAAAAAGTATCGTAACTTTGAAGAAATATACTTTCAAATATGGGAAAGCTTTACATCGTACCAACGCCAATAGGGAACTTAAAAGATATGACTTTTAGAGCCATTGAGGTTTTGAAAGAAGTAGATTTGATTTTGGCTGAAGATACACGCACTTCGGGTAAGTTGTTGAAACACTTTGAAATTAATACACCTACACAATCCCATCACATGCACAATGAGCATAAAACTCTTGATGGGCTGATAGATAAGCTAAAAAGCGGTATGACTTTGGCGCTGGTAAGTGATGCAGGCACACCAGCCATTTCCGACCCAGGGTTTTTATTGACCAGAGCTTGTATAGAAAATAATATAGATGTTGAATGTTTGCCAGGAGCAACAGCTTTTGTTCCAGCTCTTGTAAATAGCGGTTTGCCTAATGATAAATTTGTTTTCGAAGGATTTTTGCCTGTAAAGAAAGGACGTCAAACACGACTAAAAATATTGGCTACCGAAACCCGAACTATGATTTTTTATGAAAGCCCTCACAAACTCATTAAAACTCTCACAAATTTTTGTGAATATTTTGGTGAAGACAGACCAATATCTGTATCAAGAGAGCTTTCTAAATTATATGAAGAAACCATACGAGGAACGGTAAAAGAAGTTTTAGAACATTTTTCCAATAAGCCTCCAAAAGGAGAAATTGTTGTTGTGGTAGCAGGATATGATGACAAAATTTGATAAAGAGTTCACACTCTTTTTTTAATATTAATTTCTAAAAAGATTTATAATGGCACATAAAGTATCAACACAATGGAAAGGCAATATGCTTTTCGAATCCGATAATCCCAATGGAAAAACAGTAATGATTGATTCTACTCCGGAGCATGGTGGCCAAAATGAAGGGTTGAGCCCCAAAGCTTTGATGTTGTCGTCCTTAGCTGGTTGCTCAGGATTAGATGTTGTGTCTATATTAGAAAAGATGAAAGTGAAAATCGATGACTTTAGAATAGATACCTATGGCGAACTTACAGATGAACACCCAAAATATTATCACACGGTGAGTGTTGAATATCATTTTTACGGTAAGGATTTGGATGAGAAGAAAATCAAAAAAGCAGTTGATTTATCTATTGAAAAATATTGTGGTGTTATGGCAATGTTCAGAAAATTTGCCAATGTTAAAACATCTGTACATTATCATAATCAATAATCATTACTATCTTAGGCGCTTTTTAGTATTCAAAATCATAATGTGTTTTTATGCGTTGGACTATTAAGCCAAAACCAGACAAAACGATTATAAGCCGTTTACAAACCGATTTGGGAGTCGATCAGACTATTGCTACACTATTGGCCCAACGCAATATTACTTCTTACGATGAAGCCAAACAATTTTTTAGACCAAGCTTAGAGCATTTGCATGACCCATTTCTTATGAAGGATATGGATAAGGCTGTAGCACGAATAGAACGAGCTATTGCCAACGGGGAGCGTATTTTGGTCTATGGAGATTATGATGTAGATGGTACCACAGCAGTATCATTAATGTCCAGCTATTTGCACACACAAACCCATTTAGTATCTACCTACATTCCAGATAGGTATGACGAAGGTTATGGTGTTTCCTATAAAGGTATTGATTATGCCGAAGACAATGGATTTTCGCTTGTTATAGCTTTAGATTGTGGTATCAAGGCTGTAGAAAAAGTAGCTTATGCTAAGACAAAACAAATAGATTTTATCATTTGTGATCATCATAGACCTGGGGATCAAATTCCTGAAGCCGTTGCAGTACTCGACCCCAAACGTGATGATTGTCATTATCCTTATAAAGAACTCTGTGGTTGTGGAGTTGGGTTTAAACTCATTCAAGCGTTGGCATTAAGACAGCATCAATCTATACAAGAGCTGTTGCCGTATTTAGATTTAGTTGCCATTGCTATAGGAGCCGATATTGTTCCCATTACAGGAGAGAATAGGGTTTTGGCTTACTATGGACTTCAAGTTATCAATTCCAGTCCAAGACCTGGAATCAAGGCATTGATTGCACAAGTAAAAAAGGACAAGCTTAATATTACTGATGTTGTATTTGTTATAGCACCTAGAATTAATGCTGCGGGTAGGATGAAACACGGTAATTGTGCGGTTGCTTTATTGACCGAAACCAATATAGATAAAGCAATTAAATTTGCTTCTGAAATAGAAGCTTATAATACAGACCGAAAGGAAACAGATAAGTACATTACAGAAGAAGCCTTAAAGCAAATAGAAGATAAT
>Ga0055584_100005924_pt1 | contig 11987 bp, 13 predicted proteins | sample OSDHelmetaG_FD_58716 | JGI IMG/M metagenome (GOLD analysis project Ga0055584, IMG submission 58716) | Pelagic marine sediment microbial communities from the LTER site Helgoland, North Sea, for post-phytoplankton bloom and carbon turnover... | ecosystem: Environmental > Aquatic > Marine >... | reverse complement strand
GTCGCGCGACAGTACTTCCAGCGGGGTGCCGCTGGGCAACCCACGGTGCAGGATCCGGTAGGCGTTGGAAGGCCCGCTCCGCAGGGGGACCGTCAACGCATCGCTGATGTATACGGTTTCAGCTGCTACCCACGCCGGCTGCACGATGGCCGCCAACGTGATTATCAGCGGGATAATGAGTCTACTTTTCAACCTCGAGTCCATCCGTTTGCTCGGCAAGTAAGCCTTTTTTGGCAAGGTACGCCATGGTGATTACGATATAAATGAACGTCAGGGCGAAGCCGCCAATGAGCTTGTAGCTCACCCAGAATTCCATGGAAAAATTGTAGGCCACCGCCAGGTTCAGGGCGCCTGCGATGAAAAAGCCCAGCGCCCAGCCGAAGTTGAGTTTGGCCCAGACTTCGTCTACCAGGGTGAGTTGCTTGCCGAACAGCTGCGCGATGATGTTGCGCTTGCCGATGAAGTGGCTGCCGATGAGAGATGCTGCCAGCAGCCAGTTGACGATGGTAGGTTTCCACTGGATAAACAGCTCGTTGCGAAAAATCAGCGTCAGGCCGCCGAAAATCAGGCTGGCCCAGAACGTAATGCCCAACTCGCGGCTGATAGGTTTGCCCAGCAGGCGGTAGGCGCCGACCTGCAGCGCCACCGCGGCCATGAGAGCGGCGGTGGCGTAGTAAATGTCGGAGAGGAAGAAGACCACAGCGAACAGAAAGATCGGCACGAAATCCAGCAGCTGATTCATAAAGCGTTTTTGGCTTGCCTTTGTTGGTTGGAATTTTCGGGTCGATTTCGAGATCGACGGTTACGACCGGTAATGTCGCCAGACGTGTGATAATAAAAGAAATAGTGCGAGCTGTGTAACTTGTAGATGAGTCAATATTTTACCGTCCATCCATCTCACCCACAGCAGCGCCTGATACTGCAGGCCGCGACAATTGTTCGCGCTGGCGGATTGGTCGTCTATCCAACCGATACCGCCTATGCGTTGGGTTGCCATATCGGTGACAAACAGTCCCTGGAGCGGATTCGCCAGCTCCGGCGCCTGGACCGGAACCATCATTTCACCCTCACCTGTCGCGATCTCTCGGAGATATCGCTATATGCTCGGGTAAACGACGCCAACTATCGTATTTTGAAGCATTTCACCCCGGGACCGTTCACCTTTATTCTGCCGGCGACCCGCGAGGTGCCCCGGCGCCTGGTCCATGCCAAGCGCAAGACCATTGGTTTGCGGATCCCCGACAATGCGGTTGCGCTGGCGCTGCTCGAGGCTTTAGACGAACCCATGATGACCAGCACCCTGCGACTACCCGGCCATGAGAACCCGTATATAGACCCCGAAGAGATTCGTGCGGACCTGGAAGGTAGAGTGGACCTTATTATAGATGCAGGTTCCGGCGGGATTTTGCCCACTACCATGGTCGATCTCACCGGTCCCATTCCGGAAATTCGTCGCGAGGGCATGGGCGTATTCGAGTGATCGGTTCTATAATGGTCGCTTCTATCTCACAGTCGAGGCTCTATTGAGCAGTAGCGAATCGAGTCATCGCGTTCTCTCTGGAATGCGTCCGACGGGGCGCTTGCACCTGGGTCACTATCACGGCGTCATCAAGAACTGGGTGCAGCTGCAGCACGAATACGAGTGTTTCTTTTTCGTCGCGGACTGGCACGCGCTCACCACCAATTACGACGACACCCGGGACGTTGAGCAGAACGGTTTCGATATGGTGGTCGACTGGCTGGCCGCCGGTGTCAATCCAGGTGCCGCCACTCTGTTCGTGCAGTCGCGAGTGCCAGAGCATGCGGAGCTGCATTTGTTGCTGTCGATGATTACTCCGGTGAGCTGGCTGGAACGCGTACCCAGCTACAAGGATCAGCAGGCGAAGCTGAACGACAAGGACCTCGCTACCTACGGCTTTCTCGGCTATCCGGTTCTGCAGTCGGCGGACATTCTCATTTATCGAGCCGGCAATGTGCCGGTGGGAGCCGATCAGGTAGCGCATGTGGAGCTTACTCGGGAGATTGCCCGGCGCTTCAATCATGTCTACGGACGGGAGCCCGGCTTTGAGCAGCAGGCGGTTGCCGCCGTCGCCAAAATGGGTAAAAAAGCGGCGCGTCTGTTCAAGGAACTGCGCCGGGGTTATGTGGAGCAGGGCGATGGCGAAGCCTTGGAGCGCGCCCGGGCACTGCTCGCTGAGCAAGCCAACCTTTCAATTGGTGATCGGGAGCGGCTGTTCGGTTATCTGGAGGGCGGCGGCAGAATTATTTTGCCGGAACCCCAGGCGTTGCTGAATGAGGTGCCCAAAGTCCCGGGCCTGGACGGCGAAAAGATGTCGAAGTCTTACCACAACACCATTGCGCTGCGGGAAGCGCCCGATGCGGTAGACAAGAAGATTCGCACCATGATGACCGATCCGGCGCGGGTGCGGCGCAGTGACCCTGGCAACCCGGCAAACTGTCCCGTGTTCGCGCTGCACAAGATATACTCAGACGATCAGGCCCGGCAGTGGGTGAGCGAGGGATGCACCAGTGCCGGAATTGGCTGCATCGATTGCAAGAAACCCCTCATCGATGCAGTGAATGCGGAGCAAGACATCATGCGCCAGCGTGCCGAGCAGTTCGAAGAAGACCCGGATCTGGTCCACTCCATACTGCAGGAGGGTTCGGAAAAAGCGCGCGACGCTGCCCGGGAGACACTGGAAGACGTGCGCGCGGCAATAGGGATTGGTCAGCGATGAGCGACGACACGCCCACCGGGCAGGACCCGAAATTGCAGCTGGCTGCGCCGCCGTCTGCGCGTTTGCGCGAGGCGGGGCCTGCCGCAGTGGCCATGGTTCGCGGTGAGGCGGTCACCGATCTGCCCACAGACCTGTATATCCCACCGGATGCGCTGCAGGTATTTCTCGAGACTTTTGAGGGTCCGCTGGATCTGCTTTTGTATCTCATTCGTCGGGAAAACCTGGACATCTTGGATATCAAGGTGGCCGAGATTACCGCTCAATATATGAGCTATATCGATCTCATGCACGCCATGCAGCTGGAGCTGGCGGGGGAATACCTGCTGATGGCCGCGATGCTGGCCGAGATTAAGTCGCGCATGCTGCTGCCCCGGCCGGCGGGCGTCGAGGAGGATGAAGACGATCCCCGGGCCGAGCTTATCCGGCGTTTGCAGGAGTATGAGCAAATCAAGACGGCGGCCGAGAATCTGGGCGAGTTGCCGCGTCTTGAGCGCGACATTTTCGTTGCCGAGGCAGCGAAGCCGGAGTTGGTGCGTCAGCATGCGGAGCCGCAGCTGGAGTTGCGCGAAGTGCTGGTGGCGCTGGCCGAGGTTTTGCGCCGCGCCGAGATGTTCCAGAAGCACGAGGTGCATCTGGAGCCACTTTCGGTGCGTGAGCGAATGTCGGCGATACTTGGTCGCGTGAACGAGGCGAAAGATTTTGTTTCGTTTACCGACTTGTTTACCCTGGAAGAAGGACGGCAGGGCGTGGTGGTGAGTTTCCTGGCGCTCATGGAGCTCATTCGTGAGGGTATGCTGGATTTCGTTCAGAACGAACCCTATGCGCCTATCTATGTGCGAGCGGCAGGAGAGTAGCTCTATGGTTGATCGAGTTGACGGGGACAGGCTTAAGGCGATTATTGATGCCGCCTTGCTGGTGGCTGGCGAGCCGCTGAGCGTGAACCGGTTGGCTAAGCTCTTCAAGCTTGGCGAGCTTGATCCCAAGGAAGGCCGCGACCAGATCCGCGCGGCGTTGCAGGAGCTTGAGGTAGATGCTGAAGGGCGTGGCTATCTGCTGCGGCGTGTGGCCAGCGGCTACCGCTATCAGGTGCGACAGGACTTGAGCCTGTGGGTGAGCCGCCTGTGGGATGAAAAGCCGCCCCGATATTCGCGGGCGCTGCTGGAGACCCTTGCCTTGGTTGCCTATAAGCAGCCGCTGACGCGAGGCGACATCGAACAGATTCGTGGTGTCAGCGTAAGTCCCAACATCATGCGCACGCTGTTGGAGCGTGGCTGGGTTAAGGTCGTGGGGCAGCGCGAAGTGCCCGGACGCCCATCTTTGTACGGGACGACGCGCGCTTTCTTGGATTACTTCGATCTGAAAAGCCTGGGCCAGCTGCCGCCGTTGGCGGAAATCCGTGAGCTCATAGAGCCGATTCTGGTAGAAGAGGCCGATGTAGCTCCCGAGCAGCAGGATCAGGTGGCGCAGAACGTGCAGATCGATTCGGGAGCTGGTTCTGCTGAATCCACACCCGCAGACGAGCCCGAGGAAAAAGTCAGCGCTCAAGTGGTGCCCCTGCCAACCGCGCCGCATACCGGTGGCGGCGCGCAATAAGGTGTATTTGGGGTGCCCGGCGAAAAGCTTCAGAAGCATTTGGCGACGCTCGGTTACGGGTCAAGGCGTGAAATAGAAACCTGGATCAGAGCTGGGCGCATAACGGTGAACGGCGAGGCCGCGCACCTGGGGCAGCGAGTGAGCGCTGCGGACAGCATTCAAGTAGATAACAAAAAGGTGGGCGACAGTCCGGCCGCCGCCAGTCGTGTGCTCATTTACAACAAGCCAGCAGGTGTTATCTGTACTCGTAGCGATCCAAAAGGGCGCGTTACGGTATTCGACGACCTGCCCCGGTTACGTCAGGGCCGGTGGATTTCGGTAGGTAGGCTCGACGTCCAAACAACGGGGCTGCTGCTGCTCACTACCGATGGCGAACTCGCCGACCGCATGATGCGTCCGGCAACGGGCCTCGACCGGGAGTATGCGGTTCGCGTCAACGGCCGTCTGGCTGAGGCCGATGAAAAGCGTCTGCTAAGCGGAGTGATGGTCGCAGGCGAACTGCTCAAGTTCAGCGACATCCGCTATTACAACGGCAAAGGGATGAACCATTGGTATCACGTGGTGCTCATGGAGGGGCGCAATCGTGAGGTGCGGCGTCTGTTCGAGGCTGTGGGCCTCACGGTCAGCCGCTTGAAACGCGTGCGCTACGGTCCGGTAGTCCTGCCGTCGACATTGGCCCGAGGCAGGATGGCGGAGCTTGGGCCGGAAGACCTGCAGCAATTGTATAGATTGCTAAGATTGCCCTACCGGGCTGATGGCTCGCGCAAGTCTCGAGCCATCAGCGCCAAAAAAGCGAGTAAGAAGGATAAGTCGTATTTACTGCCCTATCCCCAATTGCCCGGCTAGTTCCATTTCGGCGTCCGCTTGGGCCTGAATCTGCAAAGCAATCTTGAGCGCCTGGTAGAAAGCGTCGATATTGGCCGGCTCAGCGATTGTGTCTTCTTCGATCTGCGGTTCGTGATCCCAGTTCAGCTTGTCCATTGCTGGCGTGTCCTTGTGCTTAAGGTTGGTTGGTAGATGTTAGTTGGCGGTTTTCCCGTGGCTGTGACGGAGGTCTAGTTTTTGCTGTACGAAGCAATATTTGTCCGCTGGTTGGGCTGTGGTGGTCTGGTCCCGTCGGGACGCCGGTCGGGCGGCGGCAGAGCGCTGGGGCTGCGTAAGGCAAGGCTCCTGCGCTGGGCCCGTGCTATGGCGGTGATCTTTTATTGCGGCAGCTGCATTGGCGGCGGGGTGGCTGCGGCGGAGCCTGAACCATGGTCGCTGTGGGATGCACACGCGCCGGCTAACGATGCGCTCATTGACCACGCGGCCTGGCAAGGGTTTCTGGATAAGTATCTGGTTGCTCATCCTGATTCAGTCAATCGCGTAGCGTACAAGCGGGTGACTGCCGCCGATCGGGGGCAACTGCGCGGCTATCTGGAAATGCTGTCGCTTATCGATCCGCGTGAATATGCCAAGGCAGAGCAGCTGCCGTATTGGATCAATCTTTACAACGCCCTGACCGTAGACGTGGTTCTGCGCTACCCGGGCAAAAGCAGCATTTTGCGGATGGGGCGAAGCCTGCTGCCTTTCGGACCTTGGGATGACGAGTTGCTCAGCGTGGCCGGCCAGCCGATCACGCTGAACGACATCGAGCATCGTATTCTCAGGCCTATCTGGCAGGACCACCGCATCCACTATGCGGTGAATTGCGCAAGCATTAGCTGTCCGAGCCTGGCGGCATCGGCATACACCCGGACGAACACCGAGGACCTGCTTGCGAGCGGCGAACGCGCCTACATTAATCATCCGCGCGGAGTGCGCTTCGGGCCCGACGGTGGTCTGACGGTGTCACGGATCTATGAGTGGTACGGAGAGGATTTCGCCGCCGATGCAGCGGGTCTGCTGGCCTACCTGAGCCGGCACCACCGCAGCGCGGCGAAGGCTCTGTCAGCGTATTCGGGCCGCATCGACTATGCGTATGATTGGTCCCTCAACCAGCTCGAGGATTAACCCGGCGCCCTGACCGGCCTTCGGGTTCCGGTCTTTTATTGCCAGGCGCTTTCGCCTAATCTCGCAGCTCGAATTAATGAGGGGCGATAGCTGTGGGAAGAGTGGCAAACAAGGTGGCGATTGTTACGGGCGGGGCGTCGAACCCCGGTCTTGGGCGGACTACGGCGCTGACATTAGGCCGAGAGGGCGCCAGCGTGGTGGTAACAGACGTCGATCTGGCGGGCGCGGAGTCGTGTGCCAGCGAGATACGCGACGCCGGTGGCCAGGCGCTGGCCCTGCATCAGGACGTCACCGACGAAGCCGGTTGGGAAGCGGTGATCGCAAAGACCGTGGAGACTTATGGGCGTCTGGACGTGTTGGTAAACAACGCCGGCATCGCCGTCCTGATGCCAATGGCCGAAATGTCGCTCGATGACTGGAACAGGCAGATTAACGTCAACCTCACCAGCGTATTTCTGGGCTGCAAACATGCCATGCCGGCAATGGCTAAGGCCGGCGGCGGCTCGCTCATTAACCTGTCCTCGGTAGCAGGGCTGGTGGGGCTCGCGAATTGCGTTGCCTACGGTGCGGCGAAAGGTGGCGTGCGCATCATGTCCAAGTCAATCGCGCTGGAAGGTGCGGCCGACAACATCCGGTGCAACTCGGTGCATCCGGGGGTGATCTGGACCAATATGCAGGCCGCCGCTACCGGCAGCACAGATATCGGCGATGCCAGAGTGCCGCGGGAGCGCGTGCCATTGGGCCGTGTGGGCAAGCCTGAAGACATTGCGAACTGTATTTTGTATCTGGCTTCTGATGATGCCAGCTACGTGACCGGCGCCGAGTTCACCGTGGATGCGGGTATGACAGCGCAATGATCCCGGTCTAGGGGCGCTCGACTAGTTCGCGCCAAATATCTCGATATTGTTGTTGCCATCGCGCTGTGCCGCTTGCAGCGCGGCTCGAGCTTGCTGGAGTGCCTGCTCGGCGTTTTCGCTCGCGCCTGTTCCCGCAATGCCCATGCAGGCGGTGAGCTGGCTCGTCGCGATACCGTCACCCAGCTGGAGGCGCGAGATCAGCGCGCGTACCTTTTTGGCGACCTCTAATGCCGCATCGCTGGTGGTGCCGGGTAACAGCAGCGCGAGCATCTGGTCGTCGATCTGGAAAACCCCATCGGCTCCGCGCAGGCCTTCGCGTATCTGATCTTGCATGGTGTTTACCAGCGCCTGGGCCCATTCGGAGCCATCCCTGTCGCGAATCTCGGTGAAGCCGTCCAGGCTGATAAGCACCAGGGTATCGTTGTCTCCGGTCTTCACTGCGGACGCACGCTTGGGCTCCGGCGTTTCCATTTGCGCTTGGGAGTCGACGACGGCTTCAGCGATCTGCAGCAGGGCCCGGCGGTGGTTTAGCGCGTTGTTGATAGGAGACATCACCAGTGCAGCGAGGTCTTCTGCCGTGGCCAGGGCGTGCTCGCTGACCGTGCTTGGAAATTGCAGGGTCAGCTCGCCCAGGTTGGCGTCCTGAAAGTCGAGTTTGTGTTGGGTGGTGTGCGGTCCGTGCTGACCGAGCTCCATATCGATGTGGTCTGCCGGGTTTTGGTAGCGCACGCCGATGCATTCCAACAGCGTGTGGGCCTGGGCGAAGAAGCCTTGCAGCAGGTCGGATAATTCCAGGTGGCGATGGAACGCTTGAACCAGGTTGAAGGCCGTTCCATGGTCGAAAAACTGGATGGATTGGCTGGTCTTGAGCTTGCGAATGGACGCCATTTGACGGTTCCTTTGGACGTCGCCAGCAGAGTCCGGCTGTGCGATCGGGTCTTTAGTGAATTAACTATCCTGTAGAATGTTAACAAGCTAACCGCAGCCCGATTGCCGGAAAATGCAATGGTATGTAAGCGCAATGGGGTAAACGGAGAGGCTGGCTCTTAGCTGGCGGCCGTGCCAGGCTTCGGCTGTCGTGCCGCCCGTTCGCCTGTTTAACTGCCGGGACCGCTCCAGTGCCGGGCATCCAGGGCTTCGCCGGTGACTGCTTCGCTCGCCTCCTCCATCAGATAGATGAACAAATCCAGCTTGGCTTCAGGGATGGGCACTTCGGCGGGGTTTTCCCCGGGATAGGCCGTGGCGCGCATGGCGGTGCGGGTGGCCCCTGGATTGACCGTGTTCACCTTCAGTTTGCCGGCGGTTTCGTGTTCATCAGCAAGCACTTGCATGAAGCCTTCCAGCGCGTGTTTGGATACCGCATAGGCGCCCCAATATGCGCGCCCCTGGCGGCCGACCGTAGATGACACCAACACCACGGATGCCCGTCGGGGATGGTCGATCATCAGCGGTAGCAGCGCCTTGGTGAGAAGAAAAGGCGCGAAGGCGTTCACCTGCATGACTTCTGCCCACTGCGTGCTGGGATAGTGGGCCACCGGCACCTTCGGGCCCAGCACGGATGCGCAGTGCAACAGACCGTGCAGCTGGCCGTAGCCATCGCCGATTGCGTCATGCAATGCCTGGGCACTGTCGTCGTTCAGCGACCTCAGGTCGCAGGGCACGATTACCGGGCGCGTGTTCGTGTTTGCCTCGATCCAGTCGAACACGATATCTAGCGTGCCGCGGGTCCGGCCGAGCAGCACTACGTTGGCCCCGTAGCAGGCGAAGGTCTTTGCCGCGGCGGCGCCAATGCCGCTGCCGGCGCCGGTGACAAGGATGTTTCTGCCGCGCAAACAATCCGCTGCCGGTTGGTAGCGCCAGCTCTGCTGAGCTTCGCTGAGTTCGGGATAGTTAGGGTTTGCGGGCATACAACAGGTAGTTTACGTCGACGTCTGAAGACAGGCGGCAGCTGCGGGTAAGGGGGTTGTAACGCATGCCGATGATTTCTTTTAGCTCCAGGCCCGCCTGCCGCACAGCTGCGCTGAGTTCCGATGGGCGGATGAACTTGGCGTAGTCGTGAGTGCCTTTTGGCAGCAGGCCGAGGATGTACTCCGCGCCCACCACCGCCAAAGCGTAGGATTTCGGATTACGATTGATGGTAGAAAAAAACACGTCGCCGCCAGGGGTCGTGAGGTCTGCGCAAGCCTGCACCGTGGACGCAAAATCCGGCACGTGCTCCAGCATTTCCATGCAGGTTACGGTACCGAAACTTTCCCGGCGCTGCTCGGCCATCGCCTCGGCGGTGCTGGTCAGGTATTCCACCTCTGCGCCTGATTCCAGGGCATGCAGGCGGGCCACATTCAGCGGCTTTTCCGCCATGTCGATGCCGGTGACCCGGGCGCCGAGTTCCGCCATGCCCTCGGCGAGAATGCCGCCGCCGCAGCCTACATCCAGCACCGGGGCAGCCAGCAGCTTGGCATGTTCCTGCACGTATTGCAGGCGTACCGGATTGATGTCGTGCAGCGGTTTGAAGTCTCCTTCCGGGTCCCACCAGCGGTGTGCGAGGGCTTCGAATTTACCCAGTTCCTCCGGGTCGACGTTCGAGTTGCTATGGGTCGCGCTCATGCGGAGATCCTTGTTTGCCAATGGGCGACGTCGTTCAGGATTGCGGCTTCGTCCAAGGTGGTAAGTTCGCCGCTGTGCAAGAGCCTGTTGCCGCCTACCCAGACGTCGGTTACCGAAGTGCCGGCAGTTGTGTGTATCAGTTGGGCGATGGGGTCGTACAACGGTTGAAACTTGGCGGCTGTGAGGTTTACGGCCATCATATCGGCGCTTTTGCCAGGCTCCAAGGAACCGATTTGGGCTTCCATCCCTAAGGCCTTGGCGCCGCCCAGGGTGGCGAGTTCCAGGGCCTGCGGAGCGGCTAGCGCGCTGGCGTCGGCGTTCTTATGCTTGGCGAGCAAGGCGGCAAGGCGTGCCTCTAACAGAACATCCAGCCCATTGTTAGAAGCCGCGCCGTCGGTACCGAGCCCCATTACGATCCCGGCCTCCAATATGTCGGTAGTAGGGCAGATGCCGCTGGCCAGCTTCAGGTTGGAAAACGGGCAGTGCACGACTTTTACCTGATTCTCGGCCAGCAGAATGATCTCGTCTGCGGTGAGCTGGGTTGCGTGGACGGCCTGCAGGCGCGGGCCGAGCAACCCGCGCTGGTTGAGATAGCGCACCCAGGTGGTGCCGACCCGAGACTGCGCTTCGGCGACTTCATCGGCAGTTTCGTGCAGGTGGATTTGAATGGGGGCGTCCAGTTCCTCCGAGTACATCAGGATCTTGTCCAGGTCCGCGTCTGACACGCTATAGCTTGCATGCGGACCAAAGGCGACTTGGATTCGGGGGTCGGACCGGTACTCGTCGTGCAAGGCCAGACCTTTGTGGAATCCTTCTTCGGACCCGGCGCTCCAGGCATTGGGAAATTCGATGATTGGGAATGCGACCTGGGCGCGCATGCCCGCGTCTCGTGCCGCGGCGGCGGTGATTTCGGGAAAGAAATACATGTCGGAAAAACACGTGGTGCCGGCGCGCAGCATCTCCACCATGGCCAGTTGGGTCCCCGTGCGCACGAAATCGGGGCTCACCCAGCGGGCCTCGGTGGGCCAGATCTGCTCGCTCAGCCAGCTCTCCAAGGGGGCATCTTCGGCGAAACCGCGCAGCAGCGTCATGGCCGCATGGCCGTGAGCGTTGATCAGGCCGGGCAGCAGCGCGTGGTCGGGCAGGGAGATGACTTCGCGGGCCGCATACTCCGCATGAACATGCTCCCGGTCGCCGAGCTTTAATATGCGCTCGCCAGCGACCGCGATGCTGGCGGAATGCAGCACGGCGTTGCTGGGCACGATCGGCAATATCCAGGCCGCATCGATGATGAAATCGCAGGGGGTTGTTGGCATCGTGCGATTATAAACTGCATCGGCGCGTTACATTGCCTAGATAATCGCTCAAATGTGCAGTTTCTCGGCCGCTTCGTGGTAAAATGCCCCGCTTTTTGACAGCGTTTTTTTATGTCTGATTTGGGCTCTGATCAAGGCCGGGAGATTCTTCCGGTAAACATCGAAGACGAGCTTCGGCAATCCTATCTGGATTACGCCATGAGCGTCATCGTGGGCCGGGCGCTGCCCGATATCCGTGATGGGCTGAAGCCTGTGCATCGCCGTGTCCTGTACACCATGAACGAGCTGAATAACACGTTCAATCGGCCATACATGAAGTCGGCGCGCGTGGTTGGTGACGTCATGGGTAAGTATCACCCGCATGGTGATTCGGCCATTTACGATGCCGTTGTGCGGATGGCGCAGGATTTTTCCATGCGCTACATGCTGGTAGATGGCCAGGGCAACTTTGGTTCCATCGACGGTGATCCGGCTGCCGCCATGCGTTACACAGAGGTCCGCATGGCCCGTCTGGCGGGCGAACTGCTGGCAGATCTCGATAAAGAGACCGTGGGTTTCGTGCCCAACTATGACGAAACCCTGACCATGCCCGAGGTGCTGCCGGCCCGGGTGCCGAATCTGCTCGTCAACGGCAGTTCCGGTATTGCGGTGGGAATGGCGACCAACATCCCGCCGCACAACTTGCGCGAAGTCATTTCCGCCTGCCTGGCGTTGCTGGAAGAACCGAGCACCACAATCGATCAGCTAATGGAGCATGTGCAAGGCCCGGACTTTCCCACTGCTGCCATCATCAATGGGCGCGCTGGCATCGTCCTGGCCTACCGCACCGGCCGCGGGCGCATTTACGTTCGCGCCCGAGCCGAGGTGATCAGCGACGAAAAGAGCAA
>Ga0055584_100005923_pt1 | contig 11988 bp, 19 predicted proteins | sample OSDHelmetaG_FD_58716 | JGI IMG/M metagenome (GOLD analysis project Ga0055584, IMG submission 58716) | Pelagic marine sediment microbial communities from the LTER site Helgoland, North Sea, for post-phytoplankton bloom and carbon turnover... | ecosystem: Environmental > Aquatic > Marine >... | reverse complement strand
TTTTTGAATCTGATCTATATAGTTTTGAAATATATCGCCTACATTTTCATCTTCTGTTATCGTACGATTAGTGCTTATTGACAAACGCGCAAGTTCTTTTTCTTCAGAAAGCTTAGAATTGTTTTGACTGTATATTGCTTGCGTAAAACATGAAGTTAAAAACCAAATAATGAGTAATTTTTGTGATGTTTTCATGTGTTTGCTTTGTTTTTTTTCAAAAGTAAATGAATCTTTACGCATTAAAATCCCTGTTTTCAGGGGTTTTTACTTTTTTAGTGAAATTATACCACATATTATTCGTCAATGGTTTGTTTGGCACATTCAATAAGTAACTTGTAATCAAGAATTGCTTTTTTAGGAACGCTAAACACGCGTTTTCCTTTCTCTTTTGTGATTGTTTTTTGGTGATTCCAATTTAAAATGTCGTGAGTCACTTCATACACTTTATTTAAACTGTTATAGTTTAACCCATGAGATGTTTCGGTAAAAACGGCTTCAGATTCTATAATTTTAACAGGAGTATGGTTTGTTAAATATATGGTTGTTTGTATGCTACCATATGAAAGTCCAATTACCTCTACTATTTTGGCTATATGGCGTCCTTGGTGCCAGATTTTAAATTGATAACCACCATCCAGAGATATCTGTGATGATTTGGCTTGATTGCGCGTTGTAATTGTGAACGTTGTATCGGCTTCTATTTGCAGTATGTTATTAGTAATTTCTTCTAACGTTATATCTTGAGCAAACGTGCTTAAATATGCTAAAAGTAGAAGGAAAGTAACTGTTTTCTTTATCATCATTAATTATTGTTTGTTTATAATACCAATTAACCCTTTAAATGTTTTATTGATAAATTGATATAAAAACTGTGTAAACAAATATAAAGTGACTTTAAAATAATGATATCACTGTTTTTGGGGATTTACAATTAAGAAAATGACAACATATTTGTGAAGAAATAAATTCATGATTTTTAATATTATTGAATAATGAATACAATAAACCTTAAAAAGAAAGAGACCTATGCATTTGAAGAAAATGTATTAAGCGCGTATTTTCTACCTTTATCTAAAACTGAATTTAGTATTCAAGGCTATCATTATTCTGATTTTGACAAAAAAATTAAGTTTCACATAAAGCATGATGAAAAACATACTTTTCCAATTGATGAATATGAGCAATATATAAAGCACCCTAAAGGATTATTAAGGTACAAAAACAATAAATTGTTGTGGTATTCTAACAACAATTTTAACAATCTAGTTGAAATAAAACTTAACAATACCTTTCAAAACCGTGAGTGGGTCACTAACATAGAAACTGTAAGTGTAACACCAGGTATTGGCAGATTAGGTTTGTCTGATAGCAATATTATCCCTATAACTGTAACATATGGTCGTTTTAGAAGTTATCGGCAATTGTCATTTTTAAAAGTAGATTTTGAAAAAAAAGAAGCTTCAATTGTATATAATAAATACCGTCAGTTTATCACACTTAACTATTATGATTTGTTAAAATACCAAGGTTATAATATGAGTTCTTTTAACAAAGATTGGACGTTTAGTGAAGCACAGAGAACCGATGGAGCACTAGATAACTACTATGACCATCATGCGCAAATGTTGTTTGAAAATATACTATTAAAAAATAACAAACTTTATTTTTTTTCATCGGGGACAAACTCAAATTATATGAAATATGGTATGAATTATGTGTGTTTGGGTATCCTTGAAAAAAGCCTTTTTAACAAACGGTATACCTTAAAAAAAACGCTTTTCTTTCAAGATGAAAATGAACTAAAAAGCGGTAAAAACGGAAAGGAAGGGCGGTTTACTTCTTCTGCAGAATATTGTATCATTACGCCTATTTTTACAACTACTGATGCTTGGAAAACTAGACAGAAATTACTTGATTTAACTACAGAAAAACTTATTGATGTTGTGTTACCCAGAGGATATAAAAATCATCATATAATAGATCATTTTGACAACAGTTTTTGGACTCATGGAACAAACAAAGAAAAGTATACAGTTATCACACGTTTTGAAGTTGATAAAAGTTAAACAAATAATACTATTTTAATACCCAAAAATGAATACCGTATACATAATCTTTGTTTTTGCAGCATTATTTTATTCACTTTATAATGCTATCATTTATCAAAAAAGAAGAAATAGAGATAACAAAACAGCAAAACAGGCCGTAAATACACTTACCTACCATCGAGAACTTACAGATAAAGAACGTACATTACTTGATGATTTGCAACAGCAAAAAAAATATAAAAAAACACTTAAACGCATTGATAATAAAGTGTATTTGTTAAAAGGTGAGTTTAAAAGGCATGGTATAGAATTTCGCCACAATGAAACATGGCATAACCTTATTGGAGGTCTTGAGGTGTTTTTAGATGACCGTGGTCTAGACTTTGTACAACACCACAATGTTGCAGAAGTTGTAAAAACAGAAACGACACCTATTGTACTTACACTAAATAATGAGTTTTCATTTTTAAATACAATTCATGCAGAAAAGCAAATAGAACGTGGTGAATTAGGTACCATGGCAGATGGCGAAATATCACTTATAAACAATAGAAAACAAACAGTTTTAGAAATTCAAGCAATTAAAAAACAGTGGCATGGAACTACAGGGGCTTTTTTAATGATTCCAGCCTTGTTTCTTATGGCACTTACTGCTCTTGGTGACGTTTATAGCATCTACGGAGCAATTCCAGGAGGGATTCTATTTGTCGTAGCACTTTACTTTCTTTGGCGTAAACCAAAATACTCTAAGCCAGAAGATGTACGTACTCTTAAAGGGGTACCTACGTATTCCGCAACGGTAGATGCTTCTCAAAATGTGCAACAAGTAAAACCCTTTATGGGTAATATAGAGTTGAAGTTTGAAAAACGGTATTGGTTGCCCTTTATGATTGCTGATACAGCTGATGATATCCCTGTTGAAGTAGATATTACTAAAGATGGCTGGTTAATGCGTTTTGGATCTTATTTATCACTAGAAACTGAAGAAAAGAAGTATCCGTCTCAATCCTGGTATCGTCACGTTATTATGACAGTAACAGCTACCATAGCATTTATTGTAAGCTTGATTTCAGTACCAGGGTTAACTAACAACATAAGATCTGATGCAGCATATTATTTAACTATTTTTAAGCAATTAAGCTTGTATGCGCCCGCAATATTTATGGTTTTAAACCTAATCTTAATAATTATTCATGCGCCATTAGCATACAAAAGTTATCACTATAACAAGCAACGTAAAATGAACATCCAGAAATACTATGAAAAGCTAATTCCTATTATAAAATAAAACCGGCCTAGACCTATTAAATTTTTTGACTCTTAATTAAATATTTATGAATACAGATAAAAGAAAGCGATTACACGACAAAAAATATAGCATAATTGGTAAATTAAGTTATGAAGAGATAATTAACTATTTTATAGAAAGTGAGAATGAAGCTCTTAAATATCAATTTCAAGGTCATTTTTACCCGATGTGGCATTATGAAATTAAAGATGTGTTATCAAAGACTTTAAAAGGTATGGAAGCCGAAAAAATGATTGATGCTTACTTTCATTTAACGAGATTAAATAAATTTATAAAAGTGAAAGAAAAAAATTACCCTTATTTATTAAAGGGGGTTGAGAAGGGCTTACATTTATTAGGGAAAGGGTATCATATCAGCGAATCAGACCCAAGTGCTTTATTTCTTCTATTTGGAGTTATGAATAGTAATGATTCAGCTAAATTATATGATACAAGCCACACCGAGTATTTGAATGCTTTTCGGTTTTATAGAAAAATTAATTCGTACATGTGTTACCATAGTTTGCGAAAAAAGTTAAAACCTGAATTATACTTAAAAGATTCACTACTCTTAAAAAGAGCGCAAAAAATGACTTCTTTTTTTAATAATTTTGATTTTAATACCGCGGGAGTATTGGTGTTATTATTAGCCGATACTTCAATGTCATCAAAACAAGCGCTTTTAAAGTATCATACTACAGCTTTAGATCGCGAGATTGTTTGGCTTCTTGGAAGTTTTTATAAAGATTTTAATACTACCAAAGCCAATAAACAACTTTTAAAGGACTTGTATGATCATTATCCGTCAGAATGGGTAGATGACTATGAATATCATTACTAAAACAATGATACAGATATTCAATTATTCACCAAAAACAAAGAGACGTGTGAAAGTCAAACAATATATGGTATAATTTATAAAACGTCCGTACGCTTTTTTTGTAATAAAAGTAAAAACATGTACTATTAATTGAACTTCAAAGAAGTTTATAATAGCATTGATATTCTCTAGCCAATAGCTTCTAGTAAACATAGATAAGTCAATTAATTCCATTTCTGGTTTAGTAAAAAAATATATAATTCCTGATATAGGGCGAATTACATTAAAATTAATAAAGAAACTAAAACCCCTGAAAACAGGGAGTGCCCCTCTCTTTAACATTTATAAGTTTGTGCTAATAACACAAACCTACATCTAATGAAGAAACTAAACACATTAATTTATGTTGCTTTGGCAATTCACTTTGTTTTATTACTTCTTATTGGTATTGAAGGAAGTAACGATGAAGGTGCAATAAAATTTTTAGCCATATTTATTTCAATTCCTGTCTCTATAAATTGTATTGGCTTTTGTATACTGCAATTTACCAGTAACTCTAAGTTAGGAGCCAATGTTTTTATGTACTCAAGCTACGTTTTTGTGCCAATAGGGTTAATTGGGGTAGCAGGAGCAAAAAAAATATTGGACGATATAAACAAAAAATCAATTACCAATGAAAACCTATAAGATCAAAGAAAAATCGCAAAAAAACTCTATGGTAGCTATTATTGTTATAGGAGTCATTTTATTGATGTTTTATATAGCTACAGGCTACATATTATTGCCTATTGTACCTTTATTTATACTATTGATTTTTTTATATTACTGGCATAAAAAAAATGATGTTCTTACTTTTGATACACACCACCTAGAATTTAAATTTATCCCACTTCAAAGTAAAAGGTTCGTAAAATATAAAACGATAATAGACCTTAAATATAACTCCAAAAAAAAAGTAGTACTTCTTATTACTGAAAAGAAAAAAGTGAAGCTTCCTGTAGGTGGCATAGAAGATCAAGATGCAGAAGAAATTATCTCCTTTTTAAAAAAACAAGTGCAGCAAAATAATATAGCCGTTTAAAAAAAATCTATGAAAAAATTATTTTTAGTATTCATTGTAATGTGCTTTTTTTCAGTGTCACAAGCACAAATCAATGAAATTGGTAAACACGACTTGGAAGAACTTACAGAAAAAATTTTTAAAAAGCATTATAAAGAAAACTATACTGCTCATCAAGTGAGAAAATCTAAAAGTCTTTTAGATAGTATCTTTCTTCATACAAACACTTCTCATAGTATAGAAATAAAAGCAGACTACACAACTAAGACACCAAGTATTAAAACGGTAGTTTCTAAAGATAGTAATGTACGGGTAGTTACGGCCTACCCACGCAACCTACCGGAAATAAAGATTGTTCAATATTCGAAGAACAAAAAACAGTTGTTTCTTTTTTCAGATTATGTAGTACAATTAAAATTAGAAGGTGAGGTAAGAATACAAATTGATGCTATTTACAATTTAAGTGACGATACATATTTATTTAGCTGTACCCGTTTTGGGTTTTGGACCAATCCAGAAGATGTGCATGCTTTTACGGTTAATCTAATATCAGGTAGTTTTAATTCAAATACCAACATGGTTTTTTCTGAAAAATTGGAAACGTTTTACCCTCAATTTCCTCCTGAAATTGATACCAAACCTTATTTTAAAATAGTCTACAATAAAGAAGATAAGATACTTACAACCCCTATTCATAAAGATGGAGAAATAAAGGGAATACATCTATACAAATACGACAATGTAAAAAAAGAATTTACATCATTGGGCAAAGAAGAAGCTCCCTTAACGCAAAAATAATGTAAAACAGTTATGAAATCATTTTCCTTAAGTTGTCTATTTTTAGTTTTAACTCTTGTGGGATGTAAAAAGACAGTCCCTGTTGATAAGTATTCAAAATTATATAAGGAAGCAACACATAAATTTCCCAATACGGTAACTAAAAAGGAACATGCTACGGGATTGGAATTAAACGTCCCTTTTCATTACAATATTGAAAATGTAACTGCTCAGTTTAAAGAAGAGTTAAGAACAAACACCACGCCTTCTGAAATTTTTAAATTAGAATCAAACCTAACAAACTTTAACGGTTTTGGTGGACGTGTTTATTTAATTGAAAACAGTCAAGCCGATGTAGTTTCAATGGATAAAATATTGAAAAAATATTCATCCCAAATAAAACATATAGTATATCAAGATGCGGAAAGTATCATTTTTTATGATCGATATATGGTCTATACAACGGTCTTTTTTCATTATATAGAAAAAGAAAGGGTTCACATTATTTTTGAAAGTACCAATGTTAGTCAGGGAAATAGTGTATATATTGACGAAAAAGGTGATTCACCATTGTTGTCACAAGCAATGTACGATTTACAAGTTGCTAAAACACTGGTAGAAGAAAGACCTAAGATAAAATTAGATACGGTATCCTGGAAAACATTTAAAAACAACCTAACAGGTAAGCAACGTCAGGCATATAAAGATGTAGCCTCACAAATAATAAAAGTTGCTGATACCATAGCTTTAAATACTGCTGATGAAAGTCCTTATGGCAAGATTCTTCCTTATGTAGGAATAATCAAGGTTCAAGACAAAAGCCCTTTGCTAACAATTTTCAATACAACAAGCTCTGAAAAAGAGATAACCCGATTACTTTCAAAAGAGATTGAAGCTATTGATTATTATACAACTAGAGAATATAAGGTGTTGTTGTTAAATAGAGATAAAAATGCCTTGGTTTTGGCTTTAGAACCCATCTATTTAACAGCACAAAGTGATTACGTTCACGTTTCTATTAATCTGTATACCAATAAGAAAGGAGAGCAATTTTTATTATATGTTTTTCCTGAAGATGAAGCCATGGCTTATTTCTATTCAAAATTTTTAGCTACAATCCAAAATACGAGTGAAGAAGTATAATCAGCACTGCTTGATATAGAGTACAAAGTTGCCAATGAAGTGAAATAATATAATAGCCAACTTCATTATAAAATGAATACAAAGAAAATAGACCTAAACTTATCGTCACAAAAGCTATAATTTTTTTGGATGGATTAACAGGGTTTAGAAACGATTGTATTTATTTTCTACAAGCTCTTGCTTTTTGAATTTGTTGTTTACGATTTTCTTTTTGCAGGATAATGTCATTTTTTTCTTTATCAAACTCTTACTGTGTTAAATTTCTGTTTTTATTTCTGCCAAAGCTTGTTCAATAGCTTCTGGTATGAATTTGTTTTTTTCGTGAAGTATGGTTATTAGTTCTCTATTAGAGAACTCTTTATATAATTTTTGTAATTCATTCATAACTATATGATATAAAAGCTTAGTTAAAACTCTTTGGGTAGCGATTAATTTGTAGGTCGTTAATAGTAGCATTTTCCCATTGTTTGATGTCTAGCCCTAAAGCGATGTTAATTTGTTTTAATTTTTCAAGACCTTCTAATTGATTGTCTTTTTTGCAAGGAAACCCAAATTCAAATATTAATTGATTTTGTTGGTAAAACCCAAAAAGATAGGTTTTATAACCACACTTTACCCAATAAACAAATGCTTTATACTTGTTGTTTTTTTCATATAAAAATGTTTCAGATAAACGAGCTGTATAAACTTCATTAGAGGCATTGACTCCAGAAAATATAATATTGCCTCGTTCTCTATAATAATCTTTTAAAAATAATTCGGTTGGCTGGTATAACAGCATTCCGTACATAAACGATTCTCCCCAAAGCGTATCTTTAAAAACTACTATTTCTTCTTCATATACATTGGCGTGTTCTTTGCTGGTGTCTTTTTTAAAACCGTTAAACTTTCCCATAAAAGGAAATACTTGTTCAAGATTCGTAAACACGTAGCTATCATCATTATTATTATCAATAATCCACTCGTTATTAAAAGGAGCCTTTTGTAGCCAGCCTTTTAAGTTTTTGTTAGTAAGGTTTGCTACATCATTATCCCATTCTAAAGGCTTTTTTGTATTACAAGACATAAAAGCGAGTGTAATTGTAAAAAGTAGTAAGGTGGTTTTAGTTTTCATAGATGTGTAGTATGTTTCTTTTAAATGATTATAGAATTGTTTTTTATTCGGCATTTTTTTTAAAATTTTGTTTACAATAGTCTGTCTGTCGTTTTTATGAAATTCTTTTAGTGAAAGTTTAATTTTTTTAGAAGCATTTGTTGTAAACACAATTTTTTCTTTCTTGGATTAAAATGAGCGCTTTATGTTTTTTTTGCCAAAAGTATCGTAACACTAAAACAATAAGCGGGGCTATTAGCACTGGATTAATACTCCCTGTTTGTTTAAAAAATAGATGCATCATACATAAAATAAAAACAGCAGATCCTAGTACTATTTTATTTGTATTTTGATTCAGTTTGTAAGTTTTCATTTATGGTTTATTTACAGATTCAATAAGTTTGTTATCACCTAAAATTCCAATGGCTCCAATAGGAATAAATATAAAGCAAGTGTATTTAAATAGTTTTGCTCCAAGTAGAGTTTTATTGGTAATCATAGTACAAGATTTATAGCTAGCGAGATAGTAGAAAAAAGAGCAACCTGTTTGCGCATGGAATCACTATCTATAGCAAAAGAAAGCACAATGATGCAGTGAAAAGCAAAAACAATATACATGCTAGTTGGTGTTTTTTTAGTTATCATAAATATCCTGTTTTTTGTGAATCCAATTTTTAAAATGTGGGTTGTCTGTGTTTGTAATTTCGTTGCCTGTTTTTGGTATGCTAACCTTAAACGTGGTTTGCACCCATTTTTGAAAATGTGGATTCACAGATTCGCCGTCATCTACATCATTCCATTGATTGGCAGTTTTTGTCATGTCAGCGTTTCCTATGTCATCGTAGCCAATGGCTAGCAAGCGTAAAAAATCGACAAAAGAATTGGCCAATATGTAAAGGGCATCGCCTTCAGAGCCTAAATGCACAATTTTTTGAAGGCCATCGTCTCTAGCCAAAAGGCATAAATAGAACCATCTGGACCGAACCCAAAAACACCAAAACGGTCTGAAATAGCAGCATTATCAAACCAGCTCTTTATACTATCTCCATCGTCTTCTCGAAGCTCAAAAAGACCGCTAATGGGGTAGTCGTTTTCATCAACCCAATCACATAATAGCTTTAACTCTTGTGGTACCGTTATCGTTTTAGGAATTTCCTTTTTAATGCGGGTGTATGTATCCATTTATATAATTTTTAAAATGATTCATATTGTTTTGAGTTCAAAATTAAGGAGGATATGAACCCTGTATATCCCTAAAAATAGTGATTTTAGTTACTTTAATTTCAAAGTTGAAATGCTAATAAATTATTTATATTTATACTAATAAAATCAATTTTTCAACCCTGAAGCACCGAGAAAACAATGAGAGACTCACTGGAAAATTACCTTACAGAAAGTGCATTGTTAACACCCAAAGAAATAAAGGACTCTGTGTCTTTTTTTAAAACAAAACAGCTTAAAAAGAATGATTTTTTGTGAGAACAGACGAGGTTTGTCATTATGTTGCTTTTATAAATAAAGGTGCTGTTAAAACATTTTCTTCAAACACTTTAGGCGATGAAACCATGACGTGTTTTAAGTTTGAAAATTAATTTATGACCTCTTATGAGAGCTTTATGGCTTTGTCGCACAAAAATATTTACAATTGCTTGAGACTGATTTACAAGTGGTAAGACACGTTAAGGTAGAGGACTCAGGACACGCTGATGGCCATCTCTTCTTTTTTAGAGAAAAAGATGGCGCATTAATTATTGGCGATGTTCCCACCAATATGAATCTATTAACCACCTTTACAGGCTTACATTTACCACTCGGTATGTTTACAACAAATCATGAATTTATTAAAAAAATTAAAAGCGTTGCCTCCGCAAGTTATCTGTTTTGGGCATGTTCTCGTTTTGGTTAACAAAAACAAACAGTTTGAAACCTTTGTAGATAAGCTTATCATCTAATTTGGTGGTAAGTTTTTTTACATTGTGGCTTGAAAAACAATGCTTTGATATACCTGCACATTTCCTTTTTTAAGATTTTTAGTTTCTAAAGAACCGCCCAACGCTAGCATTGGTGCAATTGTAAATATCTCATTGGTATTTAAAGTACCGTATTTGGCAACAGCCTTTTTAAATAATGACTCGCGTAGCCATTCCTCACGCGATTTCTTATGTGATAGCACCTCTTCAAAAAATGATTCTAAATTCCATTCAACAACTTCTATATTTCGATGTTGAATATCTATCATACACACATCTTCATCGGTCTCGGTAAGTTTTCTGTAGTAAAATAATTCGCCAAAACCACTAATGGCAAATGGCACATAATTATCCTTTTTTCGACCTAACCAAGTTGATAAGGTGGATTCAATGTCTTTTGGATTTACCAACTCTATTTAAACCGTCGTTAAAATTTCCAAAACCGTAATTTTTCCATAGAGCTACTAAATACGGTGGTACTTTTGGTTCATAGGTTTCTAGTACATCATCTGTTATTGGTAAATAAGTATTGTTTGCTGTAAAGTATGTGTTAAATTTAGTTTTAAACGGTTTGATTTGGTTTTTATTGAATAGATTTTTTAAAAAATTCATGATGCTTTTAGTTTAGAAATATTTGGTTTTTAGTTCAACATAAATAGGCGTTACATCGCAATAATCTCTGTTATAACCTTCACTATATTTTATATCTGATGTTGGTAGCAAGGTTTTAAATACCAGTTTATCGTTTGTATTTACATATTGCCAGTTATTAAGATGTATTGTATGCGCCATTCCGCCGCTAGGCAACGCAAGACAATGTGTTTGTTTGTCTTTTAAAGGCTGATAGGTGCTAGGGTTAATTTTAAATTTCTCAAAAGGTGATTGGATACGAATAGATTTTGATTGATTTGTTTTTAAATTTAACATCTCAAGAGTGTTGCTATTAGTGATGTAAGCAATGGTATCATTATCTAAAAAAAATGCCTCTAAAAGCTCATTATCACTAGAAGCTAAATGATAACAGGTGTTCATATTTATAAGGTCTATAACTTTAAACTGCCTAACTGCGTTAACAATCATTTTCGAGCTAGCTTGATTAAATATATTGCCTTCTACCCAACCTACCGAACTGCTACATTGTGTGCCAGTGCTCAAATCTATAACCCCGCCGTTTTTACGCAATGGTATGTTTACATACCTACTATTAGGTGAGAAAGGGTTGTAATATTTGTCGGGTTGTGGCATTTCGCCAGATTGTATTAAGGTGTTTTCTTTAAAGAGTTTTACGTTATTATACACGTAAACCGACATTCTTATTTCTGTGAGTTCTTTTAAAATTAAGGTGTACTTGATGCCATTATAGCTTGTTTCAAAAAATGATACTTCATTACAGGTTATTTTAATGTTGTCTTTATTGATTTGGGAAAATATCATGAGTTTGTTATGTTTAAATGGTATCTAGTAAATTGTGAATAATGTTTTTTATATTAGGGCTTTCAAATTCTACGGTTGTTACTGTGTCATTGTGTTGTATTACAATTTCTATAACAGAAACATCACGACTTTTCCAACCATAACGGAATGTATATGTTTTGGTTGTAAGGATATCGGTAAGAGATAGCGTGCTCTCTGTTATTTCATAGGGCGGTATGTTGTTTGAATTTTTAGTAACAATAAATCGAGAACCAAAGGTATCATGAAAGTCTTGTATGGTGTTTATAATCCATTGTTCGGGTTTCCAATCACGGTCAAAAACATATAGTTCCCTTTCGTTTTTTAATAGTTGCTC
>Ga0055584_100005922_pt1 | contig 11988 bp, 10 predicted proteins | sample OSDHelmetaG_FD_58716 | JGI IMG/M metagenome (GOLD analysis project Ga0055584, IMG submission 58716) | Pelagic marine sediment microbial communities from the LTER site Helgoland, North Sea, for post-phytoplankton bloom and carbon turnover... | ecosystem: Environmental > Aquatic > Marine >... | reverse complement strand
TCGTCGTCGTAGCCCCATTGGCCCTGCACAGTATCGTCGTTTTCAGTGCCTACGACCGTGTCGGAGTCGGGGGTCAATACAACGACCGATTGGTTGCCAGCATCGGTGGCTGCCTTGGAGGCGTCAGTGCTTTCTCGATCATTGACGCCGTCGATTGCTGCAGCCGCGCTCTCGCGACCTGTTTCTTTTGTCCAGCTACCCGCTGAGTTTTCGTAGTTTTCAGCGTAGTAAATAGCCGCCTCGACTTTATAATCCAGAGTCAAGCGATCCACACCACCGTTCTCGGTGGCGGCGTTAACCAGCGCAAAGACCAACTGGTCGGCATTGACGGCCCCCGAGTTGAGCTCGGCTGTCCAGTACTCTAAGCCCGCCGTTTCGGGGTCGCGATCAAACAGGAAGTTATACATTTCGACCACGAGCTGCGAATTAGTCAGTGCGCCCAGCCCGTCATTCCACTCGGGCTGCTCCTTCACGAAGTTCGCACGAATCTGCTCTTCTGAAACCGCGCCTGACATCAATTGGTCAGTCCAATATTCAAGGCCCGCAGGGTCAGGGGCGCGTCCGTACAGGCCGATATAGAGCTCTGTGACTGCAGTAGCAGCTTGCTGTGCTGTGTATTCCATGAATGTAACTCCTAAATGACCTGTCAGCGGGTCAGCTTCTTTTATACTGTAACAAAACGTTTTGTTGGTAACTATCCGCGTGTCAAACCTTTGCGCTCCGATACCGACTTAGACGGACGGAGGTCGACCGCAAAGTACCGAGCACACGAACAGCCGTCGCACCAAGACAAAACCATAGCCCACATTTTTATTGGCCGCAAGGCAGTATTTCGTAATAACAGTGAAAAGTGCCGTTTTTTTTGCCATTGCGCCGGCCACCGGCGCCAAAACAGCGTATTCGCCGCTGGCCTCACCACGGTGCACGCTGGTAATATGCCCCTGTCACGCGTGAAGCACGGTTGGCGCACCCGATTTTCATGCCATTGAGCCAGCCATTTATTCGCTGTTTTAGCTAGCGAGCCTGCACGAAACCCAAGCCCCAGACCGCTCAAGGCCCGAGGGGTGTTATGAGCTGAGGACAGAATGGAAATCGAAACGTTTACCAAAAAAGTCAGTGCTGTTGCCCGAGCCAACAAAGATTTTAACAAAATCTTTGGCATTGGCTGGAACAAGACTGGAACAACAACGCTAGCAACAGTGCTGGAGCTGTATGGTTACGCCCTGCCAGACCAAATGACGCAAGAGGTGCGATTGAACAAACAAACGTTCAACACTAACTATGCTGAAATGGCGGACTTTTGCAGCCGCTATGATGCCTTTCAAGATCTGCCGTTTTCACAAGGGTTAACCTATGTGGCAGCCGACGCGTTATTCCCAAATAGCAAGTTTATTCTCACAGAAAGAGATCCCGACGCCTGGTTTCAATCCGTAACAAGCTCGTTTGCAAAAAACCACAGGCTCGCCAATATTGCCGACCTTACCGAGCAAGACTTGCTCAGCAAGGTGGGTTATTTGTACCCGGGCTACCTTCATGAAAATAAACGGCGCTTGCTGAGCAGCTTTCAAGGTGGCCAGCGAACGGTGCTGTGGGAAAAACTGTACGACAAGGACTACTATATCGACCATTATGAAAACAGGAATACAGAAATCAAACGCTACTTTGCAAGCACCCAGAACAAACTACTGGTTATCGATATGACCGAGGAAAAGAGCACTGCCACTATTTGTCAGTTCCTTAACATACCTCATCATTTTGCTATAGAAATGCCGCACAGCAACAAGACGTCTCCTAAACCACTGTGAATCTAGAACCTGGGCGTGGCAAGCGTCGTTATCTACCGTCTACGACAATTCAACGATTTACTCACAACATTGGCAAAGGACGTCTGGCCGTGCGTGTTTCAAGGGCGAGCATAACACCGTGATTGTGTTACACGAACCAAAAATCATCGCCTTGAAGGCGAGGAAAGTGGGCGGCACTTCATTTGAAATCGCACTGTCCAACTATGCCTCGCCCAGCTCAATCATCACTCCAATAACCGCTGATGACGAGCGAATAAGACAGGCACTTGGCTATCGGGGTCCGCAACACTATTTAGGCTCTCCGGAAAAACGCGTCGCCGGTCAACCATTATTTTACAACCACATGTCCGCTGCCGAGGCTAGAACTCGACTCGGTGACGCACTGTGGCGTAGCTACACCAAAATTGCGATCATGCGGAACCCCTTTGATCAGGCGGTAAGCACCTACTTTTGGCAAGTCAAAACCGCTCAACAGAGAGCGGCTCTCGGCTTCGAAGCTTTTATTCTCGCCAACCCCAAAAGGCTCTTTTTCAACCATGCGATTTATAAAATCGCAGGGGCAGACGTTATTGATGTCATGATTAACTATGATCATTTGCGGACAGATATCGAAGCCCTAGAGGTTTCGCACCCCGCGCTACTTGGTTTGGCCAACACTTTTTCGCACATTGCCGCCAAAGGTCAATATAGACCGAAAAATGCGACGACAGAGCGGATGTTTGAGCACGCCCCTAGAGCACTTGAACTTATCTATAAGCTCTTTGAAAACGAAATACATCGCCACCGCTTTTGTGTGCCCGGAATGGGGCCAGGCACTGATCGCTAGCACTAGCCGGCGCAAACCGCCCGCGATGCTGCATATCTTGCCAGTGCATAACAGAGCCAATGAAGCGAGTGTGCTCGAATGCAAACGATAGCAACGAGGTATCACTTATTCTTCACTGCCTGCTCGAGGCAACCCGTCAGACTAACCGCCCCTGCAGGCATCAATATACCGCGCCGCGCCATGTTCCCTACGCAGCATTTCAGCCGCACGTTGCGCTCCCGCCACGCAGGCGGCATAATTTTTATTCAGTGACACAAGCGCGCTGAAAATACTCTGGACGGTTCGTTCTTCGTAGCATTGCCCCGCATAAAATCGACCACACAAACGCGACATGTGGGTGTGCGCAGGAACAATGACCGGTACACCATGAATGAGAGCGTCGACAGTCAAACCCGATAACCGTCGGCTGTCAAAAGTCGCTGTATCGTTGAGTACTAGCAAAGCGTCACAGCCTATCACCGCTTCATTAAACGTCTGGGTGTCGAGGTTTTTTTCTTTGAAGATCTGTAACCGAGGATGGCTAAAGCTAGGCCAAAAGGCTTGTCGTGGTTCCTGATAATTAACCACCAGCCCACTTTTTAAGCATTGATCAATCAATGGCAGTATCAAGCCCCCGTCCTTCTCATCGCGCTGGGCCCCTAAAATACCAACACAACGTAAATGTTTACGCCGCGCTAACTCTTCCAGCGGTTCGGTGTAGTAGGGAAGGCTCTCTGCAGGAATACCCAAGTCGTGATATTGCTGGGCCAAACTCGCCGTCGTCGTCAGCAGGTGTATGCCTGATTCAAGGGGCGCCTGTAACTGAGTCATTATGTCTGGCTGTAGCAGCTGCGAAAAATCACTATATTCCTCCTGGCCAAAATGCATCACCATTTTGATTGCCCTAGGCCTGTTGCTTGTTGCTAACGCCGCCAGAATAAACTGTGGAAACGCGGTGGGCACTATGGCTTGGTCAAAGGACGAATAATGATTGAACGCCGCCGCAAATTCATTGAAGATAGTTTTTTTTACGCTATTGTTCCCCGGTGGCGATCGCCAACTCCGATAAGGTTTAATAGAGAAGTATTCCCTGAACGGAACCGTGTTTTCAGCTGATGAACCATGGCCGCCGCTTGGGTCGGCAGCGACAGCTCTACCCACCAGCTCTACGGTATCGTCCCAGTGAGCTACCAGCCGGTCTCGCATGGCGATGCTCCATCTATGGTGCCCTCCAGAGTCTCGTGCAAGCGCAGGATCTAAAATCACTATTCTCATCTATGCGCCTTAGGCAGGGTACTGCGATTGACGTCTGTGAATCTCTTAGGCATTGCCTTGCTCCTGCTTTCACCTGATCTCTGACAGTGTTCTATCTGTTTTTGATGAAACGTTTTTCCGATTTAGAAAATGCGGCAGCGCAATGGACTTAGCAGCTACAAACGCATCTATAAAGCCATGCCTGAAACATGGCATCCCCATGCCCCTCGGAATGGTAACGTCACCATGCACCGCGATGCCACACCCAACGGCGGCTCAACGCGTGTCGCGTTAGCTTAAATAGTATATCAACCTCGACAAACCGCGTTCGGTGATAGATCATTGCGCAGTCAGGTGGCTATAAACCAGCCGGTTAGCAAGTGCGTAGTATCCATAGCGTAAACAATGGCACACGACATACATTTTCCACGCCCACAGCGCCCCTTTTTTTTGTAGTTATACAAGGCCGTTTGATGAAAAAAATTTCTTACATTACCACCTGCAAAAATCGCCTGTCCCATTTACAACAGACATTGCCCACCTTAGTGGAGCAGCCTCACCACGAAATTATTGTGGTGGACTACAACTGCCCAGAGCATACCGGTGACTGGGTAGAGCAGCATCTACCCAGCGTCAAGGTGTTGCGCGTTACCGACGATAGCGGTTGGTGCTGCCCAAGAGCACGCAATCAAGGGGCTAGCATTGCTACCGGAGATTACCTGTGTTTTGTTGACGCCGATATCGTTGTTCAGCCCGGCTGGGCAGATTGGTGGCAAGACAACCTGCATGCCCTCTTCCATTACCGAGCGGCCCCGATCAATGGAGAGCGCGTTAAAGATACCTGGGGCACAGTGATGGTCCCAACATTTTTTTTTCGTGCAATTCGCGGGTACGACGAAGCGTTCAGCGGTTGGGGCGGAGAGGACGGTGACCTCTACGAACGATTACAAAACGCGGGGTGCCCTGAGCGGCAGTATCCGGGACAGCTTGTCACCGCCCTAGCTCATGAGGACTCTGATCGCTTAACCTATTCCCCAGGCAGCTCTATGGAGTGCCAACATACAATAAACGCGTCGTATCGCAAGGCAAAAAGAGTCCTACTGGCTCTCCAATGGCCTCACCCCCACTTGGATTTAGAAACCAGGAACCTGCTGTATGCCGAGGCAACCAAGCGCGTCTTGTCTTGGGCTGACGAAAATAATACCGAGCCTTTCGAGTTGAGTCTGCAATTCGCAATGGAAACAACGCTGCCGAGTGGATTAGCTGTGAAGCAAAACTGTATGCTGTCGTTGAAATCAGAGGGAACCGAAAATGCAGTCGGCTGAATTTAAAAGAAACAGAGTTCTAGTGACAGGCGGCGCCGGATTTTTAGGCTCCCACCTATGTGAACGACTGGTCAACGCTGGCGACGATGTCATTTGCTTGGATAATTTCTTTACCGGCAATAAAGATAATGTGGCGCATTTATTCAAGCACACTAATTTTGAATTGATCCGTCACGACATCACCTTTCCACTTTATTTGGAAGTGGACCAAATTTATAACCTCGCCTGTCCTGCTTCGCCTATTCACTATCAATACGACCCGGTGCAAACGACAAAGACCTGTGTTCATGGTGCAATAAACATGCTGGGATTGGCTAAAAGGACAGGTGCCAAGATTTTACAAGCTTCTACGAGTGAAGTTTACGGAGATCCAGCGGTTCACCCACAGCAAGAGCAATACTGGGGCCACGTGAACCCAATTGGGATTCGCTCCTGCTACGACGAGGGTAAGCGATGCGCTGAAACCTTGTTTTTTGACTACCACCGTCAATACCAAGTCGAAATTAAGGTCGCCCGCATTTTCAACACTTATGGGCCACGAATGCATCCACAAGATGGCAGAGTGGTGTCAAATTTCATTATGCAAGCATTGACTGGCCAGGCGTTGACGCTATTTGGCACGGGCAGCCAAACCCGATCTTTTTGCTATGTCGATGATTTGATAGAAGGCTTGGTTAAATTGATGAACACCGCAGCGGAAGTGACGGGCCCAATAAATTTAGGAAATCCCGACGAACATTCGATGCTGCAATTAGCAGAACGCATAATACAGCTAACAGGGTCAGCTTCAGCTATTACTTACGAAGCGCTGCCCCAAGATGATCCAAAGCAGCGGCAGCCTGACATTTCCCTGGCAAAAGAGGTGCTTGACTGGGTTCCATCCATGAAATTACATGACGGTCTACTAGCGACTATTAACGCATTTAAACCGTTCGCTAAGCCTGCGACCCGTTTTTAAGCTAGCAGTAATTAACACGCCTTCCCAATATCATCGAGCAGGCCGCCCAGCAATCAAATGCCAGTGTGGTGCCCTACTCCGGATGCGATAGCGCTTGCTTTCCATCTACGCACTGTGATGAGTGCAAACCACAACACTGGCTTAGGTTTTAATGTCCGCAATCTTCCGTTGTAATTTAGCTAGTCTGTTAACGTCACTCAAGATAATCTGAGACATAAGGCTAGCCGTGCGTTCAGTAGATAGCCCACGAAAGACGGGCTTTTCTGCGATCTCGTCTTTAAATAAGACGCCGTCTTTGCGGCCCAGCTTATTTTTGGCAACAAGCAAATTTTGCTCCTTATAACGCTCAAAAATCACCTTCCGCATGTTGTCAGTGAGCAGCGTCACAGGGCGACGATCAAAGCTGTTCACGTGGTTAGTCAGCCAGCTCCTCAACACACGATATTGCTCTTTATTGACTGATGGAGAAATGATGCGCAACAGCTCAAGTAGTTCCGCAGGCATGGCGAGGTTTTGATCGCTGATGCGCCGATAGCTAGATAGGTCAAAGAGGCTCAGCCGGTTCATAAAGTCATCAATAATGCTAGCGTTGTGTAACTGCCCGCGCTCAAAAGGAACTAAGGTGACTTTGTCGGCGTCGAAGCACTGCTCCCAGACACTTAGAAAATCATAATAGTCGTAGGCATTGGGTTTCTCAGACAGTCTGTCAAACAGCCTTTCGTGAACTGTAGAGCTATAGTCGCCGCTTTTGATGTTCTGTTTATATTCAGATTCAAACAGCTCGTCTTGGCGACGCACATAGCAATAAACATAAATTTGGCTCACGTCAATCAGTGGCGCTAAGCGATCGGCTAGTTGTGACACAGATGCGGCTGTATTCAGATGACAAAAGTGCTCGGAAGACAGCAGTAACTTTTCCCCGGCCCTTTGCGCGACATCGTCATAGAGAGACTGCCAGGCGTGTTCAGCCTCATAAGTCGCATGCGATGGTAGGTAATGAGGTCTTTCGGTTTTAAATGAGTGTGCCAAAAAGCTGTGGGAGTGTTCGCCCTGCCAGAAATACGCTGGGTTCTTGGGGTAATAGAAGCCATCGCTACGCAGTGCCTCTGCGTTAATTGACAGGAAGTGTTGTAACGTTGAGCTCCCGGTTTTATGTCTGCCTATGTGTAGGTGTAACTCTTTCATGACCATTTATGTGTCCTTTCTACCTACCCACGAAAATAGACGGGTGGGGCTACGGAATATCATCGCATCTCTGCCAGCCAATGTGCGCATAGAAGACCCAACGATCCACGCTGCGTAGACGTGTATCATACTCGCTAACAGTGCTTGGATAAATGATCGATGACGCCTCCACGAAGCTTGAAGCAATTATCCACTCTGGTGTTTTGGCTGGTGCTTTTGTCGTTGCTATTGCGCGGTGCCCGGCATATAAGCCAGGACACGTCCGCCAACAGGCCCCGTGCACCCGACAGCATTATTGTCAGCGGCAATGACAGCGTCAGTATTCGAGCGAATAAACGCGGCCAATTTGTCGCTAACGGAGCTATTAACGGCGAGCGCATTCGGTTTTTAGTCGACACCGGCGCAACCCTAGTCACCGTGTCCTCCGCTCAAGCTCGACGCCTTCGCCTGACCCCCGGAAAGCCAATAACCGTCAATACCGCGGCGGGCGAGGCTAAGGCCTTTTTGACCAGACTGTCATCGGTGCAACTCGGCGGCATTACCTTACAAGGTGTCAATGCCACCATTGTGCCCAGCTACGAATCTGAAGTGGCGCTCCTGGGCATGAGCTTTCTTCGACACCTGTCAACCGAAAATGCCAATGGCGTCATGATCCTAAAGACACTGCCGCCCACTCGCCAATAACGCCTAACCACTATAAATGACGGCGCCATAGTGCTGAGTCGATTACACAGTAAACGTTAAATACGTTAATCTAGCCGGTCTCGACCAGCGCAAACCACTTATCTAGCGCAACTACTCAAAGGCCCCACTTTATGGAGCGAGGTTATATTCCCAATCGCCAGCAGCTAATGATACGCCTACAGCTGCGGCCACTAGCGGCTTCAGCTGCTACGCTGGCGACCCTCACCGAGGCCATAGCATTATGGTGGGGAGGTGACCTATCTTTCATGGCAACACCATCACCCCACCCCACCCTAAGTGCTATTGGTCACTGCCACAACCTACTGCTCCAGGAGGCTGGCGCGCCCGTTTTCGATGCAGCGTTCATCGATCAACAGAGCGTGGACGGCGTCGATATACTCTGGCTTCCCACCCATCAGCACTTACCCCAAGCGATGCACCAATACAGCGTACGGCAAGTATTGGTGGGACTGCGAGAACATACCACAGCACCCGAATTGGCTGCCTTCCTGGGTAACACTGCCGGTCGGCTGCGCCAGCATTACTTTCGTTGCGTCTTGCCACCGAGCGATGCTTCTATTGCTATTTTGGCGGCAATGCATGATCTAGAGGTCGACATTTTGCCTATTGCAGGAGATGTCATCCAGCTGGGTCAAGGCAGTAATGGGCACCTGCTACACGCCAGTAGCGTTGAGCAAAATAGCGTCATTGGGGCCACTATTTCTGAGATGAAATACCTAAGTTTTCAGCGGTTGAAGATGGCAGGCATCCCCACTCCCGAGACCTACCCAACACAAACGACCGATCAGGCAGAACAAATTGCGTCGTCGATTAAAGGCCCCATGATTGTTAAACCAGAGGCCGGTAACAGAGGTGAAGGTGTCCATACGCACCTCGTCAGCGTGGCTGAATTGACCGACGCCATCGCATTGGCTATTGACGCGTCAAAGATCAGCATCGCCTTAGTCCAACCACAACTTAAGGGTCAGTGCCATCGTTTACAGGTCATGAATGAGCGCGTGGTTCGGGCGACGACGCGCTTCCCAAAAAGTGTCGTCGGCAATGGCTTAGATACAGTAAAAGAACTGGTAATGCGCGCCAATAAGCAGCTGGAAACAATGGTTGAGCGACGGCGGCTCAAAGAATTTCCACTGGACACTCAAACGCAAAGAGCGCTGTCACTGCAGGGGGTAGACGAGCATACCGTTATTGCCAAGGGGCAGCGCATTGTCCTTCGAACGGTCACCTCAGTCCGCGACGGAGGGGCTGCCGAAGATATTATCGACGTTCTGCATCCTGCCAATGTCACCATTGCTATTGAGGCTGCCAAAGCCTGTCACCTTGCCTGTGCGGGCGTTGATTTCTTTTCCGAAGATCCCAGTGTTCCCTGGTATGAAAACGGCGGCATGATTCTCGAGGTAAACGTCAAACCACAAATTGTGAGTAGACCTTCTGATCGGTTGAACCCAGCCCGCGATGGGTTACTGATAGACGGATTGCGTCAACAAGCCAACAAAATTGCCATTCACCTGTTTGTCGGTAGCACCGAGGCAGAGCGTCTTGCAAGGAACCAGCAGGCGGCGCTTATTGCCGCTGGCCAGCTGGCTTGGTGTGTAACGGCGGACGGCATATTTACGCCAGAAGGTAGCACAAGACCGCTCCACAAAGACGGACTAGCAGCCACTGTCTTAACCTGTTTTGGTAACCCTCGGGTCGATGCGCTCTGTCTAGTCGTGGGTGAATGGGGGCAGCATTTGGCACTGCCCATCAATCACATGACCTCGCTGCAGACGAGAGACGTGTTGATGCTGGGTCCACCCCATCCGCGCTGGCACGGAGTTCTCACTCGCCTCCAAGCCGTACCGTTAATCGACCCTACCGCCAGCACTCACGCGATGTCACGCTAACGCAGACGACGTCCGCTGGACCTGCTTAATAGCGTCGACCACCCTATGGCCCTGAGTCGATAACAGGGCATGTTCGTCTATAATCGCTATGGTGTCAGGCAGGGGTGCTAGGGCAATTCGCACCACTTCCTCCGCCTCCTCACGCACCTCCTGACATTGAGGATGCGCGGCTATCTTTTGAAAAAGCCCGGCCACTACGGTGCAAACGTAACCGGCATGTAATACCCCTTCCATAGGTCGGCTGTCGCGTCGCAACGGCGATTCATAGCTATCGTTGGGACCGTTGTAGGATAAAGGCTCATACTGACAAAGACTGTTGAGCTGAATATGGGCAGCCTCGTGCACGAGAACCGCGAGAAGCTCAAGGCGGGTTCGCGATTCATTAATATTTAACGCCAAAACCCCCGGTAAAAATAAAGAACTCCCACCATCCATTCGAAAATCACTGTCCGGACCACACAGGACAGGTATAATCATACGCACTGACTGGCGCCATTGATGAGCCTCTGCCGGAGCGACCCGGTCAAACAGCTTCAGTGCTTGGTCGAGGTCCTGGGTTAGCCCGTCGACTTGCGCTTGCGGGAGCGGCGCTAACACCAACCGCCCCTCCGACTCTGACCCCTCGGTTAACAGCGAAGTCAATGCCTCTGTGGTGTAGGGACTGTGTGGCAGCCCCGGGGGCACAATAGTGAACTCACCCACGGCGATCGAAGCGTGGTGTGGCCACGCCGAGCCGATGCTGTCTAACCCTAGAACCACTAAACCGCTATTACTGAGGGCAGGGACCACCGAAAGGGCAAACTCCCGGTACCAGGCGTAAACAAGCGGGTCAATGAGTTGGTCGGGGGGTAGTGCTTGCAGCTGCTTGAGTAAGCGCGGCAGCCCGTGCGTTGTTGCCAGCTGCGCATCACCGTCAGCGAGTAGCGCAATACTGTCAATCAAGTCTTGATCGATTTTTTTGGCGTCAACAAACGGGAGTGCAACGCTCATTTAATACCTCCCTCAGTGCACGCGCTGATGCCTTTCGGGCTGAACAGAACATCGTTTAATCAGAGCACATCGCTTATCAGGCCTTGTGTAATCGACTTGACGCCTCGTGATTTAGGGCTCAGATGCCCCCGCTCTACCCACGTGGCTACTACTTAATAACAACAATACCCTCATAAAGAGGGTATCTAGCCAGCAAAGCCTATTGAACTGGCGGTAATTACACTGGGCCGCCTTTTCCGCCGCCTACTTTCGCGGCCAGCACTGCAGGCACTGGGACCACCGGGAGGCCTTTCATGCCGACTTTTGCCGCGGTCACTGCAGTCGATTGGTTGATATGTCGAAAGCCTTGCAAAGCTGCAACGTCAATAGTTTTCATGTCTTTTTACCCTTATTGGTTAGCCATAAAAGTGTAACCGGCTTCTGCGGCTCGAGTCAAGGCGCGCCGCGCCACTATTGGGGCAACCGCTCTAAGCATAGTCCGTTACTGGTCAGTCCAAACCGTCAGCGTAGCCACCATGCCGCGCACTCGCTGTGTGGATATGTGCATCGTGTGCCTTGGACAGGTATGAGTTATCATGCTCGACCCAGACGAGGAGCAACCCGGTATCCCGCTGTTCCCCATTAGCCACGGATTAAGTCGAGCGCCAGTGAAACGAGTCCCATTACGCCGCTGCCCCAGCCCTGTCAGGTCAAACAGTCTGCTGGCCATCGCTATCAGTGGTCTGCTGGCGACTTACAGCGCGAACTCCGTGGCGTCAGAACAGCCGGGCACCGTTTTACACTCGCAAGCCGTCGTTAAATCACTCGACTGGCACCCTCTTGAGACGCTACCGGCTGACCAGCATGACCGCCGCTGTCGCCAGTGCGGAGGGGCTTTTATCGACCCCCTAGCAAACCGCTCAACGGTCGATCCCGCCAGTGCTAATATTGACATTAGTGCTAGCGACTCCAGCGTCACCGAGAGCGCGATGACCTTTGAGGGAGATGTCACAGTCGCCCAAGGCCATCGCACCCTGCGCGCCGATCGGCTGCGCATTGACCGCGCACAACAGGTAGGCGTGGCCGAAGGCAATGT
>Ga0055584_100005921_pt1 | contig 11989 bp, 7 predicted proteins | sample OSDHelmetaG_FD_58716 | JGI IMG/M metagenome (GOLD analysis project Ga0055584, IMG submission 58716) | Pelagic marine sediment microbial communities from the LTER site Helgoland, North Sea, for post-phytoplankton bloom and carbon turnover... | ecosystem: Environmental > Aquatic > Marine >... | reverse complement strand
GTACCTTTTGTAGATGTTATGACTACCATGCTTGATGAAACTATTCCGTTAACTACCTCTGAGTATGATGAATGGGGAAATCCAAATGAAAAAGAGTATTATGATTATATGTTGTCTTATTCACCTTATGACAACGTTCAAAAGAAAGAATACACCAATATGTTGGTAACTACAGGGTTACATGACTCTCAAGTGCAATATTATGAACCAGCAAAATGGGTGGCTAAATTAAGAGACTATAAAACAGATAATAATGTATTGCTTTTGCATACCAATATGGAAGCCGGCCATGGTGGAGCCTCTGGAAGATTTGAAGCATTAAAAGAAACGGCAATAGATTATGCCTTTTTATTAGATTTAGAGGGCATTAATAAATAAAATGAATTTTTATTCAAAGAACGTAAGCTTTGGTTTGGGTATTAATTTGCTATAATATTTTTGATTTTTAAAAAAAAATGTAAATTTGCCTGATATTTTATATTAATAAGTTTTATTAATTTATGAAAAGACATAAAGGGATAACTAATAATATTTTAGATTTAGTTGGAGACACACCACTGATTAGATTAAATAAAATTACAAATAAATATGATGGTGATTTTTTAGTAAAATACGAAGCCTTTAACCCGGGGCATTCTATGAAAGATCGCATAGCTATCCATATTGTTGAGGAAGCGGAGAGAAGAGGAATTTTAAAAGCAGGAAATACAGTAATTGAAACTACTTCTGGAAATACAGGTTTTAGTGTTGCGCTGGTTTGTATTATTAAAGGCTACGATTGTATTTTAGCCGTAAATTCAAAAGCTTCAACTGGTAAAATTAATATGCTTAAAGCCATGGGGGCAAAGGTTTATGTTTGCCCTGCAAATGTGAGTGCAGATGACCCTCGCTCGTATTATGAAGTAGCTAAGAGATTGCATGCTGAAACGGCCGACTCTGTTTATATCAACCAATATTTTAACAAGTTAAATTCCGAAGCCCATTATTTATCAACAGGTCCTGAAATTTGGGAGCAAACTGGAGGTAAGGTTACGCATGTTGTGGTTGCTAGCGGAACAGGGGGAACTATATCTGGAGTTGGAAAATACTTAAAAGAGAAAAATTCAAATATTAAAGTTTTAGGAGTTGATGCTTATGGCTCAATTTTAAAGAAATTTCATGAAACGTCAGAATTAGATTTAAAAGAAATTTATCCTTATCAAATTGAAGGTTTAGGTAAAAATTTAATTCCAACTGCTACCGATTTCGATGTAATTGACTTTTTTGAAAAAGTAACTGATGAATCTGCAGCACATAGAGCACGTGAATTAGCAATAAAAGAGGGCTTGTTCACTGGATATACGAGCGGAGCAGTTGTTCAGGCCGCAATTCAATATGCCCAAAAAGATGTTTTTGATAAAAATAGTATCGTCGTAATGATATTGCCTGATCATGGATCTAGATATATGGAAAAAATATATAGTGATGATTGGATGAAAGCTCAGGGGTTTTTCGATACTCAAAAACAAGCTCAGGATGAAGTGGAGTTTATAAAATAGAATAATTTATACAATTTTTTAAGAGGCTTTTATTTTTAAAAGCCTCTTTTTTTTTTAATTACTTCGTAAATATTATTGTTAAAATAGCTATATTTAGCACAACAATATTTACAATATATGTTTGAAAAGAGTTGTTTACAGTTTTGATAAGCAATAAAAAAAGTAGTTACTTTGCAAACGATTAAAATATATGTTGATGAAAGACTTATTTGAAAGAATTAAAAGAGATAAAGGACCTTTGGGCAAGTGGGCTAAATTAGCTGAAGGATATTACGTATTCCCTAAGTTGGAAGGGCCTATTTCCAATAGAATGGGTTTTAATGGTAAAGAAGTTATTTCCTGGAGTATTAATGATTATTTAGGTTTGGCTAGTCATCCTGAAGTGATGAAAGCAGATGCCGAAGCTGCCGCTGAATATGGAATGGCTTATCCTATGGGAGCAAGAATGATGTCAGGTCATACGGTTTTTCATGAACAATTAGAGCAAGAATGTGCTGCTTTTGTAAATAAAGAATCTGCTTATTTGGTAAATTTCGGATATCAGGGTATGGTATCTGCAATTGATGCTTTAGTTACAAAACATGATGTAATTGTTTATGATGTAGATTCTCATGCATGTATAATTGATGGGGTTCGCTTACATCACGGTAAACGATTTACCTTCATGCATAATAATGTTGAAAGCTTGGAGAAAAACTTAGAAAGAGCAACTAAGGTTGCTGAGACTACTGGAGGTGGTATTTTGGTTATTTCTGAAGGAGTGTTTGGAATGCGTGGTGAACAAGGAAAACTAAAAGAAATTGTTGCGCTTAAAGAAAAGTTTAATTTCAGACTATTGGTTGATGATGCTCATGGTTTTGGTACTTTAGGTGAAACAGGCGCAGGGGCTGGACAGGAGCAAGGAGTTCAAGATGATATTGATGTTTATTTTGCCACGTTTGCAAAATCCATGGCTGGTATAGGTGCATTTTTTGCTGCAGATGACGAGGTTATTCAATATTTGAAATATAATATGCGTTCTCAAATGTTTGCTAAATCTTTACCGATGGCAATGGTGAAAGGAGCACTGAAGCGTTTAGATATGTTGCGTACAATGCCTGAGTTAAAGGCAAAACTTTGGGAAAACGTCGATGCTTTACAATCAGGTTTAAAGAAAAATAATTTTAACATTGGCAATACAAATACTTGTGTGACACCAATATTTTTAGAGGGTGATGTGCCGGAAGCTATGGCAATGGTACATGATTTGCGTGAAAGCTATGGTATCTTTTGTTCGATAGTAATATATCCCGTTATCCCTAAAGGGATGATATTATTAAGATTGATCCCTACTGCAATGCATACATTAGAAGATGTAAAGGAATCTATTGCAGCTTTCTCTGCAATAAGAGATAAACTTGAAAAAGGTACTTATAAGCGAATCGCAGCAGCAATGATGTAATAATTTATTGTATAATTTAAAAATCGATATTTAAGTATATCGATTTTTTTTTTAGGATTATTTGTTGCTAATTTAATTTCATTCTTGCTTTCGCTGTAACAGAAATATCTTCAAAATCTTTATTCAAAAATTTATAATATCCAACAATACCTATCATTGCGGCATTATCTGTGGTGTATTCAAACTTTGGAATAAAGGTTTTCCAATTATATTTTTTTTCAGCTTCTGCCATTGCATTCCTTATGCCTGAATTTGCTGAAACGCCCCCGGCAATTGCTATTTGTTTTAATCCGGTTTGTTCTGATGCAATTTTTAATTTATTCATTAAAATAGCTATAATTGTATATTGAATAGAAGCACAAATATCATTTAGGTTTTCCTTAATAAAATTAGGGTTCTCTTTCATTTTTTTTTGAACAAAATACAATATTGACGTTTTTAAACCACTAAAGCTAAAATCTAGTTTATTTTTAGTTTTAGGATGAGTAAATTCAAAAGCAGTTGGATTTCCCAATTTAGCATACTTATCAATTAATGGACCTCCAGGATAAGACAACCCTAAAATTTTGGCTGATTTATCAAAAGCCTCTCCAACAGCATCATCAATTGTTTCCCCAATAATTTCCATTGAAAAGTAATCTGTAATTTTGACAATTTGAGTATGTCCCCCGCTAATGGTAAGGCACAAAAAAGGGAAGGTAGGTTTAAGTTGACTATCACATTCAATAAAATGAGCTAATATGTGCGCTTGCATATGATTTACGGAAATAAGTGGAATATCCAAAGCTAAGGACATAGATTTCGCAAATGATGTTCCAACTAAAAGAGAACCTAGTAAGCCTGGACCTTTGGTAAAAGCAATGGCATTTAAATCTTTTTTATCGATACAAGCTTTATTTAACGCTTGATGCACAACAGGAACAATGTTCTGTTGATGAGCTCTTGATGCAAGTTCGGGCACCACTCCTCCATATTCTGAATGAATATCTTGATTTGCTACTACATTAGATAGAATTTTATCATTCATTAATACCGCCACGCTGGTGTCATCACATGAAGATTCAATTGCTAAAATGTATATGGATTTTTTATTTGTCAAATTTTGTCATTAAGGCATAAAATTTGTGCCTATAATTTATGTATTTTTAAAGTTGCAAATTTATAACAAATAAAACTATCAAAAGAGTAAAAAAAATAAGCTTAAGAATATTAGTAACTGTGTTACTTTTATCAATTTTGTTGATAGTTGTTTTTTCTATTCCCTTTGTTCAAACCGGTATTGCTAGAATAGTAACCAATAAAATAAATAAACAATACGATACGAATATTGTTGTTAAGAAAGTTGATCTTTCATATTTAGGCAACATCAAATTAAAGAATATAGAAATTAATGATCATCATAATGATTCTTTAATTTATGTCGAGAAGTTGACAACATCTTTGTTTAGTAGTTATAAAAATATATTAGATAATAAACTTGAGTTTAACGAAATAGATTTAGAAGGAGTACACTTATATTTAAAGACTTATAAGGACGAACGTAATGATAATTTATCCATATTCGTTGATAAATTTGAAGATCGAGATACAACAAAGAATAATTCACCGCCATTTTTGCTAAGCTCTTCACAATTACATTTAAATGATGCTAATTTTTATTTGTATAATTTAAATAAACAAGACGGAGTAATTGTTTTTTATAGAGACATTAACGGCTATGTTGATGATTTTAAAATTGAAGGACCGGAGGTTTATGCTAATATTCGAGAGATTTCACTCAATGAAGATCATGGCATCAATATTACTAATTTAACATCTAATTTTAAGTATTCAAAAACTCAAATGTTATTTGGAAACACAAAATTGGAAACAGTAAATTCTTCGATTGTCGCAGATATTGTTTTTAATTATGATATTAAAGGACTAGCTGATTTTAATAATAAAGTAAATATAGAAGCTAATTTTACTAATTCAGATGTCTCATTAATTGATCTTCATAAGTTTTATAAGGAACTAGGTGAAAATGACAAGATAAATTTCACAACTATATTTAAAGGAACCTTAAATGACTTCACACTAGACAATTTAAAATTAATTTCTAATAGAAATTCAACAATTAATGGTTCTTTTCATATTAGAAATGCGGTTAATAGTGACAGTGGTTTTTCATTAAATGCGAAAATTTATGATCTATCTTCTGATTATCAAAATTTAAAACAATTATTACCGAATATTTTAGGTAAAAACTTACCTACTACTTTTGGGAAATTAGGTCGGTTTAATATAGCAGGACAGTCTTTTATAACTAATGAAACGGTGGATGCTCAATTAACTATCAATGGTGATATAGGTAGGATCGTTTCTGATTTAAAGTTGACAAATATTAATGATATTGACAATGCTAAATATGATGGTAATGTTGAATTTATTGATCTGGATTTTGGTAAAATTGTCAATGACAGCTTAATTGGAAAAATGTCATTAGTTGCTTTAGTAGATGGTCAAGGTTTTACACTGGAAAAAATTAACACTTCGCTAAAAGGGAATGTATCGAAATACCAATACAAGGGATATACCTATAATGATATAGATGTGAATGGAATTTTTAAGAACCAGAATTTTGATGGTAGTTTAATTTCTAGAGATAAGAATTTAAAAATGAATTTTCAAGGTTTAGCGGATTTATCTTCTGAGATCTATAAGTTTGATTTTATCGCAGATGTAAATTATTCCGATTTTAATAAATTAAATCTCTTTAGGCGCGATTCAATGGCTGTATTAAAGGGTGTTATGGCGATGAAAGTAAATGGAAATACGCTTGATAATTTAGCAGGTGAAATTAACTTTTATAATACTTCATATACAAATGAGAATGACAATTATTTTTTTAAGAATTTTAATATTACATCAGAGTTTAAGGATACAATTAGAACTATAACAATTAATTCAACGGATATTGTTGATGGTCGGGTAAGAGGTAATTTTAAGTTTAATGAACTAGGTAAGCTTACAGGCAATGCTTTAGGTAGTATTTACACCAATTACAAACCTACAAATGTTACTCAAGGTCAATTTCTTGATTTTAATTTTAAAATATACAATAAGATCGTTGATGTATTTTTTCCAGAAGTAAAATTAGGAGCCAATACTTCAATTAAAGGCAAAATCAGCTCTGATAATGAGCAGTTTGAGCTTATGGTAAGATCACCAAAAGTAGAAGCGTATGAAAATATAATTGAAAATATAAAACTTCAGATTGACAATAAGAATCCGCTTTACAATACTTTATTAAGCATTGATAAAATCAACACTAAATATTACAATATAGCTGAACTAAATCTAGTAAATGTGACCTTAAATGACACGTTATTTTTTCGGACAGATTTTATTGGAGGGAGGAAATTGGATGAAAAATTTAACTTAAGTTTTTATCATACCATAAACGAAGATAGCAAGTCAGTGCTAGGGCTGAAAAAATCTGATATTAACTTTAAGGAGAATAATTGGCTTATTAACCCTTCTAACAATAAGCAGAATAAAGTTGTCTTTGATAAGGCGCTAAGTACTTTTGCCTTTGATAAATTTAAAATTATATCAAAGGATCAAGAAATAGATTTTGCAGGTGTTATAGGAGGCGAAAATAATACTGATTTGGTATTAAATTTAAAAGATGTCAAGCTACAGGGTATTACTCCATATATTGATAAACTAAGCCTAAATGGATTAGTAAATGGCACAGTTAATTATAAAAAATATAACGGAGAGATATTTCCAACAGCACAATTGAAAATTAATGATTTTTATGCTAATAATTATAAACAAGGAAATCTATTTATCGATGCAAATGGAACTAATTCTATTAAGCAATACGCCATAGAAGTGAAATTGGAAAACGAAAATACCAATGGTTTTGTAATTAATGGGGAAGTTGATTTTACTGCAATTAGACCGACAATTCTTGCAAGTTATGCCATTAATAAGTTCAACATTAAAGCATTAAACCCTCTCGGTGAAGATGTGATCAATAACATTAGAGGTAATATTTCAGGTGACGGAATTATTTCCGGACTGTTAGAAAATCCTGATATTAATGGTTACTTGTTTTTGGAAAATGCCGGTTTAGCAATACCATATTTAAATGTGAATTATGATTTTATTGGTAAACCTAGAGTAGAATTGACTAATCAAACTTTTAAGTTTTTACCAACAACATTACTCGATGCTGTTCAAGATTCTGAAGGAATTTTATCTGGAACCATATCACATTATAAATTTGATAAATGGAAGTTAGATCTAGCCATAGATACTGATAATTTATTGGTTCTAAACACTGAAGAACAGGAAGACATGGAGTATTATGGCACAGTATTCATGAATGGGAATGCAACAATTAAAGGATATACTGATGGTTTAGTTATTGATGTGGAGGGTAAAACTAACCCCGGTACAGAATTTATTATACCACTGAGTTATGTTTCAACCATTGGGGATTCTAAGCTGATAAACTTCGTTTCCAATTCTGAAAAAGGAATAAATAATAATAAGCAACAGGATATAGTTTTTAATATTGTAAAAGGGCTTACGTTGAATTTCGGGTTGGAAGTTACTGATGATGCTATTGTAGAAATAGTTATTGATAAAAATACTGGAAGTATATTAAGAGGAAGTGGTAATGCATTTATGTCTATTGAAATTAATACAAATGGTAAATTTGAGATTTATGGAACGTATATTGTTAGTGAAGGTATTTATAAATTTAGAAATATTGTAAATAAAGATTTTATCGTTCAACCGGGAGGGCAAGTAGTCTGGGATGGTAATCCATTTGATGCCTTTCTGAATATTAATGCTGTTTATAAAACCAAAGCTAATCCCCAGGTGTTATTAGATAATATAGCCGCAAATACCAATAGAAAAATTGATGTGGATTTGATAACTAAAATAACAGGACAATTATTAAATTCAGATATTGATTTCGATATAGAACTGCCGAATCAGAATTCAGTAATAAATTCAGAGTTAGCTTTTAAACTAAAGGATGAAGATACTAAAATGACCCAATTTTTTTCTTTATTGACAACGGGCTCATTTTTAGATTTAGATGAGGGAAACCTTAACATTGGAAATGCAGCATTAACAGGGAGTATTTCAGAGAAAATAGCCAGTGTACTTTCAGGGATTATTAAGAGTAAAGGAGATAAGTTTGAATTAGGAGTTACCTATGATATTGCAAGTAAGGATGACGTAAGATCGTATCAACTAAATGATGAATTGGGTATAACTGTGTCTACGACAATTGGAGATCGATTAATTGTAAATGGTAAGGTGGGGGTGCCAGTTGGAACAAACACAAGTGCAAATATAGTTGGGGAGGTTGAGGTGCAATTACCGCTAAATGATGAAGGGACTCTAAATGCTAAAGCCTATAGCCGACAAAATGATATTGAATATGACGTAACAGATGCAGAAGGTTATACGCAAGGTGTTGGTCTGTCGTGGCGGGTAGATTTTGACAATGGGAAAGAATTAATAGAGAAAATTTTCCCAGATAAGAAAAAAAATCAAAAAAAGAAAGATAGTATTAAAACAGCTAAAAATTTGATTAATTTCACTTCGCGAAAAAAGAAAGACGTAAAGAATTAAGATTATAATTTGTCTATCCTATTTGAAATAAAAAGATATCAATATACATCATATGGTAATTTGTTACTCACTTAATTTATAATTAATTACGAAATTTCTTTCAACTAAATCGTTTTCGTATAATTCTCTCAAAATAGTATTAATTATAACGTAATTATCTTTAATTTTGCATGTCTTTTTAAAAAGGAACAATGAGAGAAGGAATTAAAAAAATTGCAGTAATTACCTCAGGAGGTGACGCTCCGGGAATGAACGCGGCGTTGCGAGCGGTAGCGCGGGCATGTACTTATTATAAAATTGATTGTATAGGTTATTATCGAGGTTATCAAGGTATTATTGAGGGAGATTCAACGGAATTGACTGCTCGTAGTGTTAGGAATATAATTAGCAGAGGAGGGACAATTCTTCAATCTGCTAGATCTGCAGAATTTAGGACTGTAGAAGGAAGAAGAAAGGCTTATGAAAACTTAAAAAAAGACCAAGTAGACGCATTGGTTTTAATTGGAGGTGATGGTACTTTTAGAGGAGGAGTAGCTTTTGGTAAAGAATATAATATGCCATTTATCGGAATACCCGGAACAATTGATAATGATATCTCAGGTACAAGCGCTACCATTGGTTATGACACTGCTCTTAACACTGCGGTTGAATGTATTGATAAGATAAGGGATACCGCTAGTTCACATAACCGATTGTTTTTTGTGGAAGTAATGGGACGTGATGCTGGTTTTATTGCATTGAATGCAGGTGTCGGAGCTGGTGCTGAAGAAATTTTGATACCTGAAGAAAATTTAGGTGTTGATAGATTATTGCAAACGCTACAGAAAAGTAAACGTAGTGGTAAATTATCAAGTATTGTAGTCGTTTCTGAAGGAGATAAAACTGGTAAAAATGTCTTTGAATTGGCTGAGCATGTTACTAAAATATTACCTGAATATGAGGCTAGGGTTTCAGTATTAGGTCATATGCAAAGAGGAGGTAGTCCTAGTTGTTTTGACAGAGTTTTAGCTAGTAAATTAGGGGTTAATGCGGTTGAAAAATTATTAGATGGAAAATCACACGTAATGGTTGGTTTTATAAATGGTAAAATTGTTTTGACAGATATTGAAGAAGCAATTAAACATACCAATGAAATAAATAGAGAATTATTAAGAATATCTGATATATTATCAGTATAAAATTTTATAAAAGATGATTAAAATAGGAATAAACGGTTTTGGTAGAATAGGCAGGTTAGCATTAAGAGTTGCTTCACAACGAAATAATGTTCAAGTAGTGGCAATTAATGATTTATTAGATGTAGATTATTTAGCATATATGCTGAAATATGATTCAGTTCACGGACGATTTGATGGTGAGGTTGACGTAAAAGATGGTAAATTAATTGTAAATGGTAAAGAAATAAGAGTTACCGCTGAACGCAATCCTGAAAATTTAAAATGGGATGAAGTAGGAGCTGAATATGTGATTGAGTGCACAGGTATTTTTACTACCTTAGAAAAAGCTCAATTTCACATTAACGGCGGGGCAAAAAAAGTTATTATCTCGGCACCTTCTGCAGATGCCCCAATGTTTGTAATGGGGGTAAACAATAAAGAATTAAAAGCTTCAGACACTATATTTTCTAATGCTTCATGTACTACTAACTGTTTGGCACCAATCGCTAAAGTTTTACATGATAATTTCGAAATTACTGATGGATTAATGACTACAATTCACGCAACAACTGCCACTCAAAAAACCGTTGATGGTCCTTCATTAAAAGACTGGAGAGGTGGTAGAGCAGCGTTACATAATATTATTCCATCATCTACGGGTGCTGCAAAGGCAGTGGGTAAAGTAATTCCATCGTTGAATGGTAAACTTACAGGAATGTCTTTTAGAGTTCCAACCATGGATGTTTCGGTTGTAGACCTAACAGTTAATTTAGGTAAAAGCGCTACCTATGAGGAGGTTTGTAAAGTGATGAAAAATGCTTCCGAAAATGAATTAAAAGGTATTTTAGGATATACAGAAGAATTGGTAGTATCGCAAGATTTTGTTGGTGAGACATGTACTTCCGTTTTCGATGCCAAGGCTGGAATTGCTTTGACAGATAAATTCATAAAAGTAGTTTCCTGGTATGATAATGAGTATGGATATTCAACTAAAATAATTGATTTATTAGAGTATTCCGCCTCATTATAATTAAAACTTAGTTTTTAGTATATTTAAATCCTGCTTTTTAGCAGGATTTTTTGCATTAAATAATATACATATTTGGAAACCAATATTCTTATTTCATTTATCGCAGCATCAGCATTATTAGCTATATCTCCGGGACCTGACAATATTTATGTACTAATACAAAGCATTACTAATGGCGTAAAATATGGTCTTGCAACGGTTTTTGGATTAATTAGTGGTTGTTTGGTGCATACTTCATTGGTAGCCTTTGGTGTATCAGCACTAATTAATAAGAACGAAACATTATTTTTATCATTAAAAATATTCGGTGCAAGTTATTTGACATATCTGGCGTATAAAGTATTTAAAAGTAACAGCAAGATATCTTTATCCGCTAAAAACACTTTAGAAAAAAATACTTTCCAGTTGTTTAAACAAGGGTTTATTATGAATGTTTTAAACCCGAAAGTTTCAATTTTTTTTCTTGCATTTTTTCCAGGTTTTTTATTTAGTGAATCTATGAAAATCGTAAACCAGTTTTTTATATTAGGGTTTATTTTTATGGGAGTTTCTTTAGTTATTTTTTCGCTTATTGCTATACTTTCTGGCACTATTTCTAATTATTTGACACAAAATTCTAAAAGCGGTAGTATATTGAAATGGTTACAAATAATTGTATTTATTGGAATAGCAATTTTTATTTTATTTTCTGATTGAATAATTTATTCTAATCGTATATTTGGAATTACATGAATAAGGTCAAAATAATAGAATGTCCTCGGGATGCTATGCAAGGAATAAAAAGGTTTATTCCAACTAAAGATAAGGCTAATTACATCAATTCATTATTAGAGGTAGGTTTTGACACTATTGATTTCGGAAGTTTTGTGTCGCCAAAGGCAATCCCACAAATGAGAGATACGGGTGAGGTACTGTCAATGTTAGATTTATCAGCTACCAATAGCAGGTTATTGGCTATAGTTGCCAATGTAAGAGGCGCAAACGATGCTTCTCAATTTGAAGAGATCGATTATTTAGGATATCCTTTTTCTATATCTGAGAATTTTCAGATGCGTAATACAAGTAAAACAATTAAACAATCAATTATAATACTTGAAGAAATTTTAAATATTGCTGTTAGATCAAATAAAGAGGTAGTGGCATACTTATCAATGGGCTTCGGTAATCCATATGGTGACCC
>Ga0055584_100005918_pt1 | contig 11991 bp, 11 predicted proteins | sample OSDHelmetaG_FD_58716 | JGI IMG/M metagenome (GOLD analysis project Ga0055584, IMG submission 58716) | Pelagic marine sediment microbial communities from the LTER site Helgoland, North Sea, for post-phytoplankton bloom and carbon turnover... | ecosystem: Environmental > Aquatic > Marine >... | reverse complement strand
TTCCAAACAAGAAATAAAAAAGAACTCAGGGAGGAATTTATGAAATGGTCTTTAATCGAGCAGACTAAAAGCGAACAGCACAAAAACGCTAAAATAAAGGCTGAACAAAATAAAAAGAATGACCAGAAAGAGAAACCACTTTCAAAAAGGGAAAGAACCAAAATCAATAAAGAGCTCAAGCAAAGGCAACAACTTAAAGAGGCTGCATTAAAAAAAACAGAGCAGGAAGTCATGCCTGAGGTAAAAAAAATACGGGTCAAAAAAGAAAAGGTCGAAAGAGAGAAAGCCATTTTCATCAAAGACTACCAGTTCCAGATCAATGACACTGTAAGATTAAAAGATGGCAATGCCAAAGGGACAGTTGAAAAAATAGAAAAAAATATAGCCATCATCAATTACGGTTCATTTACTGCTAAAACCGATATATCTCAAATTGAATTGGTAAAAAAAGCAAAGAAATAAAACCTGATCCTACTCAGTATATCTTTCCATTTCTCTATCATAGAATTCGCTTGCTTCTTCAATTAATCTAGCTATTTCATTGGCAATTTCAGTTTCATCTCCGCGTAACTCATCCATCCACTCTATCTCATCATCTAGAAGGTTGATTATAAATTGTGGATATTCAGTATGCATGATGAAAATATCATCTGGATGATCTGTATTATCACATAATAAGAACTTCGGTATAGTCATTGATCCTAAATTTAAGTTTGTTCTCCTCCCTGAGGTCCATAAAAAAAGACCCAAGTAGAAAAATCTGCTGTAAAATTAATAAAACGATGCTTCACACCGGCCTTTACAAACAAAAAATCTCCTGGTCCAAATTCACTGCTTTGATCTCCGTTTAAAAATGTTCCAGTTCCGGCAATAATTACATATATCTCATCTCTCTCATGTGGGCTTTGTTTATCCTCTTTAATTGGTTTATAAATCTCTACAGACAAGGAACCATGTTGGAACAGTTCTAAAAACTCATCAGAAGAATTTCTTAACTTTTCCAGTGTGCGAAGAGGATCAATGTGCATATGGGCCAAAAATCAAAAATGATATACAAAGTTAATCAATATAAGAAAATCTGCAATTTCGCAAAAAAAGGTACTTTTGTATCACAATTTTTAAAAATATGAGTCAAAGAACGGTTTTTTCTATGCTCGACAGAGCTGCTATTACATATGCGAATGATCCTTATTTAAGTTCAAAAGGGGACCAGGGCTGGGTGAGAACATCTTTCAAGGAAGCCAGATTGAAATCGAGGCAACTCGCTGCTGCTTTTTTGGAGCTGGGTGTTCAAGAAAATAGCAAAGTAGCCATCCTGTCAGAAGCAAAAACAGACTGGATCATAGCAGAATTCGCAACCTTGTTCGGGGGAGGGATATCTGTACCCCTATCGATCAAATTACTTCCTGAAGAAGTCCCTTTCAGAGTTAATCATTCAGACGCCAGTTTATTTATTATTTCAGAAAACACCTTGGAAAAAGTTATCAGCCAGTGGGACAAGTACCAAAATCCTTCCTTGCGCCTGATCGTTCTCGACAAGCCTTCGGAAAAGATCAAAAAGCAATGTGCTCGATATGAGTTTAATGAAAATGATCTTCTGTATATAGATGATTTATTTGCCCTTGGCGAAGAGAAAATGAAAGATCATGAGAAAGCGCTTTCTCTAATCGAAAATAATACCGGAGAAGATCAGGTGGTCACTATCTCCTATACATCAGGCACTACCGGTAATCCCAAAGGCATCATGCTGACTCATTTAAATTATTATTCCAATAGTCATGCTGCCGTTTCCACTTTTCAAATCCAGGAAAAAATTTCAACCCTCCTTATTCTGCCAACAGATCATTCTTTCGCACATACAGTTGGAATTTATACAGCCTTGGTAAAAGGGCTATCTCTGCATTTTGTAGATGCACGCGGAGGAGGTGTAAATGCATTAAAAAATATCCCCAGAAATCTGGTTGAAGCTGAATCAAATTTTCTTTTGACCGTACCTGCATTAACAAGTAATTTCATACAGAAATTTAAAGATGGAATAAAAGCTAAAGGAGGGATCATTGAAGGAATTTTTAACAGAGGAGTTGAAGCCGCAATTAAAAGAAACGGAGATGGATTTTCTAAACCAGGTTGGGCCGTGCAAATTGGCACCTATTTCAATATGTTATTGGCAGAGAAATTGATCTTTAAAAAGCTCCGTTTAATTTTTGGCCCAAAAATTGAATTTTTTGTAGGTGGTGGAGCACTGCTCGACATCAAACAACAACAATTCTATAAAGCTATTGGCATACCTGTTTATCAGGGATATGGTTTAACAGAAGCCACCCCGATCATTTCAACCAATACACCGTTTGATCATAAAATGGGAACTTCTGGAAAGGTCCTTAAAGGTATCAAGTGCCGGATCTGTGATGAAAACGGCAAGGAATTGACTCAGGGTCAAAAGGGTGAGATCGTGATTCAGGGAGACAATGTAATGAAAGGCTATTATAAAAATGATGTTGCAACCTCCGAAACGATTAAAGAAGGTTGGCTGTATACCGGTGATCTCGGATATTTCGATGAGGATGACTTTTTGGTAGTCGTGGGTAGAGAAAAAGCCTTGCTCATCTCTGAGGATGGTGAAAAATATTCACCTGAAGAAATTGAAGAGGCCATAGTGAATAGTTCGATCAGTATAGATCAGATAATGATTTATAATGACCATCAAAAATATACGACAGCATTGATTACATTGAACAAAAAAGCCTTGGAAGAATTGGTAACAAAAGAAGGCATAAAGACCTATGAAGATGTGAACAAACATCTTAAAAATGACATGTTGTTATTTTCTAAACAAAAAGAATTTAAAGGCAAATTCCCCGGTAAATGGATTCCATCTAATTTCCAGATTGTAGCAGATGAATTTTCGGAAGGAAATCAAATGATCAATTCAACCTTGAAGATGGTTCGGCATAAAATAACCGAAACTTATCAAGACAGACTTGATATTATGTACGGAACTAAGGCTCAGGACAGGGCGCTCACAGAGAATATAAAGATTCTCAAAAATATGATCTCATTACCTTTATAGAATGAGCTGAGAACTCCTATGGCAGAAATATTAAACATAAATATGGACCATTCGCTCTATCAAAAGGAGCGGGAACTCAGAAATGAAGTTCTTTTAAGGCCGATTGGAATCCCTGATTATGGCTGGGAAATGAATGATGATAAATCATGGCATTTTATAGCTATTGATCAGTCCAACCTCATAGGATGCGTGCTGCTTGTTCCGTTAAATACGAATTTAAATAAGGCCCAATTGACACAGATGGCTGTTGCCAAGTCGCGGCAGGGAAAGGGAATAGGCAAGCTACTTGTTAAATATTTACTTGACTTTGCTGCCTCAAAAGGAATTAAGGAGATTCTGATCCATTCCAGAGCTGAAGTGACTTCCTTTTATGAGCAATTAGGATTTCAAATTTATGGAGATGAATTTGAAGAAGTCGGTATTAAACATCAGAGAATGATCTTACATATTTGATATTCTCAAATCAATTCGCTTTATTCAATATCTTTAAAAGACTTCGTAGCCCCGGAAAACTTATAAAAGAGCGATAAGTTCATCAAAATTAAGGAAAAGGCATAAGCACTATCTTCAACAGGAATTGTTCCCAATCTGATACCCAGATTCTGTGCATCATTATACCATACAATATTACCCTCTATTCCAGTTCCGGTGAGCATACCGTTTACAATAAAAAAAGGGATCAGCATAAATAAAAAAGTAATGTAAAAAGTCCTTAGTAAATGAGGATCAAATTTTTTCACCAGACCAAGCGTTATAATTGCAAAGATCATATCAACTGAAGTATAGGCCTTCTCAAAATTAAAAAGTAAAACCAAAACAAAGATCACAAACAAAGCAATCGTGACCCTGTTACTTACTTTTTCAGATAATGACAAATTGGGGTTAATTTCTAAAATCGAAACATGCGTAAATACACAGGCATAAGGTATGCAAATAAAAAACAGCCACTCCTCAATTGGTAGATGTAAAATTGAAAAACCAGAAAGATATGTTTCATTAAACCCCCAGTAAGCCTGCAAAGTAAAATAAACATCCCAAACGATAAAAGGAACCATGGTAATAAAAATCGCAAGAAATAAAGCCTTCCATTTTTTATATAACCTGATTCTGGGATGAAATGATACCAGCAACGGTACGGATATGGAAAGAAGGTCTATCCAAAAGTATAGCGACATCATTTAATATTGCCCTTTATAATATTTCATTGGCACCCATAACATACCAAAACATTCTCCGTCGTGTTTTCCCAAATGCTTATGATGCATTTTATGAGCCCTTCTGATACCCAGTAAATAAGGGTTTTTAGTATTTCTCCAAATTTTGATGCGCTGATGGATAAAAAGGTCATGGATCACAAAATAAACTAAGCCATAAACAAATACTCCTATTCCAATCCCAAGACTGATCTGCCAGCTAAAAATAGACCATAAAGCAAAAGCGGTAATTGAGATCACTGCAAAAAAAACGAAAAAAGAATCATTTCGCTCTAAGAATGAATCATGATTATCTCTGGTATGATGGTCTTCGTGTAAGTTCCAAAACAGGCCATGCATGACATATTTATGCATCCACCAAGCTACTCCTTCCATGAGTATAGCTGTAATCAAAATAGTAATAAACAATATCATTTTCTTTTATTTTATCAGCCTTCATCTACCAATTGAATCAGTAGTAAAGCATCTTTTAATTCATTTTTATCTGTAACACCAACCAGATTTTTGATCATGGTTTGCTTGTAGGATAAATCAATCGGAGCTTTGGCCATATATGACTGCAAATAGGCAATATCCTCCTCAATATCTTCATGATAACCAAGCATTCGTGGTATGTTTAATTGCAGTAATAACCTCAAATATACATTTTCAACCTCTTTATCTTCCAGGATCAATTGCTCCAATTGCTTTTTACCTTTGTTGAAATATTTCAACTTCGATATAGAAGAGAAAACATAGTTAGCCATCATACAGGTTGCCGCGGCACGATATGCTTCTATCATTTGTCGCTCTTGTGCATTGACATTTTTATAGTCAATAGCAAGTATTATTTCAATATCCTCTTCTTTACTAATCTCTTGAAATTCTGATCTAATGATCTTAAGAGTTTCGTATTGCTGTGACTGACATATCAAAGTTACAAACATTAATATAAAAATAATCTCTTCTTTTATCAAAGTAAATTCAACTTGTAATTTACAAATGATTTGGTGAGCAAGAACATTTTCATAGGGTTGCTAATTCGAATTCTCTTCTCATGTATTTCACTTGCCTTGGTCTTGGTTAATTTTCGCAATAATTTCCTATAGTAGATATAAGCAGTATATACACCGAATTTCGCCTCAATTGGCAACTGAATAATTCCTGCGTAGGCTTCTTCAAAATCATTATTGATCTCTTCGATGATCTGCTGCTTTGCCTTTCCATCCATGACACCTCCTTGAATATGCGGAAAATAGGAGCGGTGCAGATGTTCCGTATCATCTTTTATATCTCTAAGAAAATTTACCTTTTGAAATGCACTGCCCAATTTCATGGCCTGCTCTTTCAATTCATCAAAGCGCTTTTGATCGCCTTGAACAAATACCTTTAAACACATCAGACCTACCACATCTGCAGAACCATATATATAATCTTCATATTCTTCTATACTTTGGTATTCATTTTTATATAAGTCGGCGCGCATACTTTTCATAAAGTGATCTATCAGGGCCGCATCTATCTGGTGCTTATGCACAACTTGTTGAAATGAATTTAAAATAGGATTCAAACTTATGCCCCTATCAATTGCCCGATAAAGATCCTTTTCAAACTCATTGAGTAAAACTTCCTTATCATAATCGTGAAATGTATCTACAATTTCATCCGCAAATCTAACAAAGCCATAAATAGCGTAAATATCCTTTTGAATTTTTGGTGACAACATTTTTACTGCCAGTGAAAAGGAAGTACTATACATACTCGTCACTTTGTGTGAACACTGATATGATAGCTTGTCAAATAATTCTTTCATGTTAATTGTCTTTAGTTAATAGTTCTGAAACCAGTTTACCTGAGATCAAAGAAGGTGGAACACCAGGTCCAGGAACTGTTAGCTGACCGGTGAAATATAGGTTTTTAATTTTTTTACTTCTTAATTTAGGCCTTAAAAAAGCAGTTTGCATCAAGGTATTTGCCATGCCATAGGCATTTCCTTTAAAGGAATTGTAATCATCCTTAAAGTCCTGAACACAATAGGACTCTTTAAATAAAATAGACGACCTTATCTCCTGCCTGGTCAACTTTTCGAGCCTCTTTATAATGATATCAAAATATTGTTCTCGCAAGGCTTCAGTATCCTCCAGATCAGGAGCCAATGGAATTAAAAATATTGCTGCTTCCTTTCCCTTGGGAGCTACCGAACTATCAGTAATGCTCGGAAAACTCGCATAGAACAATGGCTTTTCAGGCCAACTTGGATCATCGTAAATAGCCTTTGCATGGTCATCAAAGGAAACATCGAAAAATAAAGTATGGTGCAACACTTGTTCTACTTTTTTATCTAAACCTACATAAAATAAAAGGGATGACGGCGCCATCACTTTTTTATCCCAATAAGATTTGCTATACACTTGGTCTTGTTTGATCAACAAACTTTCTGTATGCGCATAATCAGCCCCAGAAACCAGAAGATCAACAGGTAACTCTTTATCATTAACAGTGATACTCTTTACTTTCTTAAATTCATCTGTTGAAATTTTTGACACCACGGCATTTTTATGAAAAATGACTCCTAATTCTTCTGCCAATCGAATCATTCCTTCCACTACTGATATCATACCTCCTTTAGGATACCATGTTCCAAGACCGAGATCAGCAAAATTCATAAAGCTATAAAACGCCGGTGTCATGGATGGTTTAGCACCTAAAAACAACACAGGAAACTCAATAATCTGTCTTAATCGAGGACTTTTAAATTTCTTTTTGGCAATATCATGAATGGTACTTAGAAACTGAGGAACTTCCAAAATAGTATCTTTAGAAACTAACTCCAACGGACTTAGACCAGGTTTGTATACCAAATCTTTAATAGCAACTTTATAATTTTTTTCAGCCTTACTTAAAAAGCTTGTCAAAGCATCTCCAGCATTTGGTTCAACGAATTCAAAAGCCTCTTTTATTTCATTCAGATCATCAGATATATCCATATAATCCTGCTCACCAAAATAAACTCTGTATGCAGGACCTAATCTATCCAAATGATAATAGTCTGATGGTTTTTTATTGAAATCCTCAAAGAAACTTTCAAAAACATCAGGCATCCAATACCAAGTCGGGCCCATGTCAAATTTAAAACCTTTATGGATAAATTGTCTAGCCCTACCACCTAGTTGTTCATTCTTTTCATAAACGTTCACTTCATACCCCTCGTTTGCCAAATAGCAAGCCGCAGATATTGATGCGAATCCGGATCCTATAATACTAACTTTTTTATTCATTTACTTACAAAATTAATTGATTTTTATAAAAAATCAACGTTTTTGTCTAACTTTTTTAAATTTTATCTAACATTTTTTGTCTAACTTTATTTATGTTTAGCATTTTGAAAAAAAAAGTTTGTAAAACTATACAAGCCATCTTTCTAAAAAATAATCACACTGCTAGATCTCAGATACTTCACGTACAAAAACATAGATTCTTAAATTTATAAAAAATAAAACTAGAAAACCAAAATAAAATACCGGCGAAAAAAACTTGTTGAAATTTCCAAATTGAAGCTACCTATCAGCCCATAATTCTGCGCAAATGATCTTGAAACTCAGTAGGAGAAGAAACCTTAAGAAGTTGCCCCGAATCAGAAAGAGCATTTAGATTTTCTTCACTACCAGAAACAACAAAAGGAACTTCATTCCCGTCAATAATCGAAGCGACATAACCGTTTAATTTATGAACCTTTGGCGTAACAAACATAGTCATCAGCAAATCTGGTGAAGCAATATCAATTACCTTTTTTATATTAACTATCGGAACACTCTGCCCTAAATAATATACATTCCAACCCATTTCTTTTGCCACAAAACTCGCTAACAATAAGCCAATCTCATGCTCTTCACCCTCCAGAAGAAAAAGTACGATAGAGGGCGCATCTTTTTGAGGAATAGATAACCGCTCAATTGCAGCAATTATTTTCTGCCTGATCAAATTAGATATATAATGCTCCTGAGCAATCATTGCCTTGTTGGTAGTCCAAAGGACACCAACATATTGCAGGAATGGATAAACAGATTCAGTTATGGCTTTCAAAAAACCCCTCCTAATCACTTGTCTTTCAAAAATATCATCAAAATCCTCTTCATTCATCTCTAACATACTCAAAGTCAAACCCTTCATATCATCACTACTTTCCGAATTCGGATTTGCCAAGACTTTTGTCACTTCATCAAACACCTCTTCATCACTCATCTTATTAAGCTTTGAAACCCGGTACCCATTCCTGACCAAAATTCCAAAATTTAATAACTTCTTTAATTCTTCATCTGAGTAATACCTAATATTGGTTGCGGTTCTCATAGGATTGAGGAAGTCATATCGACGTTCCCATATTCTTAAGGTGTGCGCTTTAATTCCTGTCAACGCCTCGACCTGTGCAACCGAATAAGATATCATGTTTAGCTTTTTTTATTATTAATTGGACAAATATAGAAAAAGTTATTATTTAAATTGTAAAAAGTAGATCTATTTTTATTTTTGTTCACTTTTTTATCTTTTTTCTTGGACAGTAATAATTTTTTTTATTATATTTGTCTAACTTTTATAACTTAATTATTACACAATGAAAAATTTTATCCAAATGAACTATTTTAAAAAATTTACGCTGGCCGTTCTTTTTATGGCCTTACCACTCTTCATTCTAAGTTGTAGTGACGATGATGATGATGTAGATGTTCCAGACGACCTGAACATTGTTGAAATCGCTCAGGCAACACCAGAGTTGAGCACCTTAGTTGGTGCATTGACAGCTTCTGGCCTTGATGCGGCCTTATCGGGAACAGGACCTTTTACAGTTTTTGCACCTACCAATGCGGCATTCAATAAATTAGATCCTGATTTATTGAATAATATTATTGCCACGCCTTCTTTACTTACTTCGCTACTGCAATATCATGTGGTTTCTGGTGATGTGACTTCTGGAGATTTATCGAATGGTCCGGTTCAAACTTTATTATCCGGTCAAACTGTTGATGTCAATGTTTCAGGAGGTTCTGTAACTTTAAATGGTACTTCTAATGTGACGACCGCAGATGTGATTGCATCAAATGGTGTTATTCATATTATTGATGAAGTTTTGATTCCGGAAGATTTTAATGCGAGCACCCTTGCCATGATCGTCGCAGGAAGCCCTGATCATACGATTTTGCTTAGTGCTCTTGCAAAGCCAGAATTAGCTGATTTATTGTCTGCTGCCAATGATCCTACTCAAGACCTAACCGTGTTTGCGCCAACTGACGCTGCATTTGAAGGTGTACTTGCAGCTCTAGGGATGTCAAGTATAGACGAAATTCCAGTGGGAGTTCTTAAGGAAATTGTAACGTATCATATTTTAGGTGGAGCAGTAACTTCTGACCAATTAAGTAACGGAGATGTGAATACATTACTTCCAGGAATTCCAGGTGGACCAGAATTTGAATTTGTAACCGTGGATCTATCTGATGGCGTAAAAATTAATACTGCTAACGTTACTGCTGCAGATCTTAAAGCTGTAAACGGAGTTGCACATGTTGTGGATGCTGTTCTTTTACCAAGCTATATTGCTTATTCAGTAGGAACAATCGCAGAAGTGGTGCAGTTTAATAACGATTTCACAATTTTGAATGCTGCTTTAAGAAAAGCCGAATTATTGGAAACTGTTGCTACTGCCCCTGCTTTAACTGTCTTTGCTCCTGATAACGCTGGTTTTGTTGCCGCTGGAATCACAAATCTTGATGACTACACTGTAGAGCAATTGACTGATGTTTTAACTTATCATGTTATTGGTGGTGTTGTAAAAGCTGCAGATCTTCCTGCAAGTGGTATCGCTGAAACTTTAAATGGTAATATCTACTTAGGTTATTTATTGAACCAGAGAGTTTTAATCAATGGTCTAAGCGAGATTACTGCTGTTGATATTGAAAAAAGTAACGGTGTGATTCATGTGATCAACAGAACCTTAGTTCCACCAGCTCCTAACGTAGTTGAAATAGCATTAGCATTGGCTGATAATGGAGAAGCTTCTGAATTCACTGTTTTGACAAGCTTATTAGCTTCTGAAGAATATGCTGACATCACTCAGGCAATTATAGATGCGGAAAACATCACTGTTTTCGCTCCAACAGATCAAGCCTTTACGGATATTGCAGATCTAATTGCTACATTGACTCCAGAACAGATTAGTGAAGTTTTAACTTATCACGCTGCAGGTGCAAGAGTATTCAGTTATAACTTAGTTGAAGGACAAGAAATCATCATGCTGAATGGACAAACTGTAAAGGTGGAAAGTATCACTGGTGACCTTGTCATCCTTAAAGATGCCGCTGATGAATTAGCTGACGTCATTGAAGTAAATCTGCATGGTAGCAATGGTGTAATCCATGCTGTAAATAAAGTTTTAATTCCCCAATTATAAAAATCATTTCTTGATAGTTTGATTTATTTTGGATGCGTGGATCGATGGTTTTTAATCATCGGTCCATTCTTCTTATAAGTAATAGCATATCAACACATTTCTTATTACCTTTAATTAAAATTACCTAAAGTGTTTTCAAAAAAATTTTCCTCCCTAACCTTCTTATTTTTTGCTCTTATAGCTGGAGCCATGGCTCAAACCGGCTCTATAAAAGGAAGGGTCTATAATGACATAAACAATGAAAGCATTCCCTTTGCTAATATTGTTTTAGATAGTACACAAATTGGTACGACATCTGATGAAAATGGACGCTACGAAATCGACAATCTTAAACCGGGCGTATATAATCTTACTTGTAGCTTTCTTGGCTTTAAAACTGCTTATATCTATGAAATTACCGTTGGCTCTACGAGTACAACTGACATAAACATTGCTTTAACTGAAGAAAGCGCACTTCTAGAGCAAGTTATTATTCAAACTAACAAGATAGAAAAATCACAAGAGAGCCCATTAAGTAAGCAGACTATTGGTGCTACTGAAATTTACAGAAACCCCGGTGGCAATCGTGATATTTCCAAAGTTATACAAATCCTTCCCGGAGTTGCAACAACAGTTAGTTTTAGAAATGACATCATTGTTAGGGGTGGCGCTCCAAATGAAAATAGATTTTATTTAGACGGGATTGAGATCCCAAATATCAATCACTTTGCCACGCAAGGCTCATCAGGAGGCCCTGTGGGCATGATTAACGTGAATTTTATTCGAGATGTTGAATTTTATTCAGGTGCTTTTCCGGCCAATCGAGGTAATGCGATGAGTTCAGTCATGGAATTTCAACAGGTTAGAGGTAATAGAGAAAAGCTTGGGGGAACTTTTATGGTAGGCTCCAGTGACATAGGTTTAACGCTAAACGGCCCAACAGGAAAAAAATCATCTTTTATTTTATCAGCCAGAAGATCATATCTTCAATTCCTGTTCCAAGCCCTTAAACTTCCATTTTTACCAACTTATAACGATTTTCAATACAAACACTTCTTTGAATTTGATGAAAAAAATGAATTGACGATCGTTGGTCTGGGTGCCATTGATAATTTTGAATTAAATAAGGATGTAAACGAAGGTGAAACTGATCAGGAAACCATCGACAGAAACAACTATATTCTCGGAAATTTACCGGTGAGCGAACAATGGAATTATGCCATTGGAGCCAATTGGAAGCATTTTTCTAAGAATAGTTTTCAAAATGTAGTCATTAGCCGTAATCACTTAAATAACAGTTCATTAAA